>VFSW01012725.1_pt1 | contig 11726 bp, 11 predicted proteins | sample 5358111 | NCBI WGS metagenome assembly VFSW01 (sample SAMN11554181, study PRJNA540505) | mine drainage metagenome | isolation source: sediment from site ElyBrook_90M | place: USA: Ely Copper Mine, Vershire, VT | collected 2017 | reverse complement strand
GTGATAGCTGCTCCACACTTGGAACACTTCCACTCTCCTTTAAACATTTCGCGCTGGAAACCACCACCTCCATTTTGATCGTTATACGCCATTTTATTAATTTATTATCGACTATTTAGATTCCTACAAATGGCGCGCTACTAACGATATGCCTATTTTGTTTTTCGAACCTATTCTAACGAGAATAGTAGCATAAATAGTGTGATTTGTAAAGGATAGGGCGGGGGCGCGCTACAAAGTACCACCCCCATACCCGCAAAGACCCGCTATTAGCGGGTCTTTGCGGCACTTAGCGTACCCAGATACTCTAATCGCAACGACTGAATCCACAGCTCTTACAGCTGATGCATCCCTCGGCCAAGACAAGCGGCGCGCCACATTCTGGGCATCCCGGCATTGAACCAAAATCGGCTATAGATTTCTCTTTGTTTGGTTTCAGTTCTTGCCTTACCGCAACGGCAGCGTCGCCGTTCTAAACACCAACGGGCACCATCGGACTAGAGATAACATTGATATTTTTAGCATGCTCTTCAAGTATCTGTCCTATGGCATCGGGCAACGACAGAACCGTACCTTTAGATGTCATCGCTACGGCAGGACCGCGGATCCCCTTGATATTGTCTATTATCGCCTCCACCTTGACCCCTGAACGCAATGATAGAGAGATAAGCCTGCAGATAGCCTCGGATTGCTCCTGGAAGAAACCGCCGCTCTTGCCTATAGTGGCAAAGACTTCAAATGGTGCGCCGTTTTCATCGTTGTTTATCGTTACATAGAGCTTACCGTACCCTGTCTTTATCTTATATGTCCTACCAGAAAGAACTTCGGGCCTTACTCTAGGTGCGATCTTATCCTTATCGACTTCCAAGTTGAGGGGAATGTCATTAGCCTGTATTGCTTTGACTGTTGTCGGTGCCGAGGTCGGGGCCACTATGTTCTCACCCGTGCCCAAATTTAGAATCTGTATGCTCCGACTACCATCACGGTACACTGTGGAGCTCTTGCAACCCAGTTCCCACGCATCTATGAACCCATTCTTAACATCCTCATGCGTTGCGCTATTGGGGAAGTTGATCGTCTTGGAAATAGAGTTGTCGACGTGGGCCTGGAATGCCGCCTGCATCTTCACGTGACCCGTACCAGATATATCCATTGATATGACGAATGTATCTTTAAGGTCCTTAGGTAGATCCGCTATGTGCTGGATAGACCCCGTCTTGGTGACTTCTTCCTTAATCTCACTGATCTTCTTCTCGCTGAACTTACGGCGCTTCAGCTCCATCTCAAAGTACTTGTTGAGGTAGTGGTACTGTTGTCCGTCTTTATCCTGCTTTACGTAAGCCAAGGCAAAGTTCGGCTCTATACCGCTAGACGTGTCGAACATCATCGAGATTGATCCTGTTGGGGCAACGGTAGTAAGGGCGGCGTTGCGCATCTTTATGCCCCTCTTGGCGAACACGCTGAGCTTTATGTTCGGGAACGAGCCCTTCTCTTTGGCCAGCTCCTTAGACATTTGATTGGCTTCCTTGGTAATGAATTCCATAGTCTTTTCGCCCATTTTGAAGCCTTCTGGCGAGTCATATCTTATGCCCAACTGATAAAGCTGATCGGCAAAGCCCATGATACCAAGACCGATACGACGGTTCTTCTGGGCAAGCTCTGTTACCTGCGGAACCGGGAAGTCGAACTTATCTATAACGTTATCCATCAGTCTGACGGCAGTCCTGGTGACAAAACGCAATCTTGCCCAATCCATCTTCCCCTGCTTAACGAACTCGGCCAAATTTATAGACCCGAGGTTACAGTTGTCATAGCTGTGCAAGAATTGCTCGCCGCACGGATTAGAGCACGTTATCTCCCCTAGACCAGGCAAAGGATTGGTCTTGTTTATTTTATCTATAAAGACCATCCCGGGCTCTCCGTTGCTCCAAGCACCGTGTATAAGTTCGTCGAACAACTGTCCGACGGTTATATCAAGTTCTTCAAAACCATAGACCGCGCCGTTCGGATAGCGGAGCACTTTGTGCGGTTTTGTCTTCACGCCCTTCCAGGTGCAGTACCATAGCTCATTCGGACTCTTGACCACCTTCCTCATGAACTCGTCGGTAACCTTTACAGATATATTGAAGTTAGAGATTGATCCCTCCTTCTCCTTGCAGTGTATGAAGTCATGAATGTCTGGATGGTCAACGCTCATCATTGCCATGTTTGCTCCGTGCCTGCCCTGCTGTTTAATGACTCCAAAAGCAGTATTGTAAACGTTCAGGAAAGTTACAGGGCCGGAAGATGACCCGCGTGAACGTTTTGTCGGCGACATCGCTGGGCGCAGTTCGTCCAAAGAGAATCCCAGACCCGATCCTGCCTGTTGCAGCAGCGCAGCTTCTTTTAAAGTCTGAAATATAGACTCCATTGAGTCATGTATGGGCAAGACTATGCAGTTTGCGATCAACGCTGTATCACTACCGGCATTGGTCATGGTCCGGCCAGCCGGGGTGTACTCTTTGGAGGACATGATACCGAAGAAATCGTCCTCGACTTTCTTCATAAATTTAGCGTCGTGGTGATAACTCTTCTCAACTTCAGCAAGAGCCTTGGCTACACGACGAAACATCATCGCAGGCGTTTCCTGTTTACCGGTCTTTTCGTCCACTGCTAGATAACGCTTGCGCATCATCTTCAGCGCATTCTCGGAAAACGACTTGTTTATGATTTCGTCCTGGCTCTTGCTCTTGACCATATTGATTTTAAGTATTGTTACGACTTTTTATATTAGTGCAAAGGCATTCTAACATAAAAACTATGTGCATAACTTAACCACCCCAGTCAGAAAACCCTCTGGTTGAGAGGGCTCTAAAAAATAATTTGACAGTCCGCAGGACCAGCCGGATTATCGCCTAAACTAGCGCTTGCGTTTGCGAAGAAAAGCCGGGATATCCCATATATCGTCGTCCTTCTTATCCTCCTTATCGAAGATCTTTTTGATCTTCACATTCTTCTCTTCAGCCAAAGCCTCCTCTTGCTTCTTATCCTCAGCCCCCTCTTCAACGTTATCTAAAAGAGAGATTGTTTTGTTTACGGCGGTCACTGGAGCAAATAAATTCATTGAATCCGCCTCGCCATGCAAAGCCATACCATTGAACCCAGTAGCAACCAAAATAACCTTTATTTTGCCTGCTTTTAACTTACGGTCATGATAGGCTCCGAAGATTATCTTAGCTCCGGAATCAACATTTTCATTAACTATCTTCGCTGCGTCGTTAATCTCTGACATCTTGAGGTCTTTCCCGCCCGCAATTCCAAAGAGAATCCCTTTAGCCCCCTCGATAGAATGCTCTAAAAGCGGAGAGTTTACCGCTTGGCTCATTGCCTTGATAGCACGATCTTGGCCGCTTGAGATCCCTACGCCGATTATCGCAGTGCCGGCATTCTGTACGATTGCACGGACGTCCGCAAAATCCACATTGACCAATCCCGCAGATGCGATAATGTCAGCGACCCCCTGAACTGCGCTCTTAAGTATCTCGTCTATTTTTTCAAAAGCCTTAACGACAGGTGTGTCGTTATCGATGATTGAGAATATCCGATCGTTAGGTATAGTAATCAAAGCGTCCACCCTGTCCTTCAATCTGGACAATCCTTCTTCTGCTATCCGCATTCGTTGAGCTCCTTCAAACGAAAATGGTTTTGTGATCACAGCTATAGATAGCGCATCTGTTTCTTCGCGAACTATATCTGCGACTACCGGCAAAGCTCCAGTACCCGTTCCTCCTCCAAAACCCGCAGTTAGAAACACCAGATCGGCATCTTTTAGCGCGTCAGCAATTTCGGCACGATTCTCCTCGGCTGATTGCCTCCCTAAATCCGGGTTCATGCCCGCCCCCATACCGCGGGTCGCAAGCCGACCGATGTGGATTTTTTTCTTAGCGTCACAATACTCCAGGTCCTGGATATCGGTGTTTATCGCTATAAATTCCACGCCACGAGTAAAATCGGGCTTCATCCGGGTTACGGCATTCCCTCCGCCTCCGCCTACTCCGACCACCTTTATCCTAACTAAAGGACGGTCCATATCGGATAAGCGGCTGTCTGAACCTATGATCCTTACCTTACGTCTCTTGGATTTGGCCATTGCTCAATTATGGTAGTAAATTCTTTAGAAAGCCAGTAACCATGCCCCCTTTGAAAGATGGGGCCTTCGGGTTCATCTCCGCGCTCCAGCTTAGTAGCCCCAGAGCAGCGGTAGCTTCTGGAGATTCTATCAGTTCTGAGGTCCCTGGTGAAGTGGCTTCAAATACCGACGGATTAGGAAGCCCGACCTGTGAAGACAGCTTCAGTTCGGAGCGCAATAGTTCAGCCATGCCCGGCAGTTTTGCTCCTCCGCCCACCACGACAACTCCCGCCGGCAATTTGGCCGCTTTGCCTATCAGCCGCAGTTCTGTATTCACCAGATCACATATCTCGACAAGCCTTGCTTCTATAACCTCCGAGATGAACTTCCTTGTTGGCATGCCTTTCAGATTGGAATCTACCTTGCTCAGGTCGACTGTATCCTTGCCTGAGACCTCCTTTGAAAGCGCGTACCCGTATGAGAGCTTCAGCTTCTCAGCCGCCTCCACCGGTATCTTAAGCGCCACAGCAAGATCGTTCGTGACGTGACCCGCGCCTATGGGGAACGTTTTTGTGTATAGCAGTTTATTCTCTTCATATACAGCCATACCTGTTGTGCCGTATCCGATATCGATTAGCACAACACCCAGCTCTTTCTGGTTTCTTGTAAGCACAGCCTTAGCTGAAGCGAGCGGCGTAAATATTATCGCGCCCACGCTCCCGCCGGAAAGTTCCACGCACTTCATTAGGTTCTTCACCGCTGGCGTGAAAGCGTCTATGACAACGCTGACCACTTCCAGTCTGGCGCCGACCATGCCCAACGGGTCTCTGATATCTCCTATCCCGTCTACAACGAACTCCCGGGTCACGGTGTGCAGCAACATTCTGTTGGAAGGCAGATTCACTGCCTCTGAAGCCTGAACGGCCCGAGCCATATCGTCTTTGTATATTTCCGAATTCGCCCGAGCCACAGCCACGATGCCGCGCGATACTTGGGCGCGCACATCCGAACCGTCAACTCCGAGATAAATATTCCTAAGCGCGGCCTTTGAATAGCTCTTAACGTCCTTGAGTACGTTTGTGACCGCACCGGCGACCTCCTCCATATCAACGACGACACCCTTTCGGATGCCGCGCGAAGGTTTAGAAAAACCGGTGTATAGCCTTATTTTTTCAGGCCCCACCGATTCTCCTATGACAGCTTTTATCGTATGTGTTCCGATGTCTAGACCTAATACCTGTTCTTGAGCCATGCTAGGATTTTGAATTCCAGTGTTTGCATTCTTATTCTAGCACGCTCTTTGGCGTGGTCGAAACCTAGCAGGTGGAGAAGGCCGTGCACTAACAGTCGGTCTACGCCCACTTTGTGCATTTTTATATAACTTGGGCACAGATATATCTCGCCTATCTCCCGTCCAGCCTTATCCGTCTGTGGGAAGTCTGCCGGCGCCTCAAAGGACAGAACGTCGGTTGGCTTGTCCAAACCCCTAAAAGTACGGTTCAGCTTGCGCATCGTACGGACGTCAATTAGAGAAACCTCCACTTTTAAGTGGGGGCTTTTAAAATACGAGGCCAGTATGTCTTGAGCTACCTTCTGTAGGCGCCTTGCTTCTCCGGTCATTTACAGAAGTTTCTTAACAACGGCGCTTACTCGTCCGGCCTCTGCTTTTCCCGATATTTCCTTCATAGCCTCTTTCATGACCGCCCCAATGTCCTTAGCCCCTCCAGTCATGATTCTCTTAACTATCTTTTCTATCTCAGCTTCGTCCATTTCTGCAGGTAGGTATCCCTGAATTATTCCGAGCTCCTTGAGTTCTTTCTCCTCCAGATCGTGCCGATCGGCTTTACCGTATATCTCCGCCGCCTCTTTGCGTTTCTTGGCTTCCTTGCGTAAGACATCAACGGCGGTCTTGTCGTCGAGCGAATCTATCCCTTTAGCATGCCCTTCAATCTCACGGTTTTGAAAAGCAGCCAGGATCATCCGCAAAGTAAGAAGCCTGTCGCTGTCTCCAGCCTTCATCGCCTCTTTTATGTCAGTCTTCAGTTTGTCCGATAGAGACATTTGTATTTGCGCCCGATGCGGCGGCTAGGTTATAACGTGCCGAGTTTGCGAGAGCGTTCTATCTCCGCCGTGCGCGCAATTTTATACATGCGGGACTTCTTTACGCTTGATTCATTTGGCGTACGCGAAGAGAAGCGTCTCTTTTTGGATTCGCGCAGTACCCCGCCTTGCTGTACCCTCTTAACAAAGCGGTAGATTAGCGAATTGGAGGATTCACCCTCTTTCTTTCTGATTAATATAGCCATTGCTTAGATTTTATTTTTCTTGTCTTGCAAGCTGTCGACGGCCTGTTTGAGCTCATATCTAATCTGCGCGAGAGGCTCTGCCGGCGGGTTTTTAACCACTGTATGTATTGACCCCCCGTTATCTCCATGATAGCGGGCGATGATATGCACGTGCAGATGGTCGACCAATTGCCCGCTCATCCTACCGTGATTTATGCCAATTGTAAAACCCTGGGGTTTGAAGGCTTCATTTGCCGCTTCGGTTATAAGTTTTACCGCTCCGAAGACCCTGCCGACGAGCCTGTCCGGAAGATCTATTATATTCTCCGCATGTTCCTTGGGGATGACCAGGACATGCCCTAAAGACAGCGGATGAAGGTCCAAGAACCCCACCGACCATTCATCCTCGTAAACTATCTCGGACGGGATCTCTTTTCTGGCGATCTTACAGAACAGACAGTCTTCCATGACTAAATGGATTTCAGTCTTCTCTTGACCTCTTCGGTTGCCATAGCTATCGGCACAGCCTCCTGCACGCCGGTTGCCATGTCGCGGATGATGATATTCTCCTCAAAAGCCTCCTTCTGCCCGAAGATCAGCGCGATTGGCGCCTCCATCTTTGCCGCACGCTCAAGCTGGGCTGAGAGCGAATCTTTCCCCAACGCCTCAGAGATAGGGATGCCGCTCTTCCTGAATTCCTCTATAAGCATAAGAGCCTTGCGTTTTGTTATCTCTCCCACGTGCACTAAGAATACGCGCGGCTTCGGCTTAGGCGAAGTCAATCCACCACAGGCCGTAGCGACCTCTATCGCTCTTTCTATCCCCGCCGCCATTCCGACCGCAGGAGTGGATCTTCCACCTAACGTTTCAAAGAGATAGTCGTATCTTCCGCCAGCAGCAATCGCTTGGCTGCTACCCTCTGGGAACACTTCGAATACAGTCCTATTGTAGTAGTCCAATCCACGCACTAGGAGCGGGTTCAGGGTGTATGGTATGGCTACCTCATCCAAGTATTCCAGCACTCCTTTGAAGTGGGTTTTGCAATTCACGCAAAGCCCGTTAAGGATGCTCGGGGCGCCCGCCTTGACCGGCTGGCAGATCTCGTTCTTGCAGTCCAACAGACGCAGCGGGTTCGTTTTCAGCCTGCGTTCGCAATCTTTGCAAACTTTTTTGTTCTTATAGTATTCGGTCAGCCTGCGTATGAATGTCGGGCGGCATACCCGACATCCGATCGAGTTTATCTGGACGATCGTATTTTTCAGTTTCAACTCCTCAAAGAAACGGTATGTGGCGATTATCACCTGGGCGTCATATACCGGATCGCTTTCTCCGCCCAGCACCTCCAGCCCGAACTGGTGAAGTTCACGATACCTTCCGGCCTGCGGGTTCTCGTGGCGGAAGACAGGACTTATATAATAGAGCCTCACGGGTTGGGGAAGCCTGCCCATGCCGTTCTGGATATAACTCCTCACGACTGGGGCCGTAAGCTCCGGCCGCAAGGACAGGTGGTCACCGCCCTTTGTCCTAAGACTGTATATCTCCTTTTCGACTATGTCCGTGGATTCGCCTACGCCACGCACGAATAAATCTGTATTCTCGAGTATCGGCGTTTCGATCTTGCCAAAACCGTAGAACTCAGCGACCTCCTTAGCTGTTTTGAACACCTTCTCCCACAGCGGCCATTCGGCTGGAAGAATGTCTTTCATTCCCTTCGGGGACTGGAAGGACACTTTCTCGTTGGTTCCGTTGATTTTTGTTTTAGGTTTGGTCATATATTGATATGCTTGGCGGCCAGAAATCTATACCCGCACGGACAACGCCGACGATCTCGCTTCTCTTCACCGGCCCCCAGCTCCGCGAGTCGAAGCTCTCCAGACGATTGTCTCCCATAACGAAGAACTGATCGGGCCCGAGCTTCGGGTACGTCGCATCCCCCGCCATAACCAGACTTGATGGTAGGTATGGTTCATTCAGCACGCTGCCATTAACGTACACTTTACCATCGTGTACGGAAATAATGTCTCCCGGCAGGCCTATGACCCTCTTTATAAAATATTCCTTTTCATCCAACGGGTCATGGAAAACAATTATCTGATCCCGAGCCGGACTGTTGAAACGGTACGTCACCTCATCGACTACAACATATTCTCCGCTCACGAAATTAGGTTCCATACTTGCCCCGTTAACCTGGAAGGGCTGAGCGATGAAATGATATATGAGAAATATCGATATGACAGCTATTGCAAGAATCTCGAAGACCTCCCACAGCGGCATAAGAAATTGCTTCATCGAGGCCATTCTAATACAATCTTATCGATGAGAGCAAGCGCGACGAAATCTGACGATATCCGCCTTGTGCTCGGACTACGCAATCCGGGGACCGAATATGAGAACACCTACCATAATGCCGGCGGATTGTTCGTCGACTACCTAGCTTCGGTCGTAGAAGCTGACTTCAAGAAGGCTCCGCGCTTTGAGTATGCGAAGGCTGGCAAACTTATCATAGCAAGGTCGTTGGCATACATGAACGAGTCGGGCCCCGTGGCTTATGCCGCAGTAAAATACTTCGGGGTCCCCGCCGAACGGCTCTTTGTGGTCCACGACGACTCGGACCTGACGCTTGGCACATTCAAGATCACCGCCGGACAGAACGCAGCGGGGCATCACGGAATAGAGTCTGTGATTGACGCATTGGGCACCAAGAACTTCTCACGGATCCGCATAGGCGTCAGGCCGGCACAGGAAAAGAAGCGGAGAAAAGCCGGTGAGTTCGTGCTTAAACGGATAAGCCGCAAAGACTCCGATGCACTGAAAGGAACATTTAATCGGATATGCGCTGAACTAGGGGTTAGACTTGGTTAAGGTGAATATGAGAACGTAATCGAGTAGTTGACTCTGCCATTGCTGCCTATCGATTCAGGAGATACCTGCACGTTATGAAAGTTTGGGGATTTGCTTAGCGAACTGTTAAGAAGGTCGGCTGTCGTCTTATCTACGGCTGAAACCTGCACGGTGATCGGCGAAGATGCCGAAGTGATCACTAGGTTGGTGAAGATTATTGGCTTAACACCCGAACTGGAGCTCGGTAGGGTCTGGGTGAGATTTATAAGCTGCTGCCCGATGTTCGACGTGCCGGCGCTCCCGCTGGCAGTTGAGCTGCTGCTGGAAACCGTATTGGATGGGGCGGGAGCGGAAACGCTCTGCGGAACGGACCAGCTTGTGACTTGAAAGGTTGCCGTAAAATTGACGGACCCGTTGGCAGACACCGTTATTGTTGAGAACGGCACCTGAGCCTGGCCTAATTGCGGTATTGCTGATAGTTTCCCTCTGAAATCGGTCGCGATTGACTGACTTTTGGCATTCCCAACTATAAGCCCGGAGTTACTGGATGTTTGGAGATACACGCGGCTCAAAGATATACCGTCTGCGGAAGCCGCCTCATTTATATCGCCGATGAGCCACGAAACTCTAGTTTGATCCTTCTGCGCTATAGATATGACCGAAATCATGTTGTTGAACTGGGTCGCGCTACTTTGTAGATCCGCCAACTGTGCTGCTTCTGTTTGTACTAGGTTAGCTCCTACGCTCTGAGCCTCACTTGCAGCGACACTGCGCAGGTACATATCAGACCCAAGGAACAGTATAAGCAGTGTCGCAAATATAGTTATGATTGCGCTTCGCCAGAAGCTAAGATACTCAAGTATCTGCTGGCCACGATATATCTCGTGGGCCGTTACATTATTGAGGCTTATATCCGTATCCCGCGAACGCGGCACCATCCCGCGTAGCGCTGCGCCGTATGCCGGGCTTACCGTTTCTTCCTTTATTATATCTACCGTTACTGATGGGAAACGGGCTCTCATATCAGTAGCCAATTCCTCCTGTAGGGCTGGGGTCATCAGAGCAACATTGCTGATCTGTCCGCCCCAATGGCTTGAATAGAAGTTCAGCAGTCGCCGCATCTCCACCTCCATCAGATTCTTAACGCCACTGAGCTCTATCGCCTGGCTTTGTCCTTGGACCGTAGCCCATGGAGAGAAGAAGTTGAAAGCTATGCTTCGGTTCCTCATGATCATGAAATATATTCCGGAAGACTGTACCTGAATGACGAGATAAGGGATATCTGCTTTGATAAGCTTGTTCGAATACAGGCTCCTGCTTAAGCTAAGGGTCGAGGACTCTACTGCGTCCACGGCATAGCCCGCATCTTGAACAGCTTTAACATAATCATCGACTGTCTTACGGTCCACGAATGCGGCAAGCAGCTCCGATTGGCCGGTTAGCATATCAAGACTGTCTGTGGTGCTCTGCCAACCGTAATATGCCGTATTTACGTCGATTGGCGAAACCATCCTCAGATTTAGCTCGGCTGCCTCAGACAAGTCTCCGCCCCCTATCGTAGGAACGCTGAAAGTCTGAACATATACGTTATTGGCCGGGATTGTAAGTATGATATCTACGGGCTTTGATCCGCTGGGCAGTATCTCTTTGTGGAGCATTCGCAACGCGTCGACTAACTTTACCCCATCTTTGACCAATCCCGACTCTATTATCCCTGGAGGCAGGCGCAAGGATACTTCATGGGCCTTCCCGTTCCTGCTCCCGTACAATTCGATGTATTGCAGCAGAGTGTCGGATACCTCAAGACCGCCCAACGGCTTACTGGGATTGAATAGCCCTATAAGTGTGTTGAGCGCCTTCTTTATGTATCCTAGATAATCCATCTTGAATCCTATTAGTCGGGAATCTCTTGCATTGATTGGAGGTTGACTAGTCCAGTAGAGTTATCTACTCCGACAAGCATCTTCAGTTTCCTATGCCTATTGGACGAAACCCCTTCAGATATGACGGTTATTACACCCTGCCCATTGTTTGATATTGTAACATTAGCGACATCATTGGTGCCTGGTATATTGATCGTATATGAAGCCGGGCAGCCGGTAATGTTAGGGCAGTCTTTATAGCGGAGTATCCGCTCGAACGCATCATCAGTACCCGTCTTCGCATCAGATAATGCCTGGGACGATATGCGCTGGCTGTTAGCAGTGTTAGCCAGGCCCGCAGCAATCACCACCGCCGCTATCGCTACTTCCAAAATAATCACCGATAGGATGATCACAGTAGGTAGGGTGGCTACACCGTTTTCTCGTTTCCCCGCTGACATACATATAGCTTACCTCTCCGAAAAATAAGTTGCTAATTTGCTCCGCCCTACGGGCTCCAGTTCACGATTATATTACTGACCGTAGGGCCGGACGAGTTGGCCGCTTTGTCGGCAAACACCTTGTATCTGTAGTATCTGTCGTTGTCGTAGTATGAGCCGACAAGGGGGG
>VFSW01012724.1_pt1 | contig 11726 bp, 9 predicted proteins | sample 5358111 | NCBI WGS metagenome assembly VFSW01 (sample SAMN11554181, study PRJNA540505) | mine drainage metagenome | isolation source: sediment from site ElyBrook_90M | place: USA: Ely Copper Mine, Vershire, VT | collected 2017 | reverse complement strand
CCTCGGGAATGTGCACGTCGCGGTCAATGATGGCCTTGCGGATGCGGCAATGGCGGCCGATGTTGACATGGGAAAAGATAATGCTCGCGTCCACATCGGAGTACGAGTTGACGCGCACATCCTGCGACACAACCGAGTTCGACACCGAGGCGCCCGAGATAATTACGCCGGAGGTAATGATCGAGTTGACCGCCATGCCTGTCCGGCCCGGCTCGCCAAACACAAACTTCGCCGGCGGATACTGGCGCACGCGGGTACGCATGGGCCAGCTCTTGTCGTACAGGTTGAACGTTGGCGAAACCGAACACAGGTCCATGTTGGCGTCGTAGTAGGAATCCAGTGTGCCCACGTCGCGCCAGTAGAGCGCCTGTTGCTTGTTCTCGTCCACAAAGCTATAGGCCATCATCTTCTTCTTGCCCAGCATATTGGGCAGAATATTGTGGCCAAAGTCGTGCTTCGAGTCCGGATCCTCCGCGTCGGCAATCAACGCCTTCAACAGCACTTCCGTGTTTAAGATATAAATCCCCATCGAGGCATCCACTGAGTTGGGGTTGAACGGCGACCGGAAATTGGTGGAAACCGGCTTCTCCTGGAAGCCCATAACCTCACCCGTCTGGCCTACCTCCACCACCCCGAACCGGGAGACCTCGTCGGGCGGAATCGGCAGCGTCGCCAGTGTCACATCCGCGTTCTGCTCCTTGTGGTGCTCCAGCATCCGGCTGTAGTCCATCTTGTAGATGTGGTCGCCGGAAAGGATGATCATGTGCTTCGGCTGCTCGCTGCCGATCGAGTAGATGTTCTGGTAAACAGCGTCGGCCGTGCCCATATACCAGTTCGCACCCGTGCGCTGCATGGGCGGCAACATCTCAAAAAATTCGCCCAGCTCCTGGGCCACAATCCCCGTCCACCCTTCTCGGATGTGGCGATTGAGTGAGAGCGCCTTGTACTGCGTGAGGATAAACACCTTGCGCAGGCCTGAGTTAATGCAGTTGGAAAGCGTGATGTCGATGATCCGATAGTGCCCGCCAAAGGGCACCGCCGGCTTGGCGCGATCGCGGGTAAGCGGAAAGAGCCTTTCGCCGGCTCCTCCGGCGAGCAATACTCCGAGTGTGTCCTTCATGTCCGTATGAACCTGCCTTTAGCTCTCTGCCTGTTCCGAATAATGTACGCACATCACCATGTGCCGCAATCCGGTACGGCATTCTTTCCGGTGACACTTTTCCACAGGTGGCGCCGAACGGTGGAGAATACCACACACAGGTAAAGCTCGCAGCTTATTCCGTTTAGCCGTGTCGATTCCCTCAAAATAAACGCAAAAAACCGGAGCGCCATCGACAAAACCTCGTCGCCTGGAACTCCGGTTGTTCCTGTTCGCTGCGGCAAACGCCAGAAAGCACGGGGCACGCATTCTCATGCCGCCTGTACCGCTCTAACGCTTTTTCTTGAACTTGTACTCCACCCCAACCGAGATGGCAAAATTCACATCGGTCTGGGTCATCTTTGACCCGTAATTGATGCCGTAACGGGTAATCACCGCGTCGGGTGTGATGCGGAAGACCCAGCGAGCCGAGCGGTTCAGGTCCATATGGCCGCCGATGATCGCTGCCGGCGCAAACTGGTCGTTATAGAAACCCACTACCGAAGGGGAGTTCCCGCGCAGGTCCTGTTCAAATTTGCCATACGCTCCGCCAAACATTGCGTGGGCAATCAGCGCACCATGCTTGTTGTGCGGCCCCAGCCACTCCGGACCCGCGACAAACAGATACTGGCTTACGAACGGGCCGTTGATGTTGTACGGGTTCGGCGCAGCGCCGCTCGTTCCCACGTAGGCGCGTCCGCTGCCCTCAACTCCCCAGTGCTTGGCTAACCAGTAGGAGCCGGACAGATCCAGGCCGCCCAGGTTCGATCCCTGCAGCAGGTTTGGCCCGGCCTTCATGTGGTCGTAGGCCATCCCCAGTGAAAGGTCGTAGCGGTTGTCATAGCGCACATTGGCCAGCGGATCGATGGCAATGTAGGTGCCATTACCCGCGGTCGGGGACGCGGTGCTCTGGCCTTGGGCATGAGCGCGGAGTCCGGCACATAGGGTCAAGGCTGCAACAGTGGCAATAGCGGCGGTAAAACTTACTGGAAGACGCATCACCACCCAGCTTACAGGACCACGCCAAGGGCGGACAACGCACCACGGCCGCAATTTCAGCCAAACCGGCGATTTACGTCCCGCTGAAGCCGCAGCGACTGGCGCGCATCGCGCTACGGTTCGCAACGTTCGGCCCAGTTGGCATAGGCCAGATAATGCAGCGTCTTCAAGGTCTCCATCAGTGCTGCCGCGGTCCTGTAGGCAGAGGATTCCGGCTCCAGCGGCGGCGCGGCATGGGTCCGCCATTCCACCGGCAACCTACTGAAGATGAGTCCCACACGAGGCAGGTGTCTGTCTCTTGAAACCACCTCCGCCGACTGCCAGCCGTGCTCCTTCATGATCCGCACCGCATAGCAGGCGTTCTGGATCGTGTCCTTGGCCTCCGGCTCAACAAAAATGGCAGACGCCGGAATACCCTGCGCCTCGGCCGTCCGCGCCATCACCTGCGCCTCCACAAACCGGTTGCGCGCCGCACCTCCGGTAACAATGATTCGGGGCGCCGCGCCGCGTTCATACTCCTGCACGCCCTCGGTCACGCGCGCCAGTTGCCCCGGTGTCGGGTTGCCGTCAGAGTCCGCCGGAGAGCCCAGTACAATAATCGCGTCAAAACGCCCCAGGCTGGTGTTGGAAACCGGCGCAAACCGGCGCGCCAGCACGGCCCATATCACCAGCGCCACCACGATCAACAGAAAAGTCAGGACAATACGGGCGCGCCAGCTCGGCTGTTTGCGCCGGGCCGGAGTGTGCCGGTGGCGGGGCCTGCGCACAGGCGTTTGGCGCTGCAGCTGCCGTGGTGGACGTATCGTGGGCACGAGGATTGCCTCCAACCTTCACTCTATCGCGAAGACCGGTGGCAATCCTCAATTTGAACAATTTACACGAGTTACCCGCAGATCAGACCAGCTTTGCAGGCTCGCCCCAGGCTGCCAGGGCAATCTCGCTCAGCGGCTTCCGGGTGCGGGGCGTGGTTTCGCTCGCAATCAAATGGTCATTCGCCAGCGTCGCTGGTTCGGCCTGGTAGCCCAGAGCGGTCACCGAGCCAGGCACGTAATCCTCTGGAATGCCGAGCGCTTGCTGGACAGCTTCGTGGTCGAATCCTGCCATCTGGTGGGCGACTAGCCCCAGGGCCGCGGCTTGCAGGACGAGCAACGCGGTAGCGGCTCCCAGGTCATACAGGGCGTAGGCGTTGGGTTTGCCGTTACGGCTGAACTTGGTATTTGCCACGCCCAGAATCAGTACCGGGGCCTTGGGTGCCCACGTCTGGTTAAAGCCCACCAGCGTTGCCGCGATCTTGTCGTGGGTGCTCGATCCACGGACGCCAACAAGGTAGCTCCAGGGCTGCTCGTTGTTGGAAGAAGGCGCCCAGCGCGCGGCCTCAAATACTTTCGCCAGGTCGGTCTGGCTCACCTCGCGCTCATCAAAGGCGCGCGGGCTCCAGCGGTCAAGCACCACAGGCAACACTCCCGCGACGGCGGGGGCCCGCTTCAACTTGTTGACTTCGTGCAGAGATAAGGTCATCGTCAGGACTCCAGAGGATGTGACTGCACCCGTTTGATTGCAGCAGAGCGACCAAGGATTCCCGATTCCCCCCTAAAAAGCTGTTGCAACAGATAACAGCTTTTTTCAAGCTCCATCCACAAACTTGCGAAGCTGCGCCAGACCTGTCCTGCGCGCGATGCGGATGGAATCGCTTACAATTCGGGTCGCCAGGATGCTAGGCCGGTTTCGGCGCTCTTGCTGTGGCCTTGGTTCCAAAAAGGGGAGACATTTCCCCGCGGATGGGAGAGGAAAGATGATGCAGAAAAAACTTGATCAGCGCAGAACGCTGGCGACCGCTGCGTCAAGCGCCGTTGCGTTGTGCTTTTGTCTCATGTTGGCGGCAGTTCCCGGATACGGGCAGGGCCTTGCGGGACGCTGGGTTTCAATCGGTCGAACGCTCGATAATGGTGAGCAGCAGAAGTCGATCTTGGAGTTGAAGCAGAGCGGCAACGAACTCACCGGCGCCATGAAGACACTGGGCTTCACTGTCGAAGTGAAGGGAACGGCCACCGGGAACCACTTCGAGCTGTTCGTCCCCGAGTGGGGCCAGCAGAAGCCGGTTCTCGTGGGCGACCTGGTCAACGGGGAGTTGCATGCGGTCGAGCGCGGCCGTCGGAATATCGTGGCAAAGCCTGCCACGCCGGGAGACGACTTGCCCACGGTGAGCTACATTGAGCCGCCGCCCCTGCACAACGTGCCCTACAACGGCCTTGCGAAGACTCCGCCGATGGGCTGGAACAGTTGGAATCTGTTTGCGGGCAGAATCGACGACCAGACGGTGCGGACCATGGCCGACGCGATGGTATCCAGCGGCATGCGCGACGCCGGATACATCTACGTCAACATCGACGACACTTGGGAAGGCGTGCGGGACGCGCAGGGAAATCTGCAATCGAACCACAAGTTCCCTGACATGAAAGCGCTCGCCGAGTACGTTCATTCCAAGGGCCTCAAGCTCGGAATCTACTCTTCGCCCGGGCCGCGTACCTGCGCTGGATATCCGGCCAGCTACGGCCACGAGGAGCAGGACGCCAAAACGTTTGCCGCTTGGGGCATCGACTACCTCAAGTACGACTGGTGCAGCGCCGGAAGCATCTACAAACCCGCAAGCCTGCAGCCCGTTTATCAAAAGATGGGCGATGCGTTGCAATCAACCGGCCGGCCCATTGTCTACAGCCTCTGCGAATACGGCATGGGCAGCGTGGAAAAATGGGGACCGGAGGTGGGCGGAAATCTGTGGCGTACCACCGGCGACATCCGCGACGAGTGGTCGAGCATGATCGCCAACGTGGAGAAGCAGGTGCCAACTGCCCCTTACGCGGGCCCCGGGCACTGGAACGACCCCGACATGCTGGAGATCGGCAACGGCCACATGACCGACGATGAATACCGCACGCACATGAGTCTGTGGGCATTGGTTGCCTCACCGCTCCTGGCCGGCAACGACATTCGCACCATGTCGGACGTGACCAAGTCGATCCTGATGAACAAGGAAGTAATCGCCATCGATCAGGACTCGCTCGGCAAGCAGGCGTCGCCGGTGAAGAACGGCGAACTGGAGACGTGGGTCAAGCCGCTGGCCGACGGCAGCGTTGCCGTGGGCGTGGTGAATCTTGGCGCGGTCGCGACGGAAGCCACGGTGAATGCCCGCGATTTGCAGCTCAGCGGGAAAGTGAAGAAGGCCCGTGATCTGTGGGCGCACAAAGACGTCAAGTTCAAGGATGGCGCGTATGCGGCGACTGTTCCCTCGCATGGCGTGCTACTGCTGAAGGTAAGCGCAAAGTAGAACGGAACTACAACCAGCCGGCATGAAATAGTCAGGTGAGTAAAAGGCAACCGCATTGCGGTTGCCTTTTACTCCGCACGCACATAGTTGATTTAGCCCTTACCCTTATGCTGCTTTGGAGGTTGAACAAGCATGCAACGCAGAGATCTGTTGAAGATGGCAAGCAGTGGAATGGCCGTGGCCGCAGCGCCACTCACCGCAGGAGCCCTGAACGGGAGCGTGGATCAGCCAGCCCTCCCTCACGCAATGGGTTTCAACGTGCGCGCCTTCGGCGCAAAAGGTGACGGCGCGGCGACCGACTCGCCAGCCATCAATCGCGCGATTGACGCAGCCTCGGCAGCGGGAGGAGGCACCGTGCTTTTCCCGGCTGGAGTTTATCTCAGCTACTCCATCCGGCTAAAAAGCAACGTGGGGCTTCATCTGGACCATGGCGCAGTCATCCTCGCTGGACCTACTCCGCTGGACGGCACGGCCACCGGCGGCTACGACCATGCCGAGCCGCAGGGCGAGTGGGAACCGTACCAGGACTACGGCCACAACCACTGGCACAACTCGCTCATCTGGGGCGAAGACCTCCACGATATCTCCATCACCGGGCCCGGCCTTATCTGGGGAAAGGGCCTCACCCGCGGCTGGAACAAGGAGCCCGGCCGCCCCGATGGCACCAAGCCCGGCGTAGGCAACAAATCCATCTCGCTCAAGAACTGCCGCAACGTGCTGCTGCGCGACTTCAAGATCCTCGAAGGCGGCTGGTTCGGCATCCTCGCCACCGGTGTCGATAACCTCACCATCGACAACCTAACCATTGACACCAACCGCGACGGCATGGACATCGACTGCTGCCGCAGCGTGCGCGTGTCAAACTGCACCGTCAACTCGCCATGGGACGACGGCATCTGCCCCAAGAGCTCGTTTGCACTGGGCTATGCGCGGCCCACCGAGAATGTGACCATCACCAACTGCTACGTCACGGGCGGATACGAACTGGGCTCCGTCATCGACGGAACATGGAAGAAGGCCACCGGGCTCCGCTGGCCCGCCACCGGACGCATCAAGCTGGGCACCGAGTCCAACGGCGGCTTCCGCAACGTGACCATCTCCAACTGCGTCTTCGAGAGCTGCCAGGGCTTCGCGCTGGAGTCAGAAGACGGCGCACTCGTTGAAGACATTACCTTTACAGGCATCACCATGCGCGATATCCGTAGCGCCCCGCTCTTTCTGCGCCTGGGCACACGCATGAGGGGCCCCCGCGACGCCAAACCCGGCGTGATGCGGCGCGTAATCCTGAGCAATATCACCAGCTCCGGCGCGTCGCCGCTGCCCTCCATCCTCAGCGGCGTACCCGGCCATCCCATCGAGGACATCAAGATCAGCGACGTCATCCTCGAACAGGTCGGCGGCGGCTCCGCGCAGATGGCCGCGCTCGAACCGGAAGAAAAGGAGGCCGCGTATCCCGACCCGCACATGTTCGGCGACCTGCCGGCCACCGGCTTCTTCGCGCGCCATGTGCGCAATCTCGAGATGACCAACGTGGAGATCGCCACACGCACCGCCGACGCCCGGTCAGCCTTCTGGCTCAAGGACGTGGTGGACGCGGACTTCTTCCGCGTACGCGTGCCGCAAGGCGTCGCGCCTGCCTACCAGCTCCACCAGGTCAAGGAGTTCCGCAGCTTCGGCAACCCCAAACTGCCCGATGTCACGCTGGAGAGCGTGGACGAACGAAAAATCTGAAACGCACGCGAAACAGCAGCAGAGACGCTCATCTCGCATCTGCCACCACCATGGAGAATCAGGCGCCCGCTTGCGGCGCCTTTTTCTTTTGGTACGGCCTGTAAAGCCAATTCCAGCCCCTTCCTTGCCATCTCCGCTACAATAACTGAAAGCGCCTGCCGTACCGGGAACTTGAATTCCCGGGTCGCCAGGCGCATCAAAGCATTATGCTAGCCAATATTCTCCCTGAAGCTCTGACCTTCGATGACGTGCTGCTGGTGCCTGCCTACAGCGACGTGGTGCCGACGCAGGTCAGCACGCAGACCCAGTTGACCCGCGACATCACGCTCAATACCCCGCTGCTGTCGTCCGCCATGGACACGGTGACTGAGTCGCGCATGGCCATCGCCATGGCGCAGCAGGGCGGCATCGGCATTGTGCACCGCAATCTCACCATCTCGGACCAGGCAGGCGAGATCGACAAGGTCAAGCGCTCTGAGAGCGGCATGATTGTGGACCCGGTCACCATCGGGCCGGACCAGATGATCGCCGACGCTCTTGATGTGATGCGGCGCTACAAGATCTCCGGCGTGCCGGTCACGCGAGGCAAGCGTCTCGTAGGCATCCTCACCAACCGCGATCTGCGCTTTGAGACCCGTACCGACATTCCGGTCGGCGATGTCATGACCAAGGACGATCTGATCACGGTCCCCGTCGGCACCACACTCGAAGAAGCTGAACTGATCCTGCACAAGCACCGCGTGGAAAAGCTGCTGGTGGTCAACGAGCAGTACGAACTGAAGGGCCTCATCACCGTCAAGGACATCCAGAAAAAGCTCAAGTATCCCAACGCCAGCAAGGACGAAAAGGGCCGGCTGCGCGTAGGCGGCGCCATCGGGGCAACAGGAGATTTTCTTGAGCGGGCGGCCGAACTGGTGCGCGCGCGTGTGGACGTGCTGGCCATCGACTCAGCCCACGGACACTCCTCGCGCGTGCTGGAGGCGATAACCGCGGTAAAGAAAGAGTTCCCGCACATCGGCTTGCTGGCAGGTAACGTTGCCACCTATGACGGTGCGCTGGCCCTCATCGATGCAGGCGCGGACGCCATTAAGGTGGGCATCGGTCCCGGCTCCATCTGCACCACGCGCATGGTCACCGGCGCCGGAATGCCGCAGATCACGGCCATTGCCGAGGCGGCGCGCGCTGCCCGCAAGCACGGAATTCCAGTCATCGCCGACGGCGGTATCAAGTACTCCGGCGAGCTCACCAAGGCCATCGCCGCCGGCGCCAGTTCGATCATGATCGGCTCGCTGTTTGCCGGCGTGGACGAGAGCCCCGGCGAAACCATCCTCTACCAGGGTCGCAGCTTCAAGAGCTATCGCGGCATGGGTTCGCTGACGGCCATGAGCCAGGGATCCGGAGAACGCTACTTCCAGAGCACGGCCGACCTGGCCAGCGCCGAAATGGGTACCGAAGGCGTGGTGCAGCGCGAGCGCGCCAGCCAGAACCGCCTCGCCAAGTTCGTTCCGGAAGGCATCGAGGGGCGTGTGCCCTATCGCGGACCGCTGGAGTCAATGGTCTTCCAACTCGTGGGCGGCCTCCGCTCCGGTATGGGCTACCTGGGCTGCGGCACGATCCAGGAATTGCAGGAGAAAGCGCAGTTTGTGCGCATCTCTGGCGCCGGCCTGCGCGAAAGCCACGTCCACGACGTCATCATCACCCGCGAGGCGCCCAACTACCACGTCGAATAGGACGTCTAACCTGTTGTGTAGCTTGTAGCTGTCAGCAGCGTTGTCGGGTTTCACACACGCCCGCATACCGCCTTCCGTTGAAGGCGGTATGCGGGCGATCAGCGACTTTGCAAAACTAGAAAGGTTGCGCCGCTTGGATTCTGACTTTGATAGCACGCATAGTCTCAGATACTGGCTCCGCATCTGGCTGCCGGTAGTGCTGTGGATCGGCGTGATCGCACTGGAGTCGACGGCTCTGTTTGGCGCCGACAAAACAAGCGGCCCGCTGCGTTGGCTTTATCAGTCAGCCTTCGGTCCGGTAAGCAATGGCCAATGGGATGTCATCCATCACTACATCCGCAAAACAGGACACTTCCTCGGTTACGGGATGATCGGCCTCGCATGGCTGCGTGCCTGGTGGATGACGCTGCCGCGCACTCCTTTTATCGTGAATGCCATTCTTGCTGTCCTCGGAACCGGCCTGGTAGCCAGCGCCGATGAGTTACACCAGTCGTTTCTGCCCAATCGCACAGGATTGCCCTCCGACGTGCTGCTGGACTGCTGCGGCGCCATCGTCCTGCAACTGGCGGTCTACATTGTCATTCGCGCATTTCGCTCCGACCTGCTGGCCAGGGCAGCGTAAGGCGCAGGCTGTTCCTCAGGTGACCAGACCGACCGAAACGGGAAGACCGCCCAGTGCCCATCCCTGGCGCAGTTTCATCGCAGCACACCGATCACACGCTTCCTGACGAAGCCGGACAACTACCTGCGATCTGAGGGACTCTTCTCAAATCGCAGGTGAAGAGATTCGATGCCGAATCCCCCAGCGTCCTACCTCAGCTCCCTGACCCAGATATTCCTAAAGCTGATCGGCTCGCTATGGTCGCCGTGCGCCTGCAGCTTGATTGGCGCGCTTTCGTATTTCTTGTAGAACGCCTTGCCTATATACAGCGTCTGCCCCGTCAACTCAAAGTGGTTCTGCACCAGCACGCCGTTGAAGAACACCGTGACATACGCCGGAGTCTTCAACGAACCGTCGTCGTTGAACGTTGGCGCAGTCCACACCACGTCGTAGGTCTGCCATTCCCCGGGCTTGCGATTTGCGTTCGCCAACGGAATACCCTGCTTATAGATGCTGCCGGCCTGACCGTTCACGTACGTCGTATTGTTGTACGAATCCAGTACCTGCAGCTCGTACCCATCGTCGCCCGGTCCAGTGGAGGCGAGAAACACACCGCTGTTGCCGCGCGCCTGGCCGCTGCCGGTGATGTTCTCCGGAATCTTCCACTCAATGTGCAACTGGTAGTTCTTGAACCTCCGCTTGGTTTCGATGTTTCCCACGCCCGGCGCCTTCCTCACCATCATCACGCCGTCCGTAACGATCCACTGCGCCGGTGAATGGTCCTGGGCTGACACCCACTCGTCTAGGTTCTTGCCGTCAAATAGCACGATTGCATCCGAGGGCGGCGCCGCATCAGTAACGCCCGGTGTCACTACTCTGGGCACCGGCGTCCATACTTCCGTTTCTTCAGGTTTGGGCGCGGCCGACTGTTGTGCACAGAGGGGAGCGGCTACGGCAATCATGGTCGCTAATGCTAGGAGTTTCAATTCGTGGATGCGCATCATTTGCAATCACAATACACCCAACGGGTTCGACATGCGCAAGGTGGGATCGAACGGTGGCTGGATACGCGTAGCAGATTGACTTCGTCAGGGCCGCCCGTTGTTCGTTGCATCCCGCGTGTCTCGGCGGCAACCACCAGGCACAAACGCAATTCTGCACGTGGACCCCGTCCTTTAAACTTGAATAGAGGAGAGAGCGATGAGCGATGGTCGCGAGGAGCGCGAAGAACGCGAGAAGCGCCGTGAGCAGGAAGAGCGAGAGGATCGCGAGGACCGGATCGACCGTGACCACGCGGACCAGTGGGAGCCGGAACCTGTCGACTCCTAAAGGCGACTCGCGGGTCGTCGGTTTTTGAGCGGCCGTCTACCCGCGCTGCTCATTCTTCTGGAGAGTGGAATCCGGCTGATCCGTCTCCTTCCAGATGGCCTCTTTGGCGTGGAGCGCAAATCAAGCGCGGGCGCATCCCGCATGGGGATGCGCCCAGCAGCCTGATACAACATGGGACTTCTTTGCATGAGCCATTGGGGCGATTCAAGCCCCCGACATCAGGGCCCCATCTTCGTCGGAGTGCAAGGATCGTAGCCGAGCGATGTCGCAGTAACCGGGACGGGCGGCGTTGGTGGCGTAGCCCAGGGGACGTTGGTGAAATCGAAGAACTCCAGCAAATTGGGCTGCGCGGCATCACGGGCTGTCAGATGCGCAGAGCTGCCTATAAACCGGTTCTCCACAAATTTGATCACCGCCGTGTGATCCATTGGCGTATGCGAAACATAATGCCGCCGGGTAAATGGCGAGATGATCATGTTCGGCACGCGGAATCCAAGCTGCGCCCCAAACCCCTGCATGGCTGCTGCGTCCGTGCTGTTTACCCCAGGGTCGCCAGCAAGCAGGTCGCAATGCGTGGTGGGCACGCCGCCGGTGGGCTGGCACGGATTGTAACTATCTGCATTCACGGCGATCTGCGAGATATCCGGGATCGCTCCCAGCGCTGCGTCCGTGTTCTGGTTAGAGTGGCCAGGCACCGGCGGCACGTGGTCGTAGGGTCCTCCGCCCTCGTCGTAGCTGAAGAAGAAAATGGAATCCTTCCACGCTGAACTTGCCATGAATTGATTGACGATGTTCGCCACCTGCGCCTGACCTGTCAAGATCGATTGGCCCGATCCCGGATGCTCATCATTGACGCCGGAACCGGATTCGATG
>VFSW01012723.1_pt1 | contig 11727 bp, 1 predicted proteins | sample 5358111 | NCBI WGS metagenome assembly VFSW01 (sample SAMN11554181, study PRJNA540505) | mine drainage metagenome | isolation source: sediment from site ElyBrook_90M | place: USA: Ely Copper Mine, Vershire, VT | collected 2017 | reverse complement strand
CGTTCGATTATCCGTGCCAGACGAAGGGGGTCTCGCCTTACGAATTGATTGCAGGATCATGGACTGCGTTGCCATATGCTGGATCGTCATGCAGCATAGGTTTCCGCATACCAGCTGACCCGATTATAGGAATCTTCAGCAGCCAGGCATCAAACAGTTCCTCATCAGGTACCGGTTCGGGTTCCTCTGGGGGAACGACAACGATATCCTCAAAGAATACCTCCCATTCAACTACGATAATAAACGAATCCCAATCGTCAAAATGGAACGTGAAGAGCATAGAGCTCGTGCTCTCAATGCTCTCCGCATTAATTGCAGTGGTGCTCTCGATATACTACATCGAGCACCATACTGACATGTTCCTGCACAAACCCGAAGAAACGACGCCAGAACGCGGAAACAAAGAGGGAAAGAACAAATCCGATGCCATTGAAGATGCCCCGCATGCGCAAGATTCTACAAATTCCTCTAATAATATTGACTTCAATATAAAAACAGACAACGATAAGCATGATGAAAGTAATATGGAGACCAATGAACGGTAGCTTACCTGTCTTGAATTTCATATATTGGCAAGCCAACTAATTAAAAGCCTTCATTATTATGGAATAAATCCATAAATGGCCGTTTGAAGCAAGGTTTATAAGCATATAAATAGTAAATCAAATTACTAACCACAAAGGTTATCCTATTGAACAATAGATTCGTACCATTGCTTATGGTTGCAGCGTTGCTATCCTCTTGCTTCTTGCTATTAACAAATGCTGTTATTGTACCCTCTAACATACTATATCACATCCCGATCAACGTAATGAACCAGCAGAGCATCGCAGTATCTGCAAATACCCCCATAGCGATCGGCTCATATGGATACTACGGCAATGTGATAGGGTTCAACGCATTGAAGTATTCGCAATATTACACTTGCAACCTAGACAACGCCGAATTCTTCTTTGCCAATGGGACTATCGCCACCTCTTGGTTGGAAGGAAACATAATGAATGCGGAAACCGCAAATTCCGCCTGTACCGGCGCAAGTTCCCCCAACGCGCTTGTCGATTCTTCAAACATACTATACTGGGTAAACATTCCGGGAAATTATTTCCTGCCTGCAAACACGGGAACCCCGTCCTACAACACGATTTATCTGGGATGGACGGGAAACACACTTACGGCAGCGAACAACCTGTTCAGCAGCAAGGTGGGAGAGGCGCCGCAGCTGTCATCCTCATACGGCCAATACGACAACGGCGCAAACGTCTTCACCGCATATTGGAACAATGACACGATTTCAACATCGAAGATGCCTACATCATGGGTTGGCAGCGTAACCGGTTTTGCAGAATACAATACCCCAATAACGACAAACATCGTATGGGAGACATACGCCCAGACCCCATCAACAGGATTCAATACTCTAGGTGGGGGAGGAATAGACCTGATCTCCCTGTTTGGGAGCGGCGCACTAAGCCTTACCTGGTTGAGCATGGGCTCCGAATATTCGGGAGTTTTCAAAATAGCAGAAAATTCGGGAGCAGGAGCAGAGATATCTAACTACAACACAAATTGGGATGTTTTCGGCATAGCCCCAACAACATCATACTTTGGTGGATATTGGCAAGAAAACTATTCAATAAACTACACATCAGGTGCTTCCGCCCGTGACTTATGGAATACCCCTGGGAACACGATATACGTAGGGCAGGATACACTCAGCAGATTCCAGACAATCGGGTGGGCAAGGGTAAGGAACATGCCCCCAGATGACCTATTGCCCAACACCACTTATGGTGCAGTTGTCCAGAAACCAATCGTACCTTCAAACGTCGTGGCGGTGCAGAACATAAGCCTCTACAACCACGACCCGACAAATGCGATAGCGGCAGGGACGCAGGTCAATTTCACGGTCAATGCGCTTACATTGAGCCAATTCGCCAACGGGCAGTTCAACAACTGGGTAGTTTTCAACGGGATGACAGGCAATATACTATACTCATGGATGGAGGGCAATACCTCAAACGAGATACAGGTAACGGGGCTTAACACCGTGAATGCGCTCAGATTATGGACTGTGCTGCCAGCCCAGATAGCTGCATCTACAAATGCTGTGAACGTGCTTACGCTCGGATTCTACCCAATGGGCACAAACTCAATGAACGGCAACAACATAGGGGAAGCGCCGCAGCTATCCTGCCCATATTACAGCAACAGCCTGATATACTCAAACTGCGCCACATACGGCAAGTTCGACAACGGCAAAAATGTGTTCAACACCTATTACAACTTCTCCGGCACTACGCTGCCTTCATCGCTCAGCCTTATCACTGCAAACAACAACAACCAGAACACGATAGTGGCAAATGGCTTGGTGATGTCAGACAATTCCTTTTCCTATACAGGAATTGCAGGCAACGTTGCCGCAAACCCGAGCACGGGCATTGTGCTTGAGGAGCTTTTTTACATGAACCAGTTCTTCCTGCCAGGTTCACCTTTTCAAGCAAGCCCCTACGCCTCAATCGGCTACAACGGCTTTACTACAAACCCATATGTGCCTTCCAATAGCGTTCTGACCGATATTAATATAGGCGGTGCAAGTTCTTTAGATGGGGAAGTAGACGGGGCATCATCATCAGCTACTTATTATGGGCTGAAGGGACAGGCAGGGCTATATACATTATCACTGGACTGGATGGCAGACAACAATTTCGGCGCTACGCAATACAATGGCATCACAACTAGCTCTCAAACGAACTCAAATGCAATAATAGCGGAGCAACTGGCAAACGAGTTCACATACCAAATATCCTACACCAATGTTTTGAACAAGGCGCAGATGAACACCACATGGCTCAGGGCAAGGACCGCATTCCCGAACAACGTGGCTCCGACAGAGGTGTATGGGGGCGTTCAGCAAGTGCCCTTACCGGCAATAGCAACCATAACCGCATCCAATTCAGTATTTGCATCGGGCAGCACCGTTACTTTCAACATAGTGATAAAAAACGGGGTTGGCCCGTTCAATGTTGAACTGTGGAACAACACGGGAGACACGCAGCAGGGCTCCAACGTGCTCATATTCAGCCCTGGAGGATCAAATTCCATAACCTTTACGGTAAACAGCCCGACGGTCTCAAACGTGTTCGTCTTCAGCGCAAAGGGCTATGACGAAGGCGCGGGCGTGGCGTTTGGCTCAGACCAGAATGTCGCAGGCGTAGAGATAGGTTCAGGAATAAATCCACAAGCAATAGCAATAACTCCAGATGGTGCGTTTGCCGATGAAGTTAATTATGGAAGCCCAGGAACAATGAATGTCATAAGCACAGCAACCAACACCACCGTGAATACAATATCAATCGGCTACTACCCGACAGGCATTGCGATAAACCCCCAGGGGACGCTTGCATATGTGCCTATCTATAGCCCTGGCGAAGTCAAGGTCGTCGGCATTGCATCAAACAGCATAGTGAATACGATAGCAGTTGGCAGCATCCCCTATGCCCCAGCATTCAATCCAGCAGGAACTCTTGCATATGTCCCCAACAGCGGCGGGGGGACGATAAGCGTCATAGACGTAGCCTCAAACTCAGTAATAAACACAATTACTGTAGGCGGCACACCAATCTATGTAGTATTCAATCCGGCAGGCACGCTTGCATATGTAGCACAATCGACAGGAACATCATCAGTGAATGTCATAGACGTAGCCTCAAACTCGGTAATAAACACAATCTCCGTAGGCACAAACTTTGACCCGCAATCATTGGCAATCACGCCTGACGGAAAGACATTATATATTGGAGAAAGCGAGGACTCAGCTATCAATATCTTCAACACATCAACAAACACGGTAACAGGCATTATAAATCTTCCAAATAACCCATTGGGGCTTGTGATGAATTCAGCAGGTTCATTGCTTTATGTTGCCATACATGGTAGCGATGTAATGACAACAATAGACACCGCCACGAACAGCATAGTGAATACAATAACGGTGGGAACAAGTCCCCAAAATCTAGGGCTTACACCAAACGGAAACACCCTATATGTGCCGAATTATGGATCAGGAAACGTAAGCGTGGTGAATACAGGGTTCATAATAACTGTAGGGCCCGCTTACACTACTCCGTCCAACCCCTCGCTTACGCTCAGCAACTCGATGATAGACCAAGGGCAATCAATACTGTTCAGCGCATCGGTGCTGAACGGCAACGACCTGTTCGGCTACAAATACGTGGTATACAATTCAGTGACCAATACTCCCCTATACACGCAGCAATACAATGACGTTGCAAGCAGGAGCAACACGCTGCTCTGGACTCCAAATCCGAATTTCTACACCGGAAATACGTTTGCCGCAAACGTGGTGATAACCGAGCAGGGTGCATATTCGAACACCGTCAATACTGTCGGCACTGCATTCGGCTACAACAGCGCAGCCATAATACAGATAACATCAGTTTCAAATACCCTTCTTGACTCGGGTCAGTATGCGACATTCAACCTGAAGGACACAGGAGGAACGGGCGAGACCTTCAACGCGGAGCTGTACAATGTGACCGGGAGCAAGCAGCAGGGATCAAATGCGCTGATAACCTCTGTAGGGGGAACAAACTCAATTACAATACAGGCATCTTCTCCCACAAACGGAAATGTGTTCGACTTCAATGCGGTAGAAGCCGACCTCGGAACTTCAACTCCATTTACAAACAACAGCCTAGAAACATCAATAACGGTAAATGCAGCAATGACAACTCCGTCCATAACGTCTCCTTCTCCGACAACCCAGGCGGTCGGCAATACTCTCACATGGACGGCGTCATTCTCAGGTGGCACATCGCCATACACATACAACTGGATAGTGTTCAACACGGTAACAAACTCGGTGGTGTTCAACTCCTTGATTTCGAACTCGTTCACGAGCAATGCATTAAGCTGGACTGTCCCGTCGGACATGATGGGAAACACAATAGCGGCCAATGTGATAATAAAGGACAGCGCTACCACCCCAGTTTCCGTGAATAGCGTTGACTCAGCGGCAATCAGCATGATAGTGCCAGCCCCGACCCTGTCGCTGGCGAATTCCCTTGACATGAACATGATCGACGTTGTAATGGGTTCCCCGTCCGACAATGCGCTCATAACAGCGGCATGCTCCTCAGGGGACACATGCCAGATATGGGAGCAGGGGGGAACCAGCCTTGCATCAGGCACAACCACTGCAGTGCTCGCATACAATGCGCTGCCGTACGGAACAACAGGCATTTATGCGAACGACATAACAGGGGGAAAAACATCCACAGACGCATACAACTCCATAGTGAGGAGGATAAGCGTGTCGCATTATGCCTCGATAACGCTAACGAACAACCAAGGGGCAGCGCTTCTTGCAAATACTCCTGTAATGCTGAGCTTCAATGCGCTTAACTTTACGAGCTGGGAGAGCAGCAGCCTCAACAATACCGTGCTGTACTTCGGCAACGGCACGGTCGCGTATTCATGGCTCGAGGGGAACCTCCTTAACGAGCAGGCCCCAGCAAACGAGCTCTACCAGAGCCCGAACGCCATATACTGGATGAAATCCCCTCCTACGAGCGGATTCCTGCCAGCCAATACTGGATCGGCAACCACAAACACCGTGCGCATAGGGTTCGACTTACCGTCAAACAACCTGCTGGACGGCAACTTCCTTGGGGAGGCGCCGCAGCTATCGTGCTCCGATCCTGCATCCACGTCCGGTTGCGTTCCCATCGGGGGCGCCTCCGGATACGGTCAATGGGACAACGGAAACTCAGTTTTCACGTATTACGTGGACTTTTCGGGCTCAAGCTGCCCATCCGGATGGACCTGCACGTCTGCAACAATAGGCAACTCAATATCCGTGTCCGAGCCGAGCTCAGCAGTTACGACGAGCGACTACGGCTTGGATGCGAACCAAATCCTTGACATTGAAGGAAAACTGCCGCCCGCAGCAAACAACGGCAATGCGGGAATCGGTTACTTCTCATCGCCATACTACAACACCGGTGGAGAGGGAGACAATTGGGAGATAAACAACGGCGGAGGAGACTGCAACGGTCCCAATGCATGCGCAGAGGTATGGATAAGCTCCCCAAGCGCGCGCACAGCGCAGCAAAGCACGTCTACGGGATACAATGTATGGTCGATATACCTTCCATCCTCAAGCTCTACAACGCTGCTCTCTGACTACGGGGTGCATAACACCCTGACAATATCCGGCTCCGGCAAGGGAATACCAAACACCGCATTGCCGATAGGGTTCTCCAACGCACAGACCCCGGGCCAGAACACGCTGGGCCCGTTCAACTGGATAAGGCTCAGGATATATCCGCCAAGCGGGACAATGCCAGTCGCGACATACTTTACGAGCACGACATCCACCTCGACTGTTTCAACAACCACTTCCATAATTCCCTCCTCTGGAGGGGGATCCTCAGGAGGAGGGTACTGCAGGAATTACCCGACATGCAACTATTCCGGGATATCTACCAGCACCAGCACATCAACCACGACTACATCAACAAGCACATCCAGCTCAACAAGCTCGACCTCCACCGCATCGGTAACTACAACTGTCAAGAACTCCAATACGACAACGATACCGCAGGTAACCAAGCACATCAACCTGACAAGGCAGACAACCGTCAACTTCAACAACACAAACACCACTGTGATAATATCATCAACGGCGCCACACGGAAACGCGACCCTGACGATCCAGAACATAACAAGCGTAAGGACAATTGCGCCGCCAAGCAACCTCACCCAGCTCGTGCTGCTGAACCTTACCCTGACGACCAAGAACCCACTTGTTAATATACGGTTCTCGACAGGATATCCATGCAACCTCAACAGCAGCCAGGTCGCCCCTTACAGCTATTCAAACAATTCATGGCACCCGATACTGCCGTTCGTTTCCAGCAACCAGACATGCAGGGTTTCATTCACAGTTACGAACAGCGCCATAGTCGGCATATTCTACAGCAAGGAAATCGCGGCCCCTCCAATCAGGGGCAACGGGTTCTCCCCATGGGCCGTTGTCGTGGCGATACTGATAATAGCATTGGTGGTGATAGGATTGGACGACATAGCGGGAAGGAAGAGGTTCAGGAGCATGATCACCCAAAAGAAATATAAGCCAGACATCTCAGAACTTATGGAAGAGGAGTGAGTGCATATCCTGTCCGTGGGGGTTTACTGAAAAAACATGAAAGGTATGAATTGCTATTATTGTTTGCATTCATTTTGATATCGGGGTTTATCTACTTTAGGTATGTTAGAGCCAATAACAATGTAAAAAGTCCGGAAACATTTAACCCACCATCCAATACTGACGTATTTGGAGGGTTTACAGGGGAGCAGAGCCCGAACGGCATAAACGTCAACACGACCTATTTCGGCACTGTCACTGCGATAACTGCAAATTCCATGACGGACAGCAATGCCGTTTTTCCGACGAACGGAATCCTAGAGAAAGAAATTGTGCTTCCGGATTACAATATGCCCCATCCTTACTTGAATAAGCGCGGCTATTGGTTCAGGATAATAAACAACACGGCAAATACGATTTATGTAAACCCGATTGATGGTAACCTATTGAACGAGGCGATGGTCGGGGATGGGTATGAAATAAGCGGGACATTCCAATTGCAGAAGATAAGCAACCAGTGGTGGTTCATAGATCCGTTGGGAAATGTCTTCTTTGCGAAAGCATTAAGCGGAGTGGGCACTGCAGACCTTGTGGACCCAATCCCCTACAATGCCATATATATAGAGGCAGCGAACGGCACGTTCTCAAGCAATCTTGCAGGCTCTTCCTTCTATCCGCATCCACCAAATTACATAGCAAGCAATGGATACACCCTCCAAGCCACAAATACTGTCCTGTATTTTGGGTCACACATACCTACCGTAAGCACGTATTTCCTTATGGATCAATTGGGCTCAGGTGGAGCGATAAAATGGTACTATTCAAACAACAGTAATTCGACCGGGTGGAGCCCGCTGAACGGGAACGGCAACCCTGCCGCATTCTACGAGGACAACGGCAGCACGTCAAATTCTGCATTCAACCTTGAAACGGGAAATTTTGTGGGGCCCGGTCCTACTGGGTTCTACAATGTGACGACAAACAAAGCGAACAACGTATACTGGTGGGGATTGTTCTACAGTAAGGAAAACGTATACAACATAAACCTGCCGCCCGATTATTCGCCAGTGTCTCTCTCAGTAGACGGGATTCCAAGGTATTATATAAAAGGGATAATAACATCAGGATTCACATTTCCGCCGATAATAGAACAGATGTTCTATAACGCATCGGAGAAAACCTCTGCCATGGTTAGCTATGACCCACAAGGCACAATGACAAACGCATGGGCATACAATGCAACAAATAACCTGCTGTCTTGGGGGCTAAATGCGGCAGGGCAGTACTCCTCTTCTTACGCATTCTATTACTTGTATACCGGAACCTCAGACTCTGCATTGCCGCCGAGCAACCTAAGTACAGAAGCAAAGATCCACGGGCTGCCTTACGAGGCACTGCACAATACTGCACAGCAATACACTATTGGGGATTCCCCATGGTTTGTGAAGGCAATGGGTGATGGGGCGACGTGTGCCGCGAATAATGCAACGATCTACCAATATAGCCCTCCTTATGATGTTTTCGACAAGAACTTCTCGCCTGGCATAAATGCAACCGTCAACAAAATTACTGGATTGAATAGCCCTTGGGTATTTGCAATACTCTCCGATGATGCAGACAATACTGGCGCATTCGACGTGGGCGGAGTGAAAATGGGATACTTTGCATTGATAGAAAATCCGCACATAACCTCGAGCGCTTTCGAGGGATATGCGTATTCGGATCCCCATTTCTATGCAAAATACGCCCTGAGGGACATGCTCAGGTATGAGTACAGGGCATCAGGCGACCCAATACAGTCGTTCAATGCACTGGCCCCGTATAATTTGCTCCTATTTTATGACAATAATTTCAGCAACACGGGCCAGGCCGCGACATACGACCAGGAGGCGCTGAACAGCCTAAATACTGCGTGGGGCACAAACTACACCACGTGGGGAACATCTTCCGGCAATCTCATTACGGGCACGAACGCATGGGGCACCGGTACTGGTTTCATGGACGAGAACGGAATACACATACTGCCAAGTAACTGCAGTTACCTGAACAATCAGAATACGGATCCTGCATTCCCTGCAGTTAACAATGACCTGAATACCTATCAGGTTTACTTTACTGAAAGATACGCTTATACCATATACAACGCATACAAGAAGAAAACATCTGACCTGCTTGCAATACCGATATACAACCCATCAAACCAAACCGTGCTTGGGGTAAGAAACTATACTGACCTGCTTTGGGTTGATCCAGGAAACGAAAGCGATATTCAAAGGATATACTCTTTATTGAAGAAGCCATTGATTCTTGCAGATTATTCAAATGCGAACAACCAATCCCAAAACAGGTTCGGTGGCGTAATTACCTCGCTCGCATATTCAAATACTGTCAACCAGACTGAAATAACATTCAATGGTACGCCATTGATATCCTCCACGAACGTGCATGCATGGTTTCCTGAGGAATCAGACAGAATAGGATCCAACCTTTGCCCATATTCAAATCTTTATGGGATACCAACCGTAGAGGCTGCAAATTTCACCTCAGTCTATATTGATGGAAATTACTTGCCGTGCCTAAAGACTGGTCAACACATATTCATTTACATAGACAATCCGCTTTCAGCCAACCTTGCGACCCAGCAGCAGCGAGCAGCATTCATGATATATAGGCTTAGCACAGCTCTGAATGCAACAGGAGCAGGCGGCGTACATTATATAGTCGGATGGGAGCACTGGATAAATTATGATTCATCAATGTGGTCGTCTTCCTCAGACATATACAGCCAGGGCTTGGAGACGGCCCTTGAGAACGCATATGACGGGGCGCAGGATACAGTTAACTCTATAATGATAAATGGGCACCTTAGGGGAGGGGAACCGCAGGATTATGGAAATGTCCTGGGGCCATTAAGTAAATACCTGAACTGCACATACAGCGAGGTCATATACGGCACTCAATGCGTAACTGACTACACAATAACATTTACTGAATCAAATTTGACTTCTGGAAAGCTATGGGGCGTAACCATGTATGCAAGTGGAACTGTGCCGCAGGCGCTTGCGACCCATAACAGCACCACAGATACGATCACGTTTACAGAGCCTGTCGGGATATATGCATACACGGCAACGTCTTCCGGTAATGTCACGAGCCCTTCGGAATCAGTTTGGGATGCATCTGAATTCGGAGCTGATAGTGCGGGTGCACCTCCGTATCAAATAATAAACGTTACCAACTCATCGGTTAATGTAAACGTAAAATTCGCAAACCAGGACATACAGACGTATTCATCTACAACGTCAACGGTTTCAACCACTACCACTTCAATACTCACCACCACAATAAACCAAAACGAAGTGCTTGCATACGCAAACATAACAATATCAAACAACCAGTCAGAGGCCACCAACGCGCCATTCCAGCAGATGATCAATGTCAACAGTCTAAGGTATGCGCCTTACGAGGCAAACAACCTTGACAACATCTTCTTCTACTACCAAAACATGACTATGATACCCTCATGGAAGGAGAACCTATCTTCAAACTCTTCGGATTCCACAATATACTGGCTCAGGATAGACAACGGCATACCCGCAAACGGCGAGATAAAGCTTAAAATCGGATTCGTGTCAAAGGCAACCAACCTGTTCAATACGAACACGATAGGGGAGGCTCCGCAATTGTCCCCAATTTACGGGCAGTATGACAACGGAGCCAACGTGTTCATTAATTATTGGGATTTCCAAGGTTCCGGCATACCGAAAGGCTGGAAGAAGGTTTCGAGTTATAATGCGCCGATATTGAACAATGGCATCATACTGAAACCTGGCGATCCCTCATCGTCGTACAGCTATTTCAGTAGCACTGCCCAGTACGGCCTTAATTCAAGCCAGGAAGTGGATTGGATAATAAACCAGAACCTTTCCAGCTATTCAAGCAACGAACTAAGCCCGATTTCCCTGGGGTATTCCAATTCCTTGGGCTCAGGCATAGGATATTACCTTGAATATAACCCGCAAAGCTATATCCATCCTTATGTTACAAGCTACAACAGCTACAATTACGTCAATTCATACTGGGCTATTCCATCGAATACTGGAAATTACATATATTCATTCTATTGGCCCAATACTACGTATTTCAGGGCTTCCTATGATTACTCCAATGCAATAACCGTAAATACGATTTCAGGTAATTATTTGTACTGGTTTGGCATAGATGAATACCCATCCAATACGATGAATGACGGGATAGTCTACAGCATAAGGACAAGATTCTATCCCCCTAATGGCATGACTCCCTCAGTAACTTTTGGACCGGTCAGCACCGTAACAAGTACGTCAACAGTCTCCTCTACAAGTACAACAGCTACAACCACAGTAAGCAGCAGCGGCTCAGGAAACGGAGGCGGAGGCGGCGGAGGTGGCTCAGGAGCCAGCGGAGGAGGAGGCGGAGGAGGATCGTCAAAGCCAATCGTCTCATCGAACAGCAGCGCCTACATAGTATCGAACATCGCGCAGCTGAACAGCTTCTCGGTGCTCTTCCCGACAGGATTG
>VFSW01012722.1_pt1 | contig 11728 bp, 12 predicted proteins | sample 5358111 | NCBI WGS metagenome assembly VFSW01 (sample SAMN11554181, study PRJNA540505) | mine drainage metagenome | isolation source: sediment from site ElyBrook_90M | place: USA: Ely Copper Mine, Vershire, VT | collected 2017 | reverse complement strand
GTTCTGAGAGAGTTCCGACTGGGCAGAGCCAGGAACAAAAAGCCTTCTTGAGCAGAAGGCTCATCAACATGAAGGCAATAAACAGGACCATGGCTGCGGGATGGATTGCGGGCACGCGTCCCGTAAGTAAGAAATATTTCGTATTCATCAAACCCGCGATGGGTAGCCAGCCTTCGGCCCCTGCGGGTCGGGACACATTCCATCCAACTCCGCCGCGCTCACAGTAACGCACCCAGAGAAGGAATTGGATTCCTAGCCAGCCATTCAGTGCTACGAAGATCCACTGAACGATTCGCCTGATCCTCTGGGAACCATCGGAGCTTGACTTGCGGACAAGTTTCCTTTTGCCTTCCTGCTTGTGGATCGGCGTGATGATTGCTGCGCCCATGTCGAGTTGGCCTTCTGTCTAAACGCAAGCCTAGGCGAGCAGAACGGAGATCTCAGCGACTTTGGTCACACCGATCCCTCCAACAGCTTTTTTGGCATATTGAGCTTCAGAGTGACCCCGCTCAACACCGCCGCGATAGTGATTAAGAGAATCTCTTCCAGTAGATTAGATGTTCCCGCGTCCGCTCCACCCGCGGATCGCGCAAACCAGCAAAATGCTTCAGGGGGCTGTCCATCTCCGCATCTCATCCCGCCAAACCCGCGATGCATATAGCAATTAAGATGCGTTTGCCCTGTGGCGGATGCATTGCCTGAACATGCCCTGTAGAGCCGCTCGTCCCTCAATGTCCCGGAATGGGCTGAACTGGTGGTGCGGGTGTCGAAGGATGTACGGTGCTGATCTTTCCACCAGCTGCCCAGCCGATTGCCACTACCCAACCGAAGAGGGTCCACCCGAGCAGAATGTTCAATGCAGCAATCCAGCCCGTGGCAGCGCAACCCCGGTACAGTGCGAGCGCCGTCGGCAGTACATAAGCGGCAACCAAAACGATGAAGAGAATCAAATGCACTGGAGCCAGCAGCGCTGCAGTATTTCTGGCTAGCCCTATCGCAATCACGAGAATTGCGAAGGCGACCAGCCCGGCAGCGACAAAGAGCCGAAGTATATTACCCATGTGCCACCTCCAAAGAAGCGGTTAAAATGTTACTCCTGCACTTCCGGCGCCGCAGTGATCCATGTCACTCAGTCACGGACATCAACAAGTCATCTCGCGTGACTGCGTGGAAATGACAGGGCTTGGTCAGCCGGTTGAGGTCCGCCTACATCTTTGTGTCGTCTCTGAGAACGGCCACGGTCCCGCGGAGAAAAACGATCACTTTAGCGTAAGCAAGGAGACGGGCTCATGGAATCGATTGGGAATTGTCCATTCTCGCCGTCTCAAAAGGACTATTTGAGAGATGCTTCTTGGGCCAGCAGAGACTGCACTCGGCCTCTGATTTCATCTCTGATCGTGCGAACTTCTTCGATCGGCTGGCCTTTGGGATCGCGAAGCGGCCAGTCGTCTCGCCGAAGGCCGGGTACATACGGACACTTGTCACCGCAGCCCATTGTGACGACAAGCTGAGCGTCCTTTGCCAACTCTTGTGTCAGTTTTTGGGGCTTGGCGGCGCTGAGGTCGATTCCGATCTCCTGCATGACTGCGAGTACTTCGGGGTGGACGCGCGGACCTGGTTCAGTTCCGGCAGAGACTGCCTCAGCCTTTTCCCGATCCGCAAGCTGGTTGAAGAAAGCAGCTGCCATCTGTGACCGGCCGGCATTGTGAACGCAAGCGAATATGACCTTATACATTCTGGTTCTCCTGGATGACGGTATTGACTTTGGCGCACCAAGCCTGGCAGGCCATCTGGACTGGGTCCCACGGGCTGCTCAGAGGCGGAGTATAGCTGAGATCGAAATCGGAGATCTGATCAACTGTCATGCCGTGAAAGCGTGCGGTTGCAAATACATCGAGACGCTTTGACACTTCGGCACCCCAGGCGCCGATGAATTGCGCCCCAAGTAACCGGCCACTGCCAAGATCTCCGGTCACGCGTGCTTGAAGTTGAGGGGCACCAGGGTAGTAAGCTTTGTGATCGTTGATCAGGCTCTCATTCGTAAAGGGAACAAAAGATTCCGTTGTAGCTTCGTCGTGCCGCAGGCCGGTTCGAGCCACGATGAGGTTGAAAACCTTCACTACCTGTGTTCCTAGAGAACCAGCAAACTCACGAGTGCCTCCCAAGGCATTCTCGGCGGCAACGCGCCCCTGTTTGTGAGCCGTCGTACCTAGAGGTAGATAAGTATTTCGATTCAAAACCCGATGGTATGTCTCTGCGCAATCTCCCGCGATGTAGATGTCCGGCAGCTTGGTCTCCATCCTGCGATTGACCACCAGAGCACCCTTTGCTCCGGTGTCTAGGCCAGCATCAGCACCGAGGGCCGCATTGGGCTTCACCCCCACAGCGATCAATACCATCTCGCAATCTTGATCGAAATGGTTGCTTCCTGAGACGTGAAGATGGTTCTCATTGCGCGTGATCCGGTGTACTTCGACACTCGTACAGACTTTGACCCCATGACCTTGAAGCTCACCGGCGACTGCCCTTCCGAACTCCGCGTCGACGGCGGATAACACTGTGACAGGACGGCAGGCGACGGTGACATCTATGCCTCGATGAGTGAGAGCATCGGCCATTTCAAGCCCGATGTAACCGGCTCCGACAATAACGGCACGCCTGGGTTTCGCCTTTTCCAGATAATCGTGGACCGCGAAACTGTCGTTCATCGTGTGGAGGAGAAACACTCCTGGAGATTGCCATCCTGCAATCGGTGGCTCCGCGGGTCCTGCGCCGGTACCAATTACGAGCTTGTCATAGGAAAAGGTGAGTGAACCCGCCTTCCGGGCATCCACGTCAACGGTCTTCGAAGCAGCCATAATGCGCGTCGCCCGGTGTCCACGGCGTATGTCAATGCCGTCGAATTCGGTCCGATGCGCGAGGCTATGCCAGTCGGGAGTTTCGCCGCTTAGGAAGAAGGGGAGACCACAGATGCTGTAGTTGGGAAAATCATCCGCCAACAGGACCGAGACTTCGACATTCCGATCGAGTTCGCGCGCGCGAAGAGCCGCACTGATGCCTGCGTCGCTCCCACCAATGACCAGCAACTTCATCTGTGGCCTATTGCTTTCCGATATTGTCGATTTCTTTTTGCAACGCGAACGTATCCAGCGTTGCTAACGGCAGACAAAGGAATAGGCTGATGCGGCGGTCGAGCGTGACGAAAGCCCTGGAGAAGGCTTGCTCGATCTGTTCGCTTGTTCCCTGCACGGCAGCCGGATCGGGGATTCCCCAATGCGCTGTCATCGGCTGGCCTGGCCAGAAAGGACAGGCCTCACTGGCTGCTTTGTCGCAAACTGTGAATACGAAGTTGAGCGGGGGCGCATTCGGTCCGGAGAACTCGTCCCAGGATTTACTTCGAAGATTCTCGGTGCTCATGTGAGCCAATTCGATCTGGTGAATGGCTTCCAGACGCACAAATCCCGCCGGATGACTTCCTGCACTGTACGCAGTAAAGTTCGGGAATCCTTTGCGGTTCATGATTGCCTCAGCCATGATGGAACGGGCCGAGTTTCCAGTGCAGAGAAACAATACGTTATAGCGGGTCATGTCCAGCGTCCTTCCGAAAGCAAGTTAGTGACCAGTTGAGTTTGTCCGCACATTCCTTCACGAACAGCAGGTTGGCCCACAACAGGCGTTGGCGGGTTTGACTCCAGGCTTAACGGCGTACACCTTCACGCTCGCTGCAGCCGCATTGACGTCGTAATGCGAGAGCAGGCTCTTCAGTTCGTCATGCAGTGAGTCCGATGAGTTCGGAGCGGGAGAACAGCAGGGCTCTGCGACGATTTGGAGCGGATTGGAGACGTCCATCTTGGGCGAGCAGCAACCGGCCTGATTCTCAACCTTGGCATAGGCGTTCAGATCCGCACCACTGTCCACAATCTCGACATGCTCGAAACCGGCCGCGAGAAGGCCGTCCCGGTAGTCATCGATCAATATGGCACCAGCAATGCAGCCGACATAAGCGGCGACGCTCTTCGCAATGACCTCGGGAAGTTCCTGCTTCAGTGCGATATCGCTGACTGCCAGTCGACCACCGGGCTTCAAAACGCGAGCGATCTCACGAAAGACCGAAGGTTTATCCGGTGCCAGGTTGAGCACGCAGTTCGAGATCACGCAGTCGACCGAAGCATCCGGCAGCGGGATTTGGTCGATAGTTGACTCATAGAACTCAACATTTGTGTATCCGCCTGCTTTGGCATTTGCGCGCGCTCGTTCGAGCATGGCTGGCGTCATATCGATGCCGATCGCCCGGCCTTCCGGTCCAACCATCTTCGAGGCAAGGAAAACATCGAGACCACCGCCGGAGCCGAGATCGACCACCACTTCGCCCCGCTTGATATGCGCAGTTGCCGTGGGATTGCCGCAGGACAAGCCCATGTTGGCTTCTGCCGGAATTGAGGTAAGTTCTTCCGGCGTATAGCCGAACGCTTCGGCAACTGCCTTCACACCCGCGTTCTCGCTCGACAGTGAACTCTCAGCAACCGCTCCGTACTTCGATCTGACCGACTCCAATATCTGTTCTGCCATGATGACGCGCTCCCTCAAAACATATTCGCAAAAGCGACTATATGCCTTGCCAACACATTCGTCAAGGCGTATAAGTATTGCATGGCGGCGAAATCCTCTCTGTTTGATATGGAGCGCTTCTTCCAGGCATTGGGAGACCATACGCGGCTGCGCTTGCTCAACCTGATGGGAGACCAGGAGATCTGCGTCTGCTACTTCGTGGAGATCCTGGCCCAGGGGCAGCCTAAGATCTCTCGGCACCTGGCCTATCTACGTCGCGCCGGAATCGTAGAGGCTCGACGCGAAGGGAAATGGATGCACTATCGGATCGTCATGCCGCCGAATATAGGTGCGACGCAGGTTTTGCGCCAAACTCTTGCTTGGCTCAAGGAGGATCGTGGAATGCAGGCGGATCGGGCACGCCTGTCGAAGGCCTGCTGCAGCCCCGCGAAGTTCTCGGCTCTGCAAGGTGCCCCCTTGCCCATCCCAGTCGATTGCTCGATCGTTCTTGAGGCCAAATAAACATGTCCAGCACACCTTATACGCAGGGCCAAATCTGCGCTCCGTTACAACGGAAGAAGCTCTCGTTCCTCGATCGCTTCCTCACGCTTTGGATCTTCCTCGCAATGGCAATTGGTGTGGGGATAGGCCATTTCATCCCGAGCTCTGCCAGTTTCGTCAATCGGTTTCAATCTGGCACGACCAATATCCCCATCGCCATCGGCTTGATCATCATGATGTTCCCGCCTTTGGCGAAGGTCCGATACGAGAAGCTCAGTGAAGTCTTCGGGAAAAAGCGCGTTCTCGGATTGTCACTCATCCAGAACTGGCTGATCGGGCCGGCACTGATGTTCCTGCTCGCGATCGCTTTCCTGCGAGGGAAGCCTGCCTATATGCGCGGCCTGATCCTGATCGGTATCGCTCGCTGCATCGCGATGGTGCTGGTTTGGAATGAACTGGCGAACGGGGACACGGACTATGCTGCTGGGCTCGTGGCCATCAACAGCGTATTCCAGGTGCTCTTCTACAGCCTGTACGCGTGGGCCTTCATCACAGTGCTTCCAAAATGGTTCGGCCTTCAAGGCAGCGTTGTGGATGTGAGCATCGACCAAATTGCCAAGAGTGTCGGCATCTATCTTGGCATTCCCTTCGTCTCCGGCATGATTACTCGCTTTGTCCTCATTCGGGTAAAAGGAGAGCCGTGGTACCGGACGCACTTCATTCCTCGGATCAGCCCGCTCACATTGGTCGCCCTGCTCTTTACGATCCTGGTGATGTTCTCGCTCAAGGGTGATTTGATCGTCCGGTTGCCGCTCGACGTGATTCGAATTGCTATCCCCTTGGTCTTCTACTTTCTCATCATGTTCCTGGTCAGCTTTTGGATGGGCAAGAAGCTTGGAGCTGACTACGCGCAGTCGGCCACTCTATCGTTCACGGCGGCGGGAAACAACTTTGAGCTTGCAATTGCGGTAGCTGTGGCCGTCTTCGGACTCAATTCGGGCGAAGCGTTTGTCGGAGTGGTGGGGCCACTTATCGAAGTGCCGGCGCTCATCGGGCTTGTGAATGTCGCGTTCTGGATGCGGCAGCGATTCTTCGCACCCGCTAGCGGGGAATTCGAAATGCACCCAGTTGAAGATGCTCCGTGAGAAGCCCCTGGAGCATTATCAATGGTCCCGGGTCTGACCGATCAATCCAGTGAGTGGCCTTTGGATTCACGAGTACTACGACGACAATATCTGAATCCGGGTGACGAAGAAGCTATTGAAACGGCCAACCGCGGATGCCACTTGAATGGAAGCCTTCAGCTATGAACTCCGTACATCAGATCGGTAGTGAGCCTGCGCACAAGCAACATTGACAAGCTGTTTAGGCATCCGATACTTAAGCCGATTCGCCGCATTGGTGGGTACCACCATGCGAAAGGTCGTTCGGTGTGCCCACTCTCGGTCGCTGGGGCCATTGCCGGTCTGAGGGGGAAGGGTTGTTATGTGACGGGTCGCTGTCCGCTTCGCGTCCTCGTAGTTGATGATGATCCAATCGTCGCAGACACAATCGTCTCAATTTTGAAGCAGCATAGTTTTGAGGCCACGGCCGTTTACAGCGGAGAGGCGGCGATAATTCAGGCAGCGGAAACAAGACCCGATGTTCTGCTCACTGACGTCGTTATGCATGGTATGACAGGGATCGACGCAGCCATCAAGATTAAGGAACTCCGTCCCAAATGTAGAGTGCTCCTCTTCTCTGGCAATCCAGCAACCGTTCAACTTCTCGCAGAAGCCGAGCTTCGTGGTTACACCCTCGAGGTTCTCCCCAAGCCTCTCCCTCCGAACGCTCTTATCGAACGTCTCTCCAGTTTCACTCCTGATTCCGGCGCCGAGGGCGCTTTGTCATCAGCAGCCTGATATCGCCCTAGCGGCGACTTGCCCAAGCCTGGCCTTTCAATCGGGATAACCTTAGCCAGTTGAATACCTTACGAAAATCGTCCTGGGGAAAGGAAGTGCAGGGTGCTGAGGTTCCACTTCGCATGAAGCAGTTTTACGTGTTCGCGATTTGGTCCAGAAGTTCCTGCGGGTGAAGCGGCTTGTCCAGGAGACGGAACTCATGTCCCTTGCGGCTGGCCTCACGCAGCAGATCGGCGGTGGCAATCTGGCCGGAGAAGAGAATGATTTTGCAATCTGGCCGTGCCTTGGATAGGTAAATGGCCAGGTCCACGCCGGTCATATTGCCCATGATCACGTCACTCAAAACGAGATCTGGCTCGAAAGACTCAATGGTTTCCACCGCGCTCTCGGCGCTGTAGACGGCCATAGATTCGTGGCCCTTGATCTTGAAGATCAGGGCGAGGGTGTCTGCGATGTTCTTCTCATCGTCCACGATGAGAACGCGCAGGGGTAATCCGTTCTCGATCATGAGTTAACCTCACGCGGAAACTTAAGCAGCCGGGATTGTCACTGTGAAGGTGGCGCCGTGAGTTCGGGGGGCGCCATTTTGTGAAACGAGCGCAATGGTTCCTCGGTGCCTCTCGACGATTTCTTTCGCGACCCACAACCCGAGCCCTGTTCCAGTGGCAGCCTTGGTTGTGAAGAACGGTTCGAAGATGCGGTCGATGTCCCGGGTCGCGACGCCGGGGCCGTCGTCCGCGACCATGATCTCTACGCCGCGCTCTTTATCATCTGCCAAAACAGGGCGCACCCGGACCGTGATCGCGCCACCGTCGGGGACAGCATCGATCGCGTTCGCAATAAGGTTCGAGATGACCTGTCTCAACTCTCCCCGCACGCCATAGACAGATTTACACTTGACGAATCTGCGTTCAACGTTGATCTTTTTTGCTGCAATCTTGTTCGAAAAAATCTTCAGAACCGAGTCAATGAGTTCCGGAATATCAATTCGTTCGGCCGCTGCCGATTCACGGTAGAATCCAAGCGCCTGTCGAGCGACATGCGCAACTCGTTCGAGTTCCTGCTCCGCCACGGCAAGCTGTTCGGCGATGGGCTGAGGAACACCAGGGGCCCCTTTTGCAAGGTAAATCAAGTTGACAACAGCTTCGAGGGGGTTGTTGATTTCGTGCGCAATAGTCGCTGAGAGGCGTGCCGCCGATGACAGCTTCTCAAATTTGCGTAGGAACTGCTCCGTGCTCTTACGCTCGGTGATGTCGAGGAAAATGCCGGAGTGGCGCACAGGCAAGCCGCTCTCATCGAGTCTGGGAACTCCTTTGCAACTGATCCAGCGTTCTTCACTATCTTCTTTCAGAATCCTGAATTCACAGTTCATTTCTTGATGTTGGGTGATCCTCTCATCCCAGTACTGCATGAACATATCTCTATCTTGTGGATGGATGAGTTCGGCAAACGACTCTCGCGAGGGATGGAAGTCTGCCTTTACGCCAAGCAGGGAATATGCCTCCGGTGACCACCAGAGTTTCCCATCGGGATTCGCCTCGAAAACACCCATCTTCCCTGCGATCAGCGCAAGTCCAAGCCGCTCTCGTTCGCGGTGCAATTCATCCTCTGTGCGCTTGCGTTCGGTGATGTCGCGCAGGATCACGGTGAATAGCTTTTCGCCGTCCCTCTCGATCTGAGAAATGGAGGCTTCGAGCGGAAACTCCTCGCCATCCTTACGCAGACCCCAAAGCACTCCGGGCCGCGACATGCTCCGGGCTGTTACGCCCGTTTCAACGAACTCCTCGATGTGCTTGCGATGAGCCGGTCGGAATCGTTCGGGAATGAACGTATCAAGAGGATGGTCCAATGCCTCCGAAGCAGAGCACCGAAACACTTGTTCAGCAGCGTGATTGAAGACTTTGATCTGCTGCGACTGATCGACAGTTACAATTGCATCCATTGCCGCATCGATAACGCCGCTCAATCGTTCCCGCTGAGCTGCGAGATCCCGCTGAGCTTCGACCTGTTCGGTAACGTCGCGGGCGATTTTCGATCCACCGACAATGTGTCCGCTGGCATCTCGAATCGGAGAAACAGACACGGAAACGTGAATCAGAGTTCCAGCCTTTGTCCGCCTGAGAGCGCGGTAGTGTTGTACTCGCTCGCCGTTTCGGACTCGCTCCAGGATCTCGCGCATTTCGTCCTGACGATCCGGAGGTGCCAGCATTGTGATGGGCTTGCCGATCATCTCCTCGGCCGAATACCCGAACACCTGCTCCGCTCCGTGGTTCCAACTCGTGATGATGCCGTTGGCATTTTTGCTGACAATCGCATCTTCCGACGATTCGACGATCGAAGACAGCAGCTGGCTTGTCGCTTCGGCACGACGGCGCTCGGTGATGTCCCGGAAGACCAACACAGCGCCCTGCACAGATCCGTCGCCGCCGCGGAGAGGGGCAGCGCTATCGTCAATTGGCACTTCCGTTCCGTCTGCCGCAATCAGAACCGTGTGATTTGCTAGTCCGACGATCCGACCTTCTCGCAAGACCCGGTCAACCGGGCTCTCGACTTTCTCACGCGTGAGCTCGTTGACGATCTGGAAAACGGAATCGAGGGGTCTCCCGAGCACTTCGGAGTCGGGCCGTCGCATCAGCGCTATAGCAACCTTATTGGCAAACGTCACCCGGCCTTCTGCATCGGTAGCGATCACAGCGTCTCCGATGCCGGCAAGAGTCGTTTCAAATCGTTCACGCACTTTCCGCTCCGATTTCTCGGAAAGCAAAGCGCGGTCCACCGCTGCCCGTTGGGAACGGCCTAATAGGGCGACCCCGAAGCCACTACCACGATCATCAGCATCGCAACCTGATCGTCCCGACCGCTCACCCAAAGCGATCCCGTCGGGGCAGCGAAAAAATAAGCGCCGATCGGCAGGGAAAGGGCAATGGACAATACCGCTGGACGAAAGCCGCCGAACCACGCCGCGAAGGCGACCGCGAAGAAAAACATCGTGAACGGCATGCTTATAGGCCCGATGAGCGGAGTGAGCGCTCCCCGGAGAAGCGCAATCGCCACTACTGCTAAAACTGCCGCCCCATACCTGAAAAGCCTTGGTCTTTGCCAAGCCATGGGCTCTGGACTGGCAAAGGGTTCCAGTCCAAAAGCGAAAAGGAAAAGGAGTACGAGCGAGCCTGCTACGGTCGCGAGAAGCACGGTTCCGGCGGCTGCCTCTCCCGTGGCGGACGCCTGGCTCTGAGTTGCATTCTCGCTGTGCTGGATTTCCAGGCAAAGGTTCCGGATAGCGTCCATTCTCTGTTTGCCTTGATCGCTGAGAACAAGGGCGAGCGCAGGCGCAGGACCCTGGCTACGTCGAACTTCAATTGTCTGGCGAAGTTCCGTCAGTTTATCGTTCACCAGAGTGTTCAACTCGCCGAAGTTTTCGGAACCGCTCTGGCTCTGTTTCAGGAGCGCATTCAGCGTGGCAAGGTCACTGGGAAGCTCGCGAACAGCCTGGTTGTATGGGTCGAGGTAACGGTTTTGTCCGGTCAGCAAATACCCGCGTTGCCCGGTCTCTGCATCAACCAGATCCGAGAGCACCCGGTCGCACGCTTCCCCCACCTTTCGAGCCCGAGCGACCTCTTCGTTGGACCGGCGGAACTGTTCCCATTGGCGCCATGACAGGCCGACTATGGCTATGAGGACGAGCGCGGCGATGCCCGGCGTTGCGATCCTCAACCAACGCTGACGAGAATACGACGTTCCGCCTTTCACAAGGAGACCTCCGCAACGGGAAAAGAATTGCCCGTAAGAAGCCTGGATTATAAGTAATCGGGGACGAGCCTTATTGTCTTGTTCAACTGAACACTGGCAGGACACCGAGAGCGGTTTCCCGCTGATTCTGCACATTTTCCAGCGTGGACAGAAGCATCTTTATTATAGGACGCCCCGGGCGCTGTCAGGTATTGGCTCAGTTTGAATTCATGGAATGCTGCGTTTTAGGTCCAAAGCCATGAGGAAAGAGAAGATTCGCCATGAGCAGGGATTTCGCCCAGTTATATCGGTGGCTGAAAGGTGGAACGAGATAGGTGTCAGCTGTCGGAGGATCCATCATTTCCCACCCCGCTTCAGCTTGTTCTCTATTTCATCCATTACACGGAGCCGCCACGAGGACAAAATGCAGATTTCTGAATCCTACCGGGCCGCTCTCAACGCAGCTGAAGCCCGCGACCTGGGTTAGCGTGCTCAACTCGCCGGGTTTGATGTGCCCGTGGCGGTGAAATCGGCTGAGACTACCGCAGGCTTGCCGCGCAGACCCCTCGAAATCGACCACAAACCATCGGCCTCCCGGCTTGAGAACCCGCCGAACTTCGCCGGCGCATTGTCGCCGCAATTCAGGACCGAGGTGATGGAGCATTACCGTGGACAGCACAACGTCGAAGTGGGCGTCAGGAAAGGGCAGCGCCTCAACAATGCCCTCACTGAATTCGACCTCGACGTCGGCTTTGGCTGCCTTCTTCCTCGCCCTCGCGATCATTTCCGGCGAGGCATCGACTCCGCAGACAGTTCCGGTTGAGCCGATATGCCGCTTGGCGGCGATCGCAAGAGTTCCTGTTCCGCAGCCAATATCCAGAACCCGCTCGCCGGGTCCCAGGCGTGCCAGTTGAACCAATCTTTCCCGGAAGGACTTCTCATTGCCGCGCATTACGAGCCGGAGCAATAGGTCATAGGGAACGGCCCAGTGCAGAACCAGGCCGGTTGTCCTGTGGGTTGGATTGCGATCCGCCGTCTCCAGCATGTCG
>VFSW01012721.1_pt1 | contig 11729 bp, 11 predicted proteins | sample 5358111 | NCBI WGS metagenome assembly VFSW01 (sample SAMN11554181, study PRJNA540505) | mine drainage metagenome | isolation source: sediment from site ElyBrook_90M | place: USA: Ely Copper Mine, Vershire, VT | collected 2017 | reverse complement strand
GACAAGAATCAAGTAATATACTATAATTGTGCGAGGAGGTGGCGCATGTTCATCGCGTTTCTGTTAAAAATCGCGGCTGGGCTGGGTGTACTGATATTGGCATTGGCCGCCTGGATGATCTACGAAAATCGGAGGTATCCGCTCTGCAATATCTGCAAACACAATCTTTGCCCGCGGCGATCAAAGCTCCACGGGAAGTTTGTCGATTGATCCCCCGCCAGAAGACCTTGCGTTCGTCCGAACCGACGCAGGGTCTTTTTTTATTCTGGGCGGAGAAAAATAAAACAGGGCACCGCCATATTGTCGGCGGCGCCCTGAACATTCTTTCAGAAGCGGGTAAGGATCATCACGAAGCCTGTCACGGACATGCCAAAAAAGAAAAACGCGCTGCCGTAGGCAAGCTTCGCGTGATGAAGCGGCCATCGCAGACCGTTCAACTTTAAAACCAGAAGTGATATGGCGAGGAGCGCGGGAACGGCGAATGCGAGGTGTATCCAAAAGAACAAGTCATACCGCACGTCCCCCTTGATGCGCGCGCATATCTCGATCGTCACGACATAGGCGTACATGACAAGAAGCTCCGCCCATGCCGATGTCCGGTGGCCCGATACGGACCCACGGGAAGCTCTCGCGCGCCGTCCCGTGATCATGACCCGGATGTACGCACCCGTGGTTATCGCAAGGCCAACAAGCAACAGCGCCTTCATACGAAGCCTCCCTCGAGTCGAAATTCTCAATGCTCTGCACAGTCTAGCGCCGGGAAAGCAACAACGCAACCGGCGTAACGTCGATCATGATCGCAATGAAGAGCGCGACCATGACGACGAGCGAGAAGGAAAACATCATACGCGCCCATCGGGCATCGTCCTTCGCCCGGAAACCCTTTATGCAAAGCGCGAGCCAGCTGAGCCCGAGCAGAACCGCGACCGCAAAATACAGCGAACCCTCATAGCCGAATACGGCGAGAAGCGGCGCGACAAGCGTGAACGCCGCCACATAAAGCAAAATGCGCGCCTTTGCCGCGCGGACGCCGCGGACGAGGGGCATCACGGGAACGCCAGCCGCCTCGTATTCCTTCGCGTGGCGGATCGCGATTGCGTAAAAATGCGGCATCTGCCAGAGGATGAGAATCGAGGAGAGGACGAGCGCCGCCATGTCCAGACGCCCGCTCGCCGCAACATAACCCACGACCGGCGGGACCCCGCCCGCAACGCTTCCCACAATCGCCCCATATGTCGTGCGTCGCTTGGACCATAAACTATACATAAACACGTAGAAAAAGAACCCGACGAACGCCGTTCCGGCCGTCAAAAGGTTCGTGAAAAGAACGAGCGTGAGGAATCCGATAACGCCGAGGCACGTTGCGTAGACGAGCGCCGCCCGGCCGGAGATCCGCCCCGTCGCGAGCGCGCGGTCTTTCGTACGCTCCATCGCTTTGTCGATATCGCGGTCGATATAATTATTGAAGACGCAGCCCGAGGCGATGACGAAAACAATGCCTGCCAAAACTGCGGCGAAAAGCACAAGACCGAAATGTTCCGCCGCATCAGTTCCGAGCGCAAACCCGCCGATCACCGGTATGAGATTGGCGTAAAGGATCCCCGGCTTCACGAGTCGATAATATTCTTTGATAGTCGCCATTTCACTACATTATAGAGCCCCGGACGGGTGTGCTACAATAGAAAAATGTTCGGGGTACTCGATCCTCAGGGTCCGATCGCGTCGCAGGAGCGCGGCTTGATCATCACCTCAGTACTCCTCATGCTTCTTGTCGTGATCCCGATCCTGATTCTTGCGTACACGTTCGCATGGAGGTACCGGGCGGGAAACCCAAAAGGGAAATACGATCCGGAGCGAACGCACGGCGTTCTCCGGGAGCTCGTCTGGTGGATGATCCCCGCGACGCTCGTCGCCGTGCTCGCGGTCATAAATTGGAAGAGTACGCATGCGCTCGACCCGTATCAGCCGCTTGTTTCCAACGCGCCGCCGCTTACGATCCAAGTCGTGGCGCTCGAGTGGAAATGGCTCTTCATCTACCCGGCGCAGGGGATCGCAACGGTGAATTTTATCCAGTTTCCGGAGAACACTCCTGTCCATTTTGAGCTCACCGCGGACGCTCCCATGAGCTCGTTCTGGATCCCGCAGCTCGGCAGCCAGATCTACGCGATGACGGCGATGATGACCCAGCTCAACCTTATGGCAAGCACCACAGGGGAATTCACCGGCAAGGACACGGAGATAAACGGCGCGGGATACGCGGGGATGACGTTTACCGCCAAGTCGACCTCGGAGGCCGATTTCAACGCATGGGTCGCGTCGGTGAAGCAGTCATCGAGTACGCTCGATCAGAATGCGTACAACGCGTTGGCCGCGCCGAGCGAAAATAATTCGCCTGCGTACTATTCCTCGGTGGAAGGAGGTCTATTCGATGGTATAATAATGAAATTCATGGTGCCTGCGATGCCAAAAACGCAAGGGATGCCGGGCATGCAAATGTAACGAGACATATGGAACACTTTATTTTCGGAAATCTCGCCTGGGACGCCATCCCTCACGTATGGTACACGATTGGGGCAACGGCGAGCATCGCCGCCATGGGAGCGGCCGCTGCGGCGCTCCTTACCTACTATAAACGCTGGAAGTGGCTGTGGAAGGAGTGGCTCACGTCGACCGATCCAAAAAAAATCGGGGTCATGTACATTGTCGTCGCGTCCGTCATGTTCTTCCGTGGCGGGCTGGATGCCGCGATGATATGGGTGCAGCAGGCGCTTTCCGCGGGGGCCTCCCACGGGTATCTCGATTCGAATCATTTTCAGCAGATATTCACGGCGCACGGCGACATCATGGTCTTCTTCGTCACCATGGGGTTCTTGTTCGGCCTCATCAACTTGATCGTGCCGCTCCAGATCGGGGCCCGCGATCTCGCCTTCCCGTTCCTGAACTCGCTCGGGCTCTGGCTGTATGTCGCGGGCGCGGTATTCATCAATATGTTCTTCGTGGTGGGCGGAGAGTTCGCCTCGGCGGGATGGCTCTCGCTCCCGCCGCTCGCGGAACTCGCCTACAGTCCCGGCACGGGGGTGGATTACTGGATATGGAGCCTGCAGATCTCGGGGCTCGGCACCTTGCTCGGAGGCATCAACTTTCTCGTCACGATCATCAAGATGCGCGCGCCGGGAATGACGCTCATGAAAATGCCTATGTTCGTGTGGACCTCCTTGTGCAGCATGGTCCTCGTCGTCTCCGCCTTCCCGGTGCTCACCGCTACGACCGGACTCCTCTGGCTCGACCGCTTCTTCGGCATGCATTTCTTCACCTCGGGCTTCGGCGGGAATCCGATGATGTACGTCAACCTCATCTGGATGTTGGGGCATCCTGAAGTGTACAATCTCGACCTTCCCGGATTCGGTATATTCTCGGAAATCGTCGCGACGTTCTATGAAAAGCGCATCTACGGATACGTCTCGATGGTATGCGCCGCGATTTGCATCACGCTCTTGTCGTTCATGGTGTGGCTGCATCACTTCTTTACGATGGGCGCGGGCGCCGACGTGAACGCGTTTTTCGGCATCATGACGATGATCATCGCGATCCCGACTGGCGTGCAGATATTCAACTGGATCATGACCATGTTCCGCGGGCGGGTTCACTTTTCCTCGCCGATGCACTGGTTCATGGGGTTCGTGAGCACATTCACCTTTGGCGGCATGGCGGGCGTGCTTTTGGCGACTCCCGGCGCCGATTACGTGCTGCACAACACCCTTTTCCTTGTCGCGCATTTCCATACGATGATCGTTGGCGGCGCCCTTTTCAGTATTTTCGCGGGCATCACCTATTGGTTCCCGAAGGTGGCTGGATTCAAACTGAACGAGCGGCTCGGCAAGCGCGCATTCTGGTTTTGGCTCGTCGGGTTCTTCACGGCGTTCGTACCGCTCTATATTCTTGGCTTTATGGGCGCTACGCGCCGCCTCGACCACTATGACGCTTCGACCGGCTGGCAGCCGCTCTTCATCACCGCGGCGATCGGTCTTCTCATCATCGCGTGCGGCGCCGTGACACAAGTAATACAAATAATCGTAAGCATCAAAGAGAGAAAGCAAAATATGGACGAAACGGGCGACCCGTGGAACGGGAGGACGCTCGAGTGGACCACCTCCTCCCCGCCGCCGTTCTATAACTTCGCGGTAATCCCCGCGGTGCATACCCGCGACGCGTTCTCTGAGACGAAGAAAGAGGGCGCGTCCGCGAAGCCTGTAAAATATGAAGATATCGAATTGCCGAAAAACACCGGAATGGCGATCTATCTTTCCGGGTTCGTCTTCCTCGCCGGGTTCGCCGCGGTCTGGCATATCGGGTGGCTCGGGGTGCTCGGCCTCGCGGGCGCGATCGCGTGCGTCATCATTCGTTCGTTCGACGAGGACACCGAATACGTACTTCCGGCCGCGGAGGTCGAGAAAATGGAAAAAATGGCATGGAAACCCCGATAAATCAGGACGATAAATACGTTTTCGGCTTTTGGATCTATCTGATGACCGATCTCGTGATTTTCGCGGTGCTTTTCGCCGCGTACGCGGTGCTCCACGGGAATACGTTCGGCGGGCCGGGGCCGGCCGAGCTCTTCGGCATCCGTAACGCGCTTGCGGAAACGCTTATCCTTCTCACCTCAAGCTTCACGTGCGGCCTCGCGATGCTTGCGGCGAATCGCGGGAAAGGCAACCAGGCAATCGCCTGGCTCGCTACCACTTTCGTGCTCGGAGCCACATTCCTCACGCTCGAGCTTGCCGAATTTTCCAGTTTCGTTGCCGTGGGCGCGAGCTTGACCCGGAGCGCCTTCTTGTCTTCCTTCTTCACGCTCGTCGGCACTCACGGCCTCCATGTGAGCGTTGGGCTCCTCTGGATCATCGTCTCCATATTCCAGATCAAACTCCGCGGCCTGACGCCCGGCATTACCTCGAAACTCACCCGCTTCACCTATTTCTGGCACTTCCTCGATATCGTGTGGATCTTCATATTCACGATGGTATATCTCATGGGACACACATCATGAAAGCAACCCTCAAGTCGTACGTCATCGGATTTGCGCTCTCCGTCGCGCTTACCCTTGCTGCATTTTTCGTAGTACTCCGCCCCGGATTCTTTCATGTGGGATACGGCGCAATGGTCCCGGCAATCCTCATCCTTGCCGTCGCCCAGCTCTTCGTCCAACTGATATTCTTCATGCACCTCGCGAGCGAATCAGGGCCACGATGGAAATTGGCCATTTTTCTCTCCACCGTTTCCATCGTCCTTATCGTGGTTATCGGGTCGATCTGGATCATGAACCATCTGAATTACAACATGATGAGATCGCCTTCGGAAATGAACGCGTACATACAGAGCCAGGATGGGTTGTAGAATATTGTTCGCCTTCCCTCATGCGGAAACGGCCGGCCGCCGCATCGGGCGGTTTGCTGCAGGTGGCTAGAGCAGAATCCTGATGATAAGCTGGATGAGCGAAAACCCACCGATACCGACGAGCGCGAGATACGCGAAGACCTTCAACTGCCAGCTGGGGGTCGTCGGAAGTTTCTCCATGCTGTAGGAGGCGAGCCGCTCGTTGCCCGCCTTGTCGATCGCGCGCACCTCGATCATTCCGTTCAGGTTTTGGTTCCGTATGAGATAGGGGCTCACCGCGCGGACCCAGTTCCACTGGTTCTCGCCGAGACCGACGTCCTGCGCCGGAACTTCTGCGACCTCGTAGTGGTCGATGCCCGTCTGCTTGTCGACCGTGCTGAACACGGCGAAAAGCTGTCCGCCGAAAAGCGATTGGTCCCGATACACTCCGACCGAGAATGGTTCGGGCGGGGTTGTATCGTTCTGGATGGCTTCCTGCCAGACGTTTTGCGCGGCGTACTGGCCTTTGAGAATTTGGGTGTAGCTCGCGCCTGCGGTCGTGAGATCCGCAAGCGTGCCCAGACCGTCGTTCAGAACCGCGCGGGTCGTGCTCACGAACGAGATATCTGCCGTTTGGGGCACGCTGCTCGACGTAATCGCGGTCGAGGTCGGAAAGCGGAAATAAATCGTCGCAAGCTTATTGCTCAACGTCGGATCTCCGGCCACGCGTCCGCAATACCCGCCCGGCAATCCCCCGAGAAACGATATCAAGCCGTAGTTCGCGTAGATCGTGGGATCCTTCACCCAGAGCGAAAAAATTGAATCCCCATCGCTTACGTCCACCGCCTGAATAAGATCTTTCGGATATGCGATGTCAACCTCCGCCGCGTTTACGCATTGGTTCTGGTTATCAAGACGGACATCCACGGCGAAAGTAACGCCCGGAGGATAATTCCCCGCCGCAGGGTCAAGGTAAATCACCGCCCCTTGCGCGAGCGAGGGACCCGCGGCGACAAGAACGGCGCAGAGCGCGAGAAGGGTCTTCAATCTCATTGACTTCAACTCCATCATAACATAATCAGCCAGTCCAGTAATACAGCAAAATGCTGAAATCCGCGAGGTCCACTATGCCGTCTCCGTTCAGATCCGCAAGCGGAGTGCTCGTGCCCCAGTAATAGAGCATGATGGAAAAATCGGCGAGGTTCACCCTGCCGTCTCCGTTCAGATCCGCAATAAAACCTTTTCCGATGCTCTTCGCGCCCACGTAGAACGAAAGTGACTGGCTGAAGGTGCTTCTCTGCACGACGCCGGAATCGTTCGTCACAAAGTCGGCGGTTACCGTGTGAAAATCATTGTTTGCGAGCGGCGAAGTATCGAAAAGCACCTTCCAGTTCCCGTTCTGGTCCGTGCCCGTCGTCGCCACAAGATCGTTCGCCGAATGAATATGCGTCTCGACCGTGACCAATGGCGCCGACTGGCCGGATATCGTGAGCGTATCGCCCTGCTTCACTTGGCGTTTGTCGATCGCGATCGTGGGCGGCAGAAATTCTCCCGAGATGGTCGTCACGGCGTCCGCGGTCACGGTGAAGGTCGTCGTGAGCGCGATGGACTTCAGCCCCGACGAATCCTGCGCCCAGAACCCGAAGGTCGTTACGCCCGGCGCTACGTTCGTCGTCGAAAAATAAAAATTCGCGCTTGTGTCGGCCTGCACGACGCCGACGGTCGCGCCGTCCTTCAAAATATTCACGCTCGCGCCGGGATATGCCTTGCCTTCCACGATGACCTGCGTCACGGGCGGCGTGTAGCTGCCGCCCGAGAATCCTCCGCCGCCGCTTGGCCCCGGACCGGGAAGGGGCGCGGTGGATTCGATCTGGCACGTCGCCGAGCAGCCGTCGCCCGGGGTGCCGTTGTTCGCACCGTCGTCGCACTGCTCGCCGTACACCTCCTGCAGAATGCCGTCGCCGCAATAAGGCGCCCAAGCCATGCAGCCCGGCATGCAATTCCGGTTCGCGGTCGACGTGGAATACTGGCCGTTGTTCACGCCGTCGTCGCACACCTCGGGCGGCTCCACGATGCCGTCGCCGCACACGCTGATTCTCACGGTCGTCGTCGCGCTCGAAGCCTGCGCATGCGCGAGGGAGATCGGCGCGGACGGACCGAAAGCAAGCATGCAGATTGAGAGCACGCCGAGAACGGTCTTCCTCATCGTCAATAATCGGGAGGCGGAGGAGGGGGCGTGACAAGAACGCCGTTGCGCCTCCCCCATCGCCACTTCCGTTTGCCCGAGAGAAGCCACCTCGCGCAAAACACGATCCCGTAAAGCGCGAGGATCAGCGCCGCGATGACGCCGAACGTAATGAGTTTTTCCGAGAGCCGCAGACCCCAGAAACCATACCCTATATAGCCTGTAAGCGTCCCCGGCGGGAGGATGGAAAGGTCGAGCGTCCCCTGCCCTATGATATCCCCGTCGTCCCTCCCGTAGATCTCGTAAAATACCTTGTAACTTCCTTGCGGCAGATAGGCGGGCATCTCCGCGACCACCGATTTTGATTGAAATGGTTCTATGCTCGCAAGGTGGTTCGTGTTGGTCTCGGTTTCAAGCACTTTCTGCGTGAGATATTCCTCGAACTGGAACGTGACCTTGTCGGGCGATGCCGCGATATTTCCCGAATTCGCGATGTCCATCGTGAAAAGCACCTTGGCGGGAAAATTCATCCACCAAAAAGAGTGGCCGACCTCGGCGTTCGCGAGCGTGACCCGCCGCACGGTGAAGTTCGCCATTTTCTGATCGATCACCTGGAGGTTCACGTCGATCTGGGCGCCTATCGTAATTCCCACTGTGCCGGGGGTCGGCGCGTTCAGGGGCGAGACCACGATCTGGATGTTCCCTGCGTAGTGACCAAGTTTCGCGTCCGAAGGGACGTCCACGCTCACGATCATCGGCATCTGCTGAACGCCCGCGGGAAGGGCGAACTCGGTCCCTTTGTCGATCGTGATCCAGCTGTCCGCGCCGGGCACATTCACCGTCACCTTCGCCTCAAGGTCCTGAGCAGGATCGCTCCGCACGAGAATGATCGTCTGCTCATAATGCGAATTTTGAGTGAGAGAATTATTGTCGACATAGGGCGGCGTGATGCCGAACCCCTCGGCGTGAGCATCAAATATCGCCCGCGGCCCAAAGACAAAGAGCGCGAGCGCAAGAAACGCGATAAGGGATGACCGTTTCATTTCCCGTTCCCTCATGATACCACACGAGGGGCTCGGAGCGCTACGCTACCAGTTCTGCGCGGGACTCTCTACGCCGATGAAAGTGTTCTGACCAGTATAGTTGCCCGAAAGCTGGATCGTGCTCGGCACCGCGATGCCCCAGAAGTCGGAGCCGGATGCCTGGGTCGAGGTCGCGGTCGATTTCGGGATGTTGATATCAAGCGTGGCGCCAGGATTCACAAGGAGCGCCACGCCAGAACCATACGCCAGCGCGGAGGTCGCGTATTGGATCTGGCCGACCGGAATCGTGGAGGTAGTTGACACCGGACAGCTCGGATAGGAGGGACACATGTCGACGCCGTAAAGCGTCTGGTCAAGACCGACGTTCCCGGTCGCAAGAAACACCGTCGAGGTGGCGAGCGTGCTGTTCCCCGTGCCGGGGCTCAACGAACCGAAATTAATGGATGCGGTGTTCAGTTGTGCCGCAAGGAAGCTTGCCACTTCGTTCCCCGTGCTTCCCTCGACAAGCGAGCTCGTGGCGCCCTGATCGTCCGTGGCCTGAACGCTCGTCAGCCAATTTTGGCCGAGAAACTGCGTAGTGCTCGACGTCACGCCGTCCGTAGGGTCTGCCACGTACCACAATGGAAAAGTGCAGGTCCAGGTCGCGGTAAGCGAGCTTGAACCGCTGCAGGACCCCGCATCCTGGGAACAGCTGTAATTCCACGTCGAGGTCCCGACCGCGGCCGGATAGCAGTTGTCCGGGCTATAATTGCCGCTCGTCCGGCAATTTGCCTGAGTGATGCCCGAGCGATAGACATCGAGGATCGCCGACTGAACCTCATTGCCGCCGCTCGCGTTCAGACAGCTGTTGTTGTCGGACACCGTGAACTTCGCCTGGAATCCGGTAGTCTGGCCCGCGGGGATCGTGAGCGAGAGCGGCGTGCTCGAACCGTTCGTGTTGAGCAAACTTATGCTCGACGACGTGATGGAAGGCGGCACGTTGTTCACCGTGTAACTTGCGTCCGTTCCCTCGGCTCCTCCCGATGCGGGGAAGAGATGCTGGTCAAGCACGAAGCCGAACGAAGAATAGACTGTGTCTTGATCCGGGATAGGAAGAGTGGTTGAACAACTCGGGTTCGCGAGCGAGAACGTGGACGAGCAATACGTTCCCCCTGAGCCGCATGCGCTTCCCGTAAAATCGTTCGCCTTGCACACGTAGAGCGCCACGGTATCCGTGGCTCCCGTAAAGTTGTCTGTGTCGGACGCATTCGTGCTCCACGTGACGACGCCCCCCGGGTTCGTGGGCGAATTGTTCGTGAACGAAGAAAATGTCGGGCGATGGTTCACGACAAAGGGAGATCCGCTATCGCCGGATCCTTGTTCGTAGGTAGAGTTACACTTTGCCCCCCCGAGGTTGTTGTCGCAGATCCATGCGAACCATGGATCGATCTGCGGATCGGTCGAAGAGGTGACGTAGGTGCTTGTCGCCTGCACGCCGCTCACCGTAGAGGTGGAAACCGCCCATTGGTTTCCAAGACCGCCGCCGCACGTGGGCGGTCCGCCGTTCGTACCCGCGGTCGGCGTACTGCTCGTTTTACAGCGCAAAAGGAAATAATTGTCGCTGTTCGGATCGGTTGCCGTACCGATCCACGTCACGGGATTCCCCGCGTTCGTAGGCGAGGAAGTGGCGGACGCCGGCGACTCCGCCGGGTTCACCGTCCAGTTCGGCGGGGTGTTCAGGACGACGACGGTCGTCGTGGCCGTGCCTTGCGCCATGGCGAAGCGGGCGGTGCGAAGGGAGTCTGATACGAAAAAGCGGGTCACAAGAATCCCTGCGGCGACCAGCATGCCGAACACGAGAACCGAAATCGCTATTTTCCCTTCCTTCTTAAGCATTTCTTACTATCATTTTAACAAGAATCGGTCCTTCCGAAAGGAAAGTTATCCACATGCCGAAAGAACATGTCAAATACGGCTTTATTTGTAGCGGATGGCCTCAAGCGGGCTGATGGAGGAGGCGCGCCGCGCCGGAAAAATTCCGGTCACAAACCCGACAACCGCGGAAAATACGGTTATGAATCCCAAAAACGGGAGTGGGAACGCAAAGAGGGAGACCGCCGCGCCGCCGTAGTGGGCCGCGACGAGATTCAGGGCATAGTTGATGACGAGGCCTCCGGCTATGCCTATGGACATACCCGTCATTCCTCCGAGGAAACCGACCACGACCGCCTCGGAGAGGAACAGAATCTGGATGTCGCGCGGCGAGGCGCCGATCGTACGCATGACGCCGATCTCGTTCGTACGCTCGAGAAGCGTCACGGTCATCGTGTTGAACATGCCGATCGCGGACACGACGAGCGCGATGCCGCCGAAGCCCGCGAGGACCGCTTGCACGCCGCTGAAGATCTGGTTCGCCTGGTCGACGGTCTTTGAAAGCGCGGAGACGACAAATCCCTGGGCCACAATCGCGCTCTGTACGCTGTTCAGGAATCCGCTTGCCGAGACGCGCACCTGCACCTTGTCGTACTCGTCGATGCCGATCTGCGACGAGAGCGTCTGGAGCGGAATCATCGCATAGATCGCCGCCGCATCATTCGTGACGCCCGTCACGATAAATGTGCCGTTCAGAGGAACCTGGTCGGTGGCGCCCGACGATCCGCCCGCGGTCGGCGCGATCACGCGGAAGGTCACTGGTTTCCCCAAAATGTCCTGCGGATTGGTTACGCCGAAAAGCTGGAGCGCCGCGCTTGAGAGAAGGATATCGCCGCCGTCTTTCGGATCATCCGTGAAGGCGGTCCCCGCCGCCATCGCGATGCCGGCATACTTGAAGTACGACGCGCGCACTCCCTGAAGGTCCGTGTTCGCGGTCAGATTATTGAACGTGATGAGCGAGGAAAAATCCGCAAGGGGGGAAACATCCTGCACGTTCGGAATCGCCTTGAATCCCGCGAGGGCCGCATCGGTCAAAGTCACGGCGTTCGATGTCGGATTCGTCACGGTCAGACTAAGGAGCGTGTCGCCGAACACGATCTTTTCGAGAAGGATATTCTGAAGGCCGAATCCGAGGCCGACGAGCATCACGACCGCGGAAGTGCCGACGCCCATGCCAAGGACCGTAAGCCACGTCCTCGCGGGATTCGTCTTGAACATTC
>VFSW01012720.1_pt1 | contig 11729 bp, 11 predicted proteins | sample 5358111 | NCBI WGS metagenome assembly VFSW01 (sample SAMN11554181, study PRJNA540505) | mine drainage metagenome | isolation source: sediment from site ElyBrook_90M | place: USA: Ely Copper Mine, Vershire, VT | collected 2017 | reverse complement strand
GGGGTTTGCCCTTTTACCCCCCCCCCCCCCCCCCCCACTCCTCACTGTTATAGGCCATTTCCAGCGCCAGTTTGATCGCTGCCGTGAGGCTGCCGCTTTCGATCTTGCCGGTGCCGGCAAGCGTCAGCGCGGTGCCGTGATCCACCGAGGTGCGGATGATGGGGAGCCCCAGGGTGACGTTGACGCCGCCGCCAAAGCTGGCGTATTTCAGCACCGGCAGCCCCTGGTCGTGGTACATGGCGAGCTGGCAGTCGGAGCCTTGCAGCTGATGTCTGGTGAACAGGGTATCGGCGGGCAGCGGCCCGGCGAGGTCCATGCCTTCTGCGCGCAGCATTTCCAGTACCGGAATGATGACGTCGATTTCCTCGCGCCCCATGTGGCCGGATTCGCCGGCGTGGGGGTTGAGCCCGGCGACCAGGATGCGCGGGTTGGCCAGTGCGAAGCGCTGCTTCAGGTCGCGGTGCAGGATGCGGAGGGTCCGCTCCAGGCTTTGCCGGGTGATGGCGGCGGAAACCTCCTTGAGCGGCAGGTGGGTGGTGACCAGCGCCACGCGCAGGCCGCCGCCGACCAGCATCATTACGACTTGCGGGGTTCCGGTCAGCTCGGCGAGGAATTCGGTATGACCGGTGAAAGGGATGCCGGCATCGTTGATCACGCCCTTGTGTACCGGGGCAGTGACCATGGCGTCGAAGGTGCCGGCCAGGCAGCCGTGCGCAGCCGCCGACAGGGTGTCGAGCACGTAGCGGCTGTTGGACGGATTCAGCTTGCCGGCAACGGCGGGCTCGAACAGGTCGCGGTGCAGCACTTCCAGCACGCCGGGTTCGTCCGGTGCGGCAGCGGCGGGGGAGAAGTCCACCAGATCGAGCGGCAGCCCCAGTTGTCCGGCGCGCTCGGCAAGCAGGCTGCGGTCCGCGATGGCGACGATGCGCGATCCGGCCGGTTTCTGCTGTGCCAGCAGCACGCACAAATCCGGGCCGATGCCTGCCGGGTCGCCTGCGGTCAGGCCGATGACAGGAGTGCTGAGTGTCATGAGTGCCGCGCCCGTATTTTTACTCAGGACTCAGCACTTGGAACTCAGGACTCGTTTTCATTTGTCTTCCAGCCGGTATTCGACGAAAGCCTGGTCGCGCAGTTGACGCAGCCAGCTCTCATAGGCTTCGTCGGCCTTGCGGGCGCGGATTTCTTTACGAGCCATGAGGGTCTGCCGTTCCTTGCTGACATCTTCCGAGCGGCGCTCCAGTACCTGGATCAGGTGCCAGCCGAAGGGCGTCTTGACGGGGGCGCTGATTTCTCCCGGCTTGAGCGCGTCCATGGCGTGTTCGAATTCGGGTACGGTGTCACCGGGCGAAAGCCAGCCGAGGTCGCCGCCTTTCGAGGCGGAGCCATCCTCGGAATTGAGTCGGGCCAGCTTGGCGAAATCGGCGCCGTTGTCCAGGCGCTCCTTGAGCTGGATGATGCGGTTTTTGGCGTCGATATCCGAAGTGGTTTCGCTGGTCTTGATCAGGATGTGGCGCGCATGGGTTTGTTGCACGATCATCACGCCCCCTTTGCTGCGCTTGTCGAGCAGCTTGAGGATGTGGAAGCCGTTCGGGCTGCGCAGCACGGCGCTGGTTTCGCCCGGCTTCAGGCCGTTGACGGCTTCCAGGAACAGGGTCGGCAGACGGCTGGCGGCCCGCCATCCGATCACCCCGCCCTGCAAGGCATCCGGCGCGTCGGAATAGCTGGCCGCCACTTGGGCGAAACTCATCTTGCTTAATTCGGACAGGGCTTTTTCTGCGCGATCGCGCTTGCTTTTAACCTGCTCCGGACTGGCTTGTTCGGGGACGCGGACCAGAATTTGCGCCAGGTTGAATTCGTCTTCCCCGCTGGTTTGAGCGGCGCGTGAGTTGAGGAAGCTCTCCACTTCGCCGTCGCTGACGGTGATGCGGTTTTCCACTTCGCGCTCACGCAAGCGACTGAGAATGATTTCATCGCGGATCTCTTCGCGGAATTTGGCGAAATTGACGCCGTCTTTTTGCAGCGCGCCACGGAAGGCATCCACGGTCATGTTGTTTTTCTGGGCAATGCGTTGCAGCGTTTTGTCGAGTTGCAGATCGTCGACGCGAATGCCGGTTTCTTTGGCAAATTGCAACTGCACCCGGTCGGTGATCATGCGTTCCAGCATCTGTTTTTCCAGCACTTCATGAGGCGGCAGAGGCGTGCCCTGTTTTTTCAGCTGCTGCATGACGATCCGCATCCGGTCGTTGAGCTCGAACTGGGTGATGACTTCATTATTGACCACGGCGACGATGCGGTCGACCAGTTGAGGTGGGGCCGAGGGTCGCGCCGCCCCGTTCCCGGCGGCGTGAGCGGCGGTCAGGAAAAAAACCAGCAGGATTGCCAGGATACGCTTAATGGGATTCTGTGATGTTGTTTTCATTTGGGATTTGGGTGGTTTTGATATAGCCATAGATGTTGCGTGTGAGCACGTCCAATGGGTTGGAGCCGATAGTACCGATTCCGTTCAGCTCCAGCTGGAAGAAAATTGAGTCGCTGCGTTGTGAAGTGGTGGTGGCGAAGCTATGCACGACCGCCCGGAACGCCCAACAACCGGCATTGTATTCGAGACCGGCCAGGGTTTCCAGATCCTTGCTGTCCAGGATTGAATGGTTCCATCGGGCCAGCCCGTTCCAGCGTCCTGTCAGGGGCCACTGTGCGGAGGCGTCGAATTGCTTGATACCGGTCGGGGCGAGGAGGGTGGCCGGGGTATAGCTGTAACTGAAATTGAGGATTTTGCCCGGTGCGGGCAGATAGCGGCTGGTGAGGGAAAAGTTGCCGGTTCTATTCAATTGGGGATCGTACTGCCACAAAGTGTCCAGCGTCAGTGCATTTGTGATCTGGCCGCCGATTGAGGCCAGCAAGTCGGAATACTTTCTGGTGGGAGGGTTTTCCCCTGGTAACGTGACTTGCGGCAGACTCAGGTAGTAGCGTTGGGCGAGAGTGCCGCGCAGGCGCTCGATGCCGGTTTCTTCGAAAAAGCGGGAGGTTATCCCCGTGGTGATCTGGTTGGCATCGCTGATTCTGTCAACCCCGGCAAAGCGGTTTTCCGAGAATATCTGCGGGATACCGAATCCGATGTCGCCGGAATCGAACACCGGAATCTGACTCTGGTCGCGGTAAGGAACGCGAACATAAAACAGCCGGGGTTCCAGCGTCTGCTGATAATTCGAGCCGAACAGGTTGGTTTCGCGCTCGAAGTACAGGCCGCTGTCGATGCTGAAAATCGGCAGGATGCGATTGATGTCCGGTTGCGTGGTGGTGCTGTTGTCGAAGCTGTAGCTGGTGCTGTGCAGACCGATCTTCGGGGTGATATAGCCATAAATCCGGGTCAGCGGCAGGCTGATGCTGGGGTACAGGTTGAAGCGCCTGGCATTGGGCAGGGGTGAAGGCGCGCCGACAACCAGACCGGAGTGGGAGAAATTGACCAGCTCGCTGTTCAGCGCCAGGATCGCGCCGGGTCCCAGGTCGTTGCTGCTCCAGTTGACTGTGCGGGCTCCGTTCAACAGCATCTGGGTGCGACGGTAAGGGGTAGTGATCGGCGCCAGTGGATCCTGCAGGGTCTGGTAGCTTTGCGAGCGCACCGAGAAATTCCAGTTCATGCCCTCGTAGACGCCCGCATGGGAAAGCATGCCGTCACGCAGCAGGTTGACTTGTGAGGTGGTGCCGATGTTGGTGCTCAGATCCCTGAAATAATTGTCGTCGGAGGCTCTTTCCAGGGTCAGCGCCCCCGTCCAGCCGCCGCCCAGATTGTGTTGATCCTTAAGCGACATGAAGCTGCGGTCCAGGTTGGCCAACTGGTCGTTGGGAAGGACTTCCAGGGATGCAGTCCCGGTGTAATCCGGACCCAGAAAGCGCAGCTCGATCTTCAGTTCCAGGCCGCCCCGGCTCATGTATCTGGGCGTGATGGTGGCATCACGGTTGGGCGCGATATTCCAGTAATAGGGCTGTGAAAATTCCGCCCCGCTATTGACCGTGCTGCCGTAGCTGGGGCTGAGAAAACCGGATTTGCGCGCGCTGCTGAGCGAAAAACTCATCCACGGCATATAGAGAATAGGCACGCTCTTGAAGTCGATGTAGGCGTTGCTTGCCGTTCCTATTTGAGTGGTGCGGTCGATATCGAGGTCCAGTGCATGGAGGTACCAGTCGTCAGACCCGGCTTGGCAAGTCGTGTAACGGGCGTCCTCCAGCCGATACTTGTTTTTCCCCTCGAATAACAGGTTTTTCGCGTCGCCGCGCCCCGCCGGCTCCTGTTGGGTCAGTTGAAAAACCGGTTGATGCAGGTAGCCTTCCCTGTTTTTCAGTTTGAGTTTAAGTTCGGGCCCTTCGGTAACGACGCCTTCTTGTTCGATGCGCACCTTACCCTGGGCGAAAACTTCATCTTCGGGTTTGTTGTAGCGCAGCAGATCGGCGCTGATGATTTGACCCCATTGGCGCAGCTCCGCTTCGCCTGTGGCTTCTGTCTCGATATCATGATGGCCCTGGATGTGCATCCCGCTGATGAAAATCGGCGTGGATGGAGTGCCTGATGGTGGGTTCAAGGTCAGGCTCCGGCTTAACGTGAGCGATAGGGGAATACCTGCCGTTTCCTGGATGTTCTGCCCTGTTCGGGTCGGTGTTGTGAGGGCGGACAGGGTTTCATCGGCAGGCGCCACGGGTCTTGTTGCCTCTGGCGCCCGCGCGGCGACAGGTTCGCGCACGGGTGCCGGTTCGACCTTGGGGGCGGGCTGCAGCAGAATGGGGGCAATCTGGAATGGAGGCAAATTCAGTGCTGCCTGCGATGCGGTAGGAAACAGCCAGAACAGGGCGTAAGCGAGCGGTGTCGGGCGGAAATTATGGAATAGTCCGGACAAATGTGGCAAAGGCTGTTCGCGAAAGGTTTTTTTCATGTTCTACAATATGGCAACGGCCTCGATCAGGGCCAAATTGACGCGGGTCGAGGCCATGTTGTGTTCTCGTTATTATCTAGCCCGGTATCGGTGATAAAATCGCACAAATTCGGCTTTTACGCAACGCGAGATTAAATGGACCGCCTTGAACACCTTGAAAACTGGCTGAAACACCAAATCCCCGGCTTACCTTATACACTAGCCCCGGCGTCTGCCGATGCCAGCTTCCGCCGCTACTTTCGGGTGAGCCTGCCGGATCGCTCGCTGATCGTGATGGATGCGCCGCCGGAGCAGGAGGATTGCCGGCCTTTTGTCCATGTGGCGGAGCTGTTCCGGGATGCGGGTGTCCGCGTGCCGCACATTCTGGCGCAGGACTTGCAGCAGGGCTTACTGCTGCTGACCGACCTGGGCGGCGCCACTTATCTGGATGCGCTGAACGAGAACGAGGCCGCAGCGGATGCCTTATATGCCGCCGCCACCGGAGCGCTGATCGACATCCAGCTTGCCAGCCGCCCGGACGTGCTGCCGGACTACGATGAAGCCCTGTTGCTGCGCGAAATGCAGCTGTTCCCGGACTGGTACGTGAGCAAGCACTTGCGCACTGAACTTTCCGGCACCCAGGCGGAAGCGCTGAATCGGGTTTTCGCCCTGATCCTGCGCAACAATCTGGCGCAACCCAAGGTCTTCGTACACCGCGACTACCATTCCCGCAACCTGATGGCGGGCGGAGACGAACCAGGCATCCTGGATTTTCAGGATGCGGTGTACGGGCCGATCACTTACGACCTGGTTTCCCTGTTCAAGGATGCCTATATCCACTGGGAGGAGGAGCGGGTGCTGGACTGGACGATCCGCTACTGGGAAAGGGCGAAGAAAGCCGGTCTGCCGGTGTCGCGCGATTTTGCCGAGTTTTACCGCGATTTCGAATGGATGGGTGCGCAACGTCACATCAAGGTGCTCGGCATCTTCGCTCGGCTTTGCCATCGCGACGGCAAGGAGAACTACCTGAAAGATCTGCCGCTGGTGATGGCTTACTTGCGCAAGACGAGCGAGCGCTACCGCGAACTGCATCCGCTGCTGAGGCTGCTGGACGAGTTGGAAAACCGTGCGGTGCAGGTAGGATTAACATTTTGAATTCTCACCGCAGAGGACGCGGAGGGCGCAGAGGAAAACCAAAGCTTAAAGGTTTTCGTCTTTCCTCCGCGTCCTCCGCGTCCTCTGCGGTGATTGCTTTATGAAAGCGATGATATTGGCCGCCGGGCGCGGTGAGCGCATGCGGCCGCTCACTGACGTTACGCCGAAGCCTTTATTGGAGGTGGGCGGCAAGCCGCTGATCGCATGGCACATCGAAAGGCTGGCGCGGGCCGGCTTTACAGACTTGGTCATCAACCATGCCCACCTTGGCGCAAAGATCGAGGCTGCCCTGGGTGACGGCAGCCGTTTCGGGGTGAGCATTCGCTATTCTCCCGAGATTGAAGCGCTGGAGACCGCCGGGGGTATCGCCAACGCCCTGCCGCTGCTGGGGTCGGAACCCTTCCTGGTAGTCAATGGCGATATTTTCTGCGACTATGACTTCGCTACCCTGTCGCATGAACTGGGCGAGTTTTCAGCCTGGCTGGTGCTGGTGGACAATCCCGGTCACCATCCCATCGGGGATTTTGCATTAAGGCAGGGCAAGGTGCTGGACGATGGCAAGCACAAATTGACTTTCAGCGGAATAGGAATCTACCGCCCCGAACTGTTCGCGGCGATTGCCAGAGGGACGAAAGCCCGGCTTGCCCCGCTGCTGCGCGAACAGATGGCTGCGGGACGGGTCGGCGGCGAGCATCACCGCGGCTTGTGGCGCGATGTCGGCACGCCGCAGCGGTTGCGGGAGCTGGATGTGGAATTGCGGGGGAAAACTTAACTAAATTTTTCTTTAAATTCGTTTTGAACCGTCATTCCCGCCCCGGTCATTGCTTTTAAAGGAAGGATTGGAGTCATGTTGAACAGCCAGTACGAACATGTGATTATCGAGAAGCTCAGAGCACTCCCGCCGGAGCGCGTGGCAGAGGTGGAAGATTTCGTGGATTTTTTGCAAAGCCGCAGTGAAGCGCGCACGTTGACCCACGCGGCAGCGAAGCTTGCCGAGGGTGCCTTCGGCCAGGTGTGGAACAACGAGAGTGACGCCGATTATGACCGGCTTTGAGTTCGGCGATGTGGTGCTGGTGCCGTTCCCTTTTACCGATCAATCCACCGCCAAGAAACGACCCGCCGTTGTCATCAGTAGCGAGGCTTATCACCAGCAGCGGCCAGACCTGATCATCATGGCGATCACCAGTCAGGTGAAGCCTGCCCAGACCGTTGGCGAGGCAATGGTGCAGGATTGGCAAGGCGCGGGACTGTTGAAGCCTTCCGTGATAAAGCCGGTTATTACGACCATCGAGCGCGGCTTGATTATCCATCAACTCGGACAATTAAAGGAAGATGACCGGGCTACGCTCAAACGTGTAATTGGCCAAATCCTGGGGTAATGTGTACGTGGCTTGCTGCGGAACTCCCGGCATGAAGCGCACTCTGAATAGGACATGATGAACACCCCGAACTACACTCAGCGCCGCCTCCGGTTGGCCGAACAGATGCAGGACGGCGTGGCGGTGATTCCCACCGCGCCGGAGCGCCCGCGCAACCGCGACAGCGTTTATCCTTACCGGTTCGACAGCTATTTTCACTACCTGACCGGCTTTGGCGAGCCCGAGGCGGTGCTGGTTCTGGTCGCCGGGGCGGCAGCCAAAAGCATCCTGTTCTGTCGCGAGAAAAACGCCGAGCGCGAGGTCTGGGACGGCTTCCGCCATGGCACGGAGGCGGCGCGCGAAACTTTCGGCTTCGACGAGGCTCATCCCATCGCCATGCTGGACGAGATGATGACCAAGCTGCTCGCCGACCAGCCCAGCCTGCATTTCCATCTCGGCGCCGACAGCGCCTGGGATGCGCGGGCGGTGGGCTGGCTCAACGCGGTCCGCGCCGAAGTGCGCAACGGCATTACCGCTCCATCGGCAATCAGGGACGTGCGCGTGCCGCTGGACGAAATGCGGCTGATCAAAAGCCCCGAGGAAATCGCCACCCTACGCCGTGCCGCCGAAATTTCCGCCGCCGCGCATCGCCGCGCCATGCGGCAGGTCCGACCAGGGCGATACGAATACGAAATCGAGGCGGAATTGCTGCATGAATTTCGCCGCCAAGGCGCGCAGGCGCCGGCGTACTCCTCTATTGTGGCGGGCGGCGCCAATGCCTGCGTGCTGCATTACGTCGATAACAGTGCCGGACTCAGGGATGGCGATCTGCTGCTGATTGACGCGGCCTGCGAGCTGAATGGCTACGCCGCCGATATCACCCGCACCTTTCCGGTCAACGGGCGCTATAGCGCAATGCAAAAAGACGTGTACGAAATGGTGCTGGCAGCGCAGGCGGCGGCTATCGGCGCCGTCAAAATCGGCGCCAGCTGGGACGAGCCGCACCAGGCCGCCCTCAAGGTGCTGGCGCAGGGGATGATCGACCTTGGCCTGTGTGCGGGAAGCGTGGACGGGGTGCTGGAATCCGGCGACTACAAGCGTTTCTACATGCACAAGTCCGGCCACTGGCTGGGGATGGATGTGCATGACGTGGGCGACTACAAGCGTGGCGGGCAGTGGCGCAAACTGGAAGCGGGCATGGTGCTGACCGTCGAGCCTGGCTGTTACATCCGGCCCGGCGAGGGCGTGCCGGAACCTCTGTGGAATATCGGCATCCGCATCGAGGACGACGTGCTGGTGACGGCCCAAGGTTGCGAAGTTCTGACCCTGGCGGTGCCGAAAACGGTCGCCGAGGTTGAGGCAACGATGGGGGCGGAATGAATCAGGAAAAAATCATTGAACCGCAGAGGACGCGGAGGTCGCAGAGGAAAGACATGGATCCAGCGATGTGCAACGAAATTCTCAGGGACAGCGAGGGTGTTCGAGCACCTGCTTTTGAATTCCTCCGTGTCCTCAGCGTCCTCCGCGGTGAGTCGTTTTTATGATGAGCGACGAATTCGACATCATTATCGTCGGCGCCGGGCTGGGCGGTGCTTCGTTCGCCCTGGCGATGAAGGACAGCGGGCTGAAGCTGGCGCTGGTGGAAAGCGTGGCGCCGACAGCGCCAGCACCGGAATGGACCAACCGGGTCTTTGCCATCAGTCCGGGCAGCGTCGAATTCCTCAGCGAGAGCGGGGCGTGGCAGCAATTCGATGCCGCCCGCATCGCCCCGGTGCGTGGAATGCACATCTGCGGCGATGACGGAAAATCCTGCCTGGATTTCGATGCCCATCAATCCGGGCTGGCCGAATTGGCGGTGATTGCCGAAACGCGTCATATGCAGCACGGCTTGTGGCAGGCGTTGCAGCAGCAGCAGGAAAACCTCGAGCTGTTCTGCCCGGTGCGCTGCGCCAGCCTGAGGTTGCAGGAGGAAGTCGCCGTGCTGCGCCTGGAAGAAGGGCGCGAATTGCGTGCTGCGCTGATTGTCGGCGCGGATGGGCGGGAATCCTGGGTGCGTTCGCAGGCTGGAATGGATGCCGAACCTGCACCTTACCGCCAGATGGGGGTGATCGCCAATTTCGAAACCGGACGGCCTCACGGCGATGCCGCCTGGGAATGGTTCCGCAGCGACGGCGTGCTGGCCTTCCTGCCTTTACCGGGCAAGCGCATCTCGATCGTCTGGACGGCGTTCGATGAGCGAGCCGCCGAGCTGATGGCGCTGCCGCAGGATGAGTTCTGCCATCAGGTGCAGGAAGCGAGCCACGGCGCCTTGGGCGGATTGAGCCTGCTCGGCAAGCCAACCGCTTTCCCGTTGAGGTTGCTGCACCTGGAGCACCTGATAAAATCCAGGGTGGCGCTGATCGGCGATGCCGCCCATAATGTTCACCCCCTTGCCGGGCAGGGCGTCAACCTGGGATTCCAGGATGCACGGGAGCTGGCGAAAGTGCTGAAGGCGCGCGCCCCTCAGCCGGACTGCGGCGATTATTTCCTGCTGCGTCGCTATGAAAGGGCGCGCAAGACGGATATTCTGGCGATGCAGCTGGTTACCGACGGGCTGCAAAAGCTGTTCAAAAATCGCAGCCCGGCGCTGAAACTGGCGCGCAACCTGGGCCTTTCCCTTGCCGGCAGCTTGCCCTGGCTGAAAAACGGCTTGGTGCAACATGCTGTTGGGCGGCGACCCTATTGAAAAGCAGTTAACCGCCGATAAACGCAGATGGACGCCGATGATTCAAAACGTTCAAAGAATTTTGCGCTTGATGACGGGAATGTAAAAACACCCTGTTTCGCCTAGAGTCGCCTACTTTTGGTATCGGCGTTTATCGGTGTGCATCGGCGGTTGATCGCCGTTTTTAGATTTTATTTTTTAACCTTGAAGGAAATCGTAATGCGTTCAAAATTTTTGGTCTGCCTGTTGTCGGTTTTTTTCCTTGCCGGCTCGGCGCTGGCCATTGCCCAGCCGGGTACGGATGAAGCGGCGGTTAAGGCCGCCGTCGAGAAGAAGTTTCCTGGTATGAAGATCGATAGCCTGCAAAAGACCCCATATGGTGAATTGTATGAGGCCGTCATGGCGGGAAACCAGATTTTCTATACCGACAAAAATGCCAATTACATTCTGGTCGGCAACCTGATCGACGCCAAGACCCAGCGTAACGTGACCGAAGCACGGATGCGTGACCTGACGCAGGTGAAATTCGATACGCTGCCGCTGGCGTGGGCAATCAAGCAAGTGAAAGGCAACGGCAAGCGCAAGATGGCGGTGTTTTCCGATCCGGATTGCCCCTTTTGCAAGAGGCTCGATGCAGAACTGGCAAAGGTCACCGATGTGACGATCTACATTTTCCTCTACCCGATCGCCAGCCTCCATCCCCAGTCGGCAGACAAGGCCAGGGGCGGTATGGTGTGCGTCCGATCGCGTCAAGGCCTGGGAAGATCTGATGCAGAAGGGAATCGTGCCGCAGTCGGGCGGCAAGTGCGAAAATCCGGTGGCAAAAATCGCCGAACTGGGCAGCAAGCTCAAGGTCAACGGTACGCCCACGATCATCTTCGCCGACGGGATGCGCGTTCCCGGCATGGTGCCAGCCGCCAATCTGGAAAAGCTGCTTAACGGGGAAAGGCCGCAGCATTGAAAGAATTCTGGAACCAGCGCTATAGCGGCGACGAATTTTTCTTCGGTACCGACCCCAACGCTTTTCTGACCGCGCAGCTTCACCGCTTCAAGCCGGGGCAAACCGTTCTGGCCGTGGCCGATGGCGAGGGACGGAACGGGGTCTGGCTCGCCCGGCAGGGACTGGACGTGACGGCGGTGGATTTCTCCCCGGCGGCGGTGGAGAAGGCGCAACGACTGGCGGGGCAATACGGGGTAAGCGTGCGCCACGAAATCAGCGACCTGTTTGCCTGGAACTGGGGTGAAAACCGCTTCGATGCCATTGTGGCGATTTTTATCCAGTTCGTCGGCCCGGAACAGCGTCGTAACCTGAATGAACTGATGCTGCGCGCGCTCAAGCCGGGCGGCTTGCTGATCCTGCAAGGCTACCGGCCAAAGCAGCTGGAATACCGGACTGGCGGCCCTTCCAGCGTGGAAAACCTGTACGCGGCGGAAACCCTGCGCGAGGAATTTTCCGCCATGGAAATTCTTCATCTGGCCGAACATGACGATGAGATTTGCGAGGGTGAAGGACACTGCGGCATGTCGGCGCTGGTGGACTTGGTGGCGCGCAAAGGTTTTTAAGTCTATATTGAATCTGAATTTACTCTAAAAGGAGAGCCGGACATG
>VFSW01012719.1_pt1 | contig 11730 bp, 12 predicted proteins | sample 5358111 | NCBI WGS metagenome assembly VFSW01 (sample SAMN11554181, study PRJNA540505) | mine drainage metagenome | isolation source: sediment from site ElyBrook_90M | place: USA: Ely Copper Mine, Vershire, VT | collected 2017 | reverse complement strand
CTGATGAGCTTGAATCAGACGCCCCGTGGTCAACGCAATGGGTACGGAACCTAGAACCCGGCGAACTCTTGTATCGCCATCCCACAAAGACCCTGCGGGCAGAACCGAGCCTGATTTCCGACATCACGCTGTAAATCGTCGTATATTCGCACCTGGCAGCTGTCTTGCAGCGGCAACGGGTCGTTCGCAACACCGCTTGCCTCCGCGAATAAGCACGAAAGCGGCTGTGCAGAGAAGGCCCGCCAGGCGCCTGTCACCCGACCGGCCAGGCCAAAGGCGACCAGCCGGCGTCCCCATTCCCATGTGTCCGGCATCCACTACTGCCGAGTCTCAGTCGGCTCGGCCAATTTGGCTCGCACGGCTAACCTCGTGCAGCTGGCCCGTCTTCACATCGAAGATATAGCCATTGATCGGTATGGCCCGTGGTACCAAGGGGTGCGACCGGATCCGCCCGACGTCCTGAGTGACGCTCTCCTCCTGGTTGCGGATCGTGTGCCATTTGATGAAGTGCCCCGCCGAGCAGCCGCCGCCATGCCGCGGGTTGGACCAGGTCAAAGTCGATGACTCCAAGGATGCAGTCTCGAGATTGTCCTCAAGCAATGCGCCCATCACCTCATCGGAGAACAGCTCCATACCGCAATCCGTGTGATGAATGACAAACCATTCACAGGTGCCCAGAAGCTTGTGCGAAATCACCAGCGAGCGGATAGCATCATCCGTCGCCCGTCCGCCGGCGTTGCGAATCACGTGCGCGTCTCCCTCGGCCAGCCCAGCATATTTCGCCGGATCGAGGCGCGCATCCATGCATGTGAGGATCGCGAATCGGCGTGCAGGCGGCATTGCCAGCTCCGCTTTCGCGCCGAAATCAGCGGCGTAGGCAGCATTCGCCGCCAATACCTCGTCAACCACCTTTGAACTCATCACTTCTTCTCCTGTGTTTGTACTTCCGTGTAGCGATCATCCGCTCCGGTGTACCCGATTAGCGGCCGCCAAGCCATTCTTGACGCCGCCGCTTGGGTCCAATCGACGGCTACCGGATGGACGTATTCCCGAGCCTGATCATCAAATGCGGAAATTATCGACGTTCGGCTGCTGGCGCTGATGGGGAACCGTCCGAGAAAAACAGGCCAAATCGCCGATAGAGTGGTCATCGGAACGAGCGGGCGACTATCGATCTGCACTCCGAAAAGCCCTCGTATCGTCTTCACAAGCGTTGTCTGCGTCTCCGCACTGAATTCCATGGAAATGACGCAACGCGGCCGACCTCGACTCTTCGAGGGCGATCGTTACCTTGCCCCCGATGGGCTTCCGCCCGCAGCGGAGGCCGAACACCGCGGGACAGGGCCTGCGCGCTGCTGGATCGGCCGGCCGCCTCCTCGAAATTCATTCTGGTGGGGACGCGTACAGACTCAGGATCGATTTCCGGCATCCTCAGCATCTTTCACTTCAGCATGGTTCAGGCTGTTCGGTTTGGCGCGCGACCTTGCGCCGAGATTGCAGCGCTCGCGGCAGGCTGGCCATGGCGTGATCGGCCAGTCCCAAACTCCGCCGCGGCTGCCGATCAAACCGAGTCATCACGCGTATGGCAAAGTGCGTCCACAGCAGGGCTGTGCCTGCTGCCGCACCATTGAGATCGGGCGCCAGCTTGCGATCGGCTATAGCCTGGTTCAGCCGCGCAGCAAAAGTAAGGCTTCCACTTCCCCGAGGCGCTGGCGCACTAATACGCGCCCGGCGCCCGGCATGGCGCCACCGTCGAGCACTGTGTTGATGAGAAGGCAACCGCAATGATGCGGATCTCCGAGCGACATTGCGATCAGTTCGTTCAGAAGGCAGCGAATGGCGCCGAGCGGAACCAAGGCGGCAGAGAGACGGGGGAGACGCTCCACCAATCCCTCAGTCGCACAGCGGCGCAGCACTTCACGAACAAACCGTCCTTGTCGGTGAAGCGGCGAAAGAGCGCTGCCGAACTCAGACCCTCCGCCTGTGTCAGATCGCGCAGCGACGTTCCAGTATAGCTACTCTGCCAGAATACCCCGAAGGCGCCTTCGAAAACGATGTCGTCGGAGAGCGTGCAGGTATGCGGCATCGATCTCGCTCTGCGCCAATTCAACCGCTTTTGTATTGGCGCGTTCAACTCAGTTCAAGCCAATTCGACGGCTCGGCGGGAGGCTGACGATGCGCCGGCTCTGCAGCCTATTCGCCTGAACTGAACCCAGTCGAGGACGTGTTGCCACCGCTCAAAGCTCTGCTGCGAAGGCCCGCCCCGAGAAGCCGCGACGTGCGTTGGAAAACCATTGGCGCATCACTCGATCGCCATAGCCCAGGCGAAGACGCAAACCACCTCCGCCACTACGGATACGGATACCCTGTCTCAGATCGGACCAACGAACGCCCATACGCCACCCCGGCCGGCTCCTTTTTTCCCCGAAATGCGCGGCAGTGATCACGCCGAGATGGCGCACGTTTTGAAGTCCACTCCATTCCGGCCTAGGAAGCAGGTGCTCAACACGAGCATGCTGGGGCTCTCCTTGAAAACTTGGCTGCGGCTACACCGGCTTGCCCCTGAAGGCATGTGTCAGGCCGATCGCCTGGCATCCCATGGCCCTGAGCTCGAGGGAGCATGAAATCATCAGTGCAGATGTGATACCCCGTGCCTGACGCAGAGGGCGGCGCAGACCAGGCTGGCCGATGCCGAGGATCAGGTGGCTTGCGCCTTCTCGAAACTCAGGCGCGGCAACAGGAAAAGCCAGGTCGCGAGGACGAACGGACCGGTCAGGGTGGGAATGCCGTACGGCGCCACGACTACGTTCATCGCGCCCTGCACGATCACTGTGAAGACCGCGCCTACCAGTGCATAGATGACCGCCCGCAAGTTCGGCTTGTAGAAGACCGCACCGAGTGCGATCGCGGTGAGAACCGGGCTGAAACCCATCAGACCGCCGGTGATGAGGTCGCTCTCGGCGCCCAAGACATGCGCTGTGACCACCGCGACGATCGCGCCAAGGAGAGCGAACAACGCAACGGCGATCGAGTTCACGGCCAGCCCGAGGAGCAGAAGCAGCGCGGCAACAACACTCGATTTCAGAAACACCTGCGCGATGCTTTTCAGGACCCCCTGAACGAACTCACCGAACGCGAGCGGGTTCGCGGCGGCTGGACCGATCATCATGATTTCCGTTGGACTTGGCAGCCCACTACCCTTGATCGTGGAGAATACGTGGGTGGCTAGGAGAAACAGCCAAGCCGTGAGGACAAACGGTGCGGTGAGCGCGGCGACATCCCAGGTCTTGAACATATTTGCAATGCCCAATGTGGCGGGGACCGAGACGATGCCACCGAGCACGATATAGATCCATAAGGCCGGCGAGGGTGTGAGGAAGGAAGCGAGAGCTAGTCCGACGAGGTATGCGTTATAGCCGTACAGCCCCGCGCCAAGAGCGGTGGAATCGACACGCAGCCACTGCGCGGTCAGTGTCCCAGCCACGATCGCCACCACGCCACCGATCGCAATCTGTGGCATTCCCGAGGAGTATGCCCCCCAGCCAATGGCAGCGAAGAAAATCAGCCCGGAGAGCGGGTTGTCCTGGAACATCACCTGCCCGATGCCGCGAAGGTTGATGTCCACGAAGCGCAGGACACGCGATCTGACGCAGCAGCGCTCGAACCACAGCAACACTCCCTGCATCACAGCCCCTCCGATCAGCGCCAGAAGAACGGCGGCGACAGCGCCGTCCCGGTGATCTCTTCTCGTGCAACGGCCCAGAACTCCCGCACCTTGCCTTTGACCTGCTCTGTCTCGCGGCCGAGCGCCTTGAAAATCAGCCCGGCATCATTGGGCAGGCGGCAAGCACCGGCAGCCACGCCGTTCTCCAGGTCGACGACGGCATCGATACGCGCATGAACCCGATCGGCAGCGTCTTTCGGCGTGAGCAGGATCACGTTCGCCAGCACGTCGAACGCATCCATCATGCCGGTCTGACGCACGGGACGCTGTATCGGATCGATCAGGAGCTTCTCGGCGAACAAGATCCGTCCGTCGAAACGCTCTGCGCTCACCGACAGCGAGAGCAACGTGGCTCCAAAGGACTCGTCCGGGTGATGGTGCTTGCGCCCCGGCTGAAGGATCTCCGCGTAGAGCAGCGTGGCCGTCGGCGCGATCGAGATCCTCGTGTCGGAGAGAAAGCGGCTACGCCGATGGGGAATCAACGGTTCCGGCATGAGCTCGAGATAGGCCCCCGCAGCGAGCGTGATCGTCTGGGTCTGCACCGCGTAATTGGCGTCCATCGAGTGGATCTTGGTCGCCGACTGGGTCGTGACATGCGCGCGCGCGTCCACGGCGAGCGTGATGTCGAGCACAAGCCGGTCGCCCTGCAGCACGCAACCCGACGTGGTGATCATGAAAAGCCACGCGAGGTCCGGCATCGCCGCTTCGGGATAGAGGGCACGCTGCGCCATATAAGGTGCGCGACGATCTAGGTCCGCGAGGATCGTCCGTTCGCCGCGCCGATCAAAGCCGAGCCGGAGGTATCCGGACTTGCCGACCGCGCCGCTCGCCATCTGCCGCGGCTCGTCCTGAAACGCCACGAACTCCGGGGACGTCTCACCCAGCGTCTCGGCGGTTCGCCACGGCGCGCGGCCCGGCAGTGCCCCGCCTATATCCATCACGCAGGCTGCCGAACCGACGGCGCGACATCAAAGAGAAGATCGCTGCGGATCAGATCAACGAGCTCCGGGATGCCGTCGCCGGTCTTGCAGTTGGTGAACAGAAACGGCTTGTCGCCGCGCATCAGGCGCGAGTCGTAGTCCATAACGGCGAGGCTTGCGCCCACATGCGGCGCGAGGTCTGTCTTGTTGATGACCAGAATATCGGACTGGGTAATCCCCGGGCCGTTTTTGCGCGGAATCTTGTCGCCGGCGGCGACGTCGATGACGTAGATAAAAAAATCGACCAGCGCCGGGGAGAACGTCAATGTCAGATTGTCCCCACCGCTCTCGATCAGCACCACGTCCCCGTCAGGAAAGCGCGCTTCCATATCCTCGACCGCGGCGAGGTTCATGCTCGGGTCCTCGCGGACGGCCGTGTGCGGGCACGCGCCGGTCTCCACGCCGATGATTCGTTCCTCGAGCAAAATGCCCTTGAGCGTCCGCTGGACGTGCTTGGCATCCTCGGTCGTTACCACGTCATTGGTGATGATCAGAACCTTGATACCCATCTCCAGCAGCCGCGGCGTGATCGCCTCCACGATCGCCGTCTTTCCCGACCCGACCGGACCGCCGACGCCAATGCGCGTGATCTTCTTTGCCAATATCGCGATCCCTTCAGTTCATGAACAGCCGGACATGCGCTTTTTCGTGCACCGCGGCCAGGATCTCGGCAAGCGGCGCGAAACCGGCCATATCGTCGAGCCGCGCTGCCGCCGCGGTCTCGTACGCGGCATCAGCGCCAGCGCCAAGCTCGTAAAGCATGCACTGCGTGGATACGTGACTGACGCGCATCAACCGCAGCGCCGCGCCGAGGATCATCGCCGCGACGCCATACTGGTGGGCGACGAACGCCTCGCGGGCAGCGAGATCCTGCGCGGCGAAGGTCACAGCCAGTGCAACTGCGTAGCAGCCAGGTGTCGTGTTTGCCTTGATGAGCGCGTGCCATGCAGCCAAGATCGGTGCGTCGGTCATCTCCAGAGCGAGCTCGGCGTATTTGCGCCCCATGCGTACGGTCATCGTACGGGTCTCACCGGAGAGCTTACGCGCAAAGACGCGCTCGTCGATGCGTGCAAGCTCGGCGACATCTCCGGCGACCGCCGCACGATGCGCCCACACAAGCGCGATGCCGTCGCCCATGGCCGCCTGATCGATCATGGTGCGGGCGTAGGCGGCAAGAGTTGCCTTGTCCGTGACCACGCCTCTCTGGATCGCCGATTCGAGGCCGCCGGAGAATGCGAACGCACCGACGGGAAACATCGAGTCGCCGAACTGGAGGAAGCGCGCGAGCCGCGCGGCGCTCATCAGAGCCGCCGCGGCGATGTCAGCCCGCGTCATCCGTGCGGATCGTTGTTGGCATACGGATGAGCATGGGACTGCGAGCCGGCCGGTCCATGCTCATGCGGATGCGTGTGCGAGGACGAATGCCCGTGTTCGGCGACCGGCGGCCGTCCGTACGCCTGCCCGGTCGCCTGGTCGATCTCGGCGTAGCGCTCGTGGGAGTGCTTGTGCACGGGGCCTTCCGCACCGCCGAACAGCCGTCGCGATTCGTGCGGCGCAAGATAGGGTAAGACCTCGCCTCCCGCCACGAACTCGCAGCGTATTCCCTCGAAGCGGTGCGTGCGCATCACCGCCTCCATGACCTTGCGGTCGACGGTAAGCGGTACGAAGACAGAGTTGCCCTTCACCAGCGCCGGCCAGTGCTGGTTGCCGAGCGCATGGCCGAGCTCGACGCAGGTGCGCAGGGCCGCCGCGGGCGTCTGTGACTGCAGATCGTCGAGGTGCACCACCATGACATCCCGCAGGCTGATATGCGCGACGATGGCGCGACGGCCCTGCTCCTCCCAAAGGAGGATATCACCGTCGCACATGAACGTCCCGCGGTCGAGCGACACCGCGATCTCGGACCCCGCGGCGGTTTTCTTCCGGAAACGGTTCTTCTGCGCTTCCCAATGGTCAAGTTCGAGGGCTTCCACCGTCGCCCCAGAGAGACGCGCCGCCCATTCGGGATCGGCGAGGTTGCCAAGTATTGCTTCGATGAGGACCATCTGTGATCAGCTGAAAAAATATTTCTGGTTCAGCGAGATCGTCGTAAGCGGCTTCACCGTCGCATGCCTGCCATCGACCGTGACCGCGAAGGTCTCCGGATCCACCGTGATCTCCGGCGTTCCAGAGTTGCGTACCATGTCGCGCTTGCCGATGCTGCGCGTATTCCGCACCGCGATCACTTGCCGGTCGAGCCCGAGGCTCTGCTTGACGCCTGCGGCCTGCGCGGCCCCCGAAACAAAGGTGACGCAGGTGTCCTGCAGCGCCTTGCCGACCGCGCCGAACATTGGACGATAGTATACAGGCTGCGGGGTCGGCAGCGAGGCGTTCGGATCGCCCATCACCGCCCAGCTGATGACGCCACCTTTCAGCACCAGCTTCGGCTTTGCGCCAAAGAATCCGGGCTCCCACAGCACGAGATCGGCGATCTTGCCCACCTCAACGGAACCGAGCACATGCGAGATGCCGTGCGCGATCGCCGGGTTGATCGTGATCTTTGCGACATAGCGCAGCACGCGGAAGTTGTCGTTCCCCGGAGCGTCCTCTGGCAGCTTGCCGCGCCCGGTCTTCATCGCGTCGGCGGTCTGGATGGTGCGCAGCCAGCATTCGCCGATGCGCCCCATGGCCTGCGAATCGCTCGACATCATCGAGATGACGCCGAGATCGTGGAGCACGTTCTCCGCGGCAATGGTCTCGGCGCGGATACGGCTCTCAGTGAACGCCACGTCGGAGGGAATGTCGGGGGAGAGATGGTGGCACACCATGATCATGTCGTACAGCTCGGCCTGCGAGTTGATGCCGTACGGCAGCGTGGGATTGGTCGAGGACGGCAGCACATTCTGCAGGGCCGAGATCCGGATGATGTCGGGTGCGTGACCACCGCCGGAGCCCTCGGTATGGAAGGAGTGCACCGTGCGGCCCTCGAACGCCGCAATGGTATCTTCGACAAAGCCGGACTCGTTCAACGTGTCGGTGTGAATGCAGACCTGCACGTCAAATTCATCAGCGGCGCTGAGCGCCGAGCGCAGCACAGCAGGCGTGGTGCCCCAGTCCTCGTGGCATTTGAAGCCGACCGCGCCCGCCACGACCTGCTCCACCAGCGCTGCGGTCCCGTGCCCGTGCCCCTTTCCGAGGATGCCCGCGTTGACCGGCCAGCCCTCGAAGGCGCGCAGCATGTTGCGGATGTTGCCTGGCCCGGGCGTCACCGTGGTCGCATTCGAACCGTCGGAGGGGCCGGTGCCGCCGCCGATGAGCGTCGTCGTACCATTCGACAGCGCGGCATATGCCTGCTGCGGCGAGATGTAGTGGATATGCGTGTCGATACCCGCGGCGGTCAGGATCAGGTGGGAGCCGGAGATGGCATCGGTCGCAAGCCCGCACTCGAGGCCCGGTGTGATCCCATCCATAGTCTGCGGATTGCCGGACTTGCCGATCCCACAGATGCGCCCGTCCTTGATACCGATGTCAGCCTTCACCACACCGAGCACGGCATCGATGATGGTCACGTTGGTGATCACCAGATCCGGCGCGCCGGCGGCGGAGGTAACCCGGTTGTCCATACCCATGCCTTCGCGCAGGCTTTTGCCGCCGCCGAAGACGATCTCGTCACCGGGTTCGCCACGCAGGTCTCGCTCGATCTCGACGAACAGCCCGGTGTCACCCAGCCGGATGCGGTCACCAACGGTGGGCCCGTACAGACCGACATATTCGCTGCGGGAAATGATGGCCATTTGAACCTCGGGCTATCAGCGTTTCTGAGGAACAGGCGAGCGGAAGCCGCGCTGTGCGGCAGACTCGACAGCCCTGGCTTTCTGCGATGCTGCGAACTCGCCGGAGGTCGGGCCATCGACCAGATTGTTGAAGCCGTAGACGGCCCGCTTGCCGCGGAAAGGCACCAGCTTCACCTCACGTTCATCGCCGGGCTCGAAGCGCAGGGCGGTGGCCGACGGGATGGCGAGGTGCAGGCCGAACGCCGACGCGCGGTCGAACTCCAGCGCCCGGTTCACCTCGAAAAAATGGAAATGCGAGCCCACCTGGATCGGCCGATCGCCGGTGTTGCGCACCTTCAGTTCTGTCACAGGCAGGTTCACGTAATATGACACCGGATCCTTGTGGCATACGTAGCCGCCAACAGGACCGTCCACCGTTGCGGGATCGACGTCGGGATCCAGTGTGGGATAGTTACTGGCACCTGCCATGGTCATGTTCCCTTGGCGCGATTCATTGGATCGGTGTGTGCACGGTCACGAGGCGGCTGCCGTCGGTGAACACGGCCTCGATCTGCACGATCGGGATGAGGTCGGCCACTCCGTCCATGACGTCGGCCTTGGTGAGCGCAGTCCGCGCCTCCTTGGCCACCTCTTCGATCGTCTTACCAGCGCGCGCTCCGTCAAGCGCGGTCGCCGAGATGACAGCGACGGCTTCGGGATAGTTGAGCTTCAGGCCCTTGGCCTTCCGCTTCAGCGCCACGTCTGCCATCATATAGACGATGAGCTTGTCGAATTCCCTTGGCGTGAGCTGCACTTATGCCTCCTTGATCAACGGATGTCGACGCGCCGAGCAACAGAACCTAGAATGAGCCGAACAAACTGCCGAGGATCAGTACGGCAGCCAGCGCGATGATACAGGTCACGATGACCGTCACCACCATGTCGAGATAGCTTTCACCGTGCGTGAGCTTGCAGAGCTTCAGCAGGATCAACACCGTTCCGTTGTGCGGCAGCGCGTCCAGTGTGCCGGCGCTGATCGTGGTTATCCGATGCATCAGCTCCGGATTGATGTTGTGCTCGGCGGCCATCGCCATGAAGTTCGCTCCGAGTGCGTTAAGGGCGATCGCCATGCCGCCGGAGGCGGTTCCGGTGAGCGCGGCGAGCGCGTTCATCGCCACGGTCAGCGAAACCAGCGGGCCACCCTGAATCGACAGTAGCGAGTCGCGGACCGTCGCGAAAGCGGGCAGCGCCCCGACCACCGCACCGAAGCCGACCAGGCTGCTGACGGTGAGCAGCGGCAGCGCCGCGGCGTTGGCGCCGGCATCGAGCGTTTCCCGCAGGCTCGGCAGCCGCTTCCAGTTGACGATGATGATGGCCACGCATCCGGCCGCGAGTGCGAGCACCACCGACCACACACCGCCCAGCGCTCGGATCGAGGTGTTTCCCCAGGCATCCTGTTCCAGGAAAGAGAAATCGAGCCTCGGCAGCACGACGAGTGACATCGTGAAGTTCACCACGATGACCACCGCGAGAGGCAGCAAGGCCAGCAGAAAAGTCGGTTCGCTGTCGGCAAGCTTGCTGTGCTCGAGTTCGGCGGGATCGAAGTCGCCCACCGCCGTCGCGCGGCCGCGTTCCGTCTGGTCGGTCGCGATACTTGTCCCTGCCATGCCGGACTCTTCCGCAGGCGGCACGTACCCCTCCCCGCGCGCGCGCGCGATCCCTTCGGCGCGCTGCAGCCACCACATGCCGATGATCATGATGATCACCGATGCAATGATACCGAGGCCGGGCGCCGCAAACGCGGTGGTGCCGAAATAGGGCATCGGAATCGCATTGTTCACCGAAGGTGTGCCGGGCAAGGCCGACATGGTAAACGTGAATGCCCCCAAGCCGATCGTCGCCGGCATCAACCGGCGCGGCAGGTTCGCGTTCTTGAACATATCCTGCGCCATCGGCACCAGCACGAAGAACGCGACGAACACGCTGACACCGCCATACGTAACGACCGCCGAGGCGAGTACGACCGACAGGATCGTGCGCTGCGTGCCCAGCTTTTCGGTCAGCGAGCGGGCGATCGAACTGATGGAGCGGCTGTCTTCCATCAGCTTCCCGAACAGCCCTCCCAGCAGGAACATCGGCATCCACCGCATGACGAAGTTCGCCGCCCCGCCCATGAATGTCTGCGTCCAGTTCGCGAGAAGCGGCTCGCCGGAGATCGCCGCGGCCAGCAGGGCGGCTGCCGGCGCCGCGATGAGGACGCTCCATCCCCTGTAGGCGAGCCACATCATCAATGCGAGCCCGACCAGCATGCCTACCAGACCCATCGTCTATCCCTTGTGCCGCGTGGACGCAGAAGCCTGTGTGGACGATCGCGCTCGCAGTGAGACCATCAGCCATGCTCTGGGACTGTGGTGGGCACCGACACGAGTGCGGACCCGAAGCAGCACACCATCTTCTCTCAAGCGCCGAGAGCTTCGATGTGTCGCCTGGATTGCGATCTGGTGCGGGCTTCGTCCTAGTTTTTTTCTTTGTCTATATCCATTGGATTTACGGGGTCAAGTGAAACGGCCTGGACTCTCGGTGTCTGCGCGCCGGCGGGTCGTTCCCATGCTCCTGCCCTGCGAGAAGAACTGCGTCAGCCGGGTTCGGAAAGCGTCATCCGCACGGTTCTGCCACAGAGCGATGACCCCGCGAAACGGTTCCCTCCCTGGGCGGCCGGCGGCTCTGCCAGCGCGGTGACAGCGCTCACGGGCGGCGCGCGCGGCAAGCGCCGGGCACGGCCTCACGGGACACGGACCGACGCAGGCACGCAAGCCAAAACGCACAGACGGAGACTGCGTCGCGGTCCGTGGAATCGGCCCCCCCATTTTGCGGTTCGGGCCGAGCGTGCGAGCCGCATGATACCATTCCCGATGATCCAGTCGACGTTCTTCGGCCTGATCCCCACCGGCAGCTCTGCCGCAACGCAGCAGAAGCGAGAGCCGCGGGCCTGGGAAACACGCTTTCAGGATTTGGGCACGCCTCGCCGATTGGTCAACGCGGCGGTCCGGGCTTCCCTGCCGAGGGACCATGACCAGACATTTCCGCCAAATGTCGGCAGTCCCTGAGCTTGCTCGCAGCCGCCCGCAGCCTTGCACCCTGCCCTGCCGCTCCGGGCGCTCTCCGAGTCGGCCGCGAACACGCAGGCGCGTCTATCCTGCTTCGGTTGGCTTCCCGTCAGGGTGTGATCCTGCGTCCCGTCCGGGCTGACCAGGTGCTCCGGGCAGTGAGGGGC
>VFSW01012718.1_pt1 | contig 11731 bp, 12 predicted proteins | sample 5358111 | NCBI WGS metagenome assembly VFSW01 (sample SAMN11554181, study PRJNA540505) | mine drainage metagenome | isolation source: sediment from site ElyBrook_90M | place: USA: Ely Copper Mine, Vershire, VT | collected 2017 | reverse complement strand
GACCGTAGCCGCGCGAACGTGTGCGCCATCGCCTTGCGTGAATTCGCCGAGCGCGAGTACCCGTTCCACCAGGCTGTGGCAGAGGGCCTTGACGATATCGAGGCTGGCCGGGTGGTTCCGCACGGAAAGGTGAAAGAGTGGATTGCCGGGCTGGAGGAGGGACGGGTAACTGAGCCGCCGCTCTCCCGGTGTCAATTGACTTAATTGCTGCGACAAGCTCCTACACAGAATCAGCAGGTTAGCCAGCCGTTCTGACACAATTGTTGCGACAAACGGCCAGAGATGTTGCGACAAATTGCAGCATTGTGCACCGAGTTTACGGCCCTGATATCCTGATAAGCCGTGGACGCACCCACAGGCGGGAACTCTGTCCAGGCTCCGAATACGACTGTGCGTGCTGTGGGCGCCGGTACTGCCGCCTCTGATCTTGCCGCGATCTCCGACGCACTTTGGGCAGTCGCTCGAGAGCGTTTCGCCGTTATTGAACCGCTGTTTCAGGCCGAACGATTCGATTCGGCCGCTGTGGAAAAGCGTGCATCGGAGTGCGGTGTGCATCGGTCCACACTGTATCGTTGGCTGCGGCTATACCTGAAGGACCACACGCTCGGGTCCCTCCTGCCGTTACGACCCGGTCCAGGCGCTGGTAAACGTCGGTTAACCCAACAGGTCGAAACCGTGATCGAAACGGCGTTGCAGAATCGCTTTCTCACCCGGCAGCGGCTGTCACCTGTTCATGTCGCTCGTGACGTTCAGCTCGAGTGCCGCCAAGACGGGCTGCCGCTTCCCTCGGAGAGGACGATCCGGAGGCGGATCGCGGAATTACCCGAAGAGTTACAGGTACGGCGAAGACTCGGATACACAGCAGCACAACGTCTGGCGCCCTTGCGCGGAGCATTTCCCGAAGTGGACGGACCACTGGGAGTTGTCCAGATTGATCACACCCCGCTCGATCTGATCCTGGTCGATGACGTCCGCCGGATGCCGTTCCGCCGTCCCTGGCTCACACTGGCCATTGACGTCTGCACGCGCATGGTGGCTGGATTCGCGTTGGCGTTTGAACCGCCAAGCGCTTTGTCAGTCGGCCTGTGTCTGATGCACGCAATTCTGCCCAAGAACGACTGGCTGATGCAGCACGGAATCAAGACCGCGTGGCCGATTGACGGTCTCATGCGCACCATCCACTCCGACAACGCTCGCGAGTTCCGCGGCGACATGTTGAAAAAGGCCTGCGAACAGTACGGCATTCATCCGGCGTTCCGCCGAATCTAGTCACCCTGGTACGGCGGCCACATCGAGCGGCTGCTGGGCACGTTTGCCAAAGAGATCCACGCTCTTGAAGGAACCACGTTCTCAAACCCGGAACAACGCGGCTCTTACCCTTCCGAAAAGAGGGCCGCAATGACGCTGAACGAGTTCGAAACTTGGTTCACAACACTGGTCGTCGAGGTCTATCATCAGCGGATCCACAGCGCACTGGGCATGTCGCCGGTCCGCCGGTTCGAACTTGCCGCCACGAAAACACGTGCGGCTCCAGACCCGCGCCGCCTCCGGCTCGATTTCCTCCCCTATGCCGAGCGTTCCGTGCAACGCTATGGGATCTCGCTCGACGGAATCCATTACTACTCCGACGTACTCCGACGCTGGATCGGCGCCGAGGGCAGCGGCAGGGCCGCACAGAAGAAGACTTTCATTGTTCGCCGCGACCCGCGGGATATCAGCGTTATCTTCTTCTTCGACCCCGAACTCGACTGCTATTTCGAGATTCCGTACCGCGATACATCGCGGCCACCACTTACCTTATGGGAGCTTCGCGAGGTCCGCCGGCGACTGGCTGAAAGCGGGGAGCGGAACGTTAATGAAGATGTGATTTTTCAGGCTTACAGACGCATGCAAACCATTCAGCAGGACGCCATGACCGCGACCCGAAAAGCACGAAGGAAAAAACCGGCCGCGCCACCACCAGCGGAGAAGCCTACCGTTGCCGATGTCTCCGCTGGACTTTCAGTCGAGGAGTTCGGCGAGATACTCCCCTTCGATGAGATCGAGCTGTGGCGATAATGGACGGCGATCACCTCGAGCCATTCGCGCGCGAGGCGCTTTCATCAACGGCGGAACAGCGCATCGACTTCCTGCGCCAGCCTCGATGGGTGGGTTACCAGCGAGCCCGGGAGATTTTGGCTCAACTCGAGGGTGCGCTACGACACCCGAAAGTGCAGAGAATGCCGAATCTGCTGCTTGTTGGCGAGACCAACAATGGAAAGACCATGTTGGCGAGCCGATTCGTCCGGCTCCATTCTCCTGGGCCGGATAGCAACGGGAAGCGCACGCTGCTGATGATCCAGGCCCCGCCGTTTCCGGATGAAAACCGCTTTTACGCCGGCATCCTCGAGGCGTTGAACGCTCCGTATGGCCCACTCGAGCCGGCGGCGCGAAGACAGGTGCAGGTGCTGCGCCTGTTGCACGGTATTGGGCTCGAAATGCTGGTGATTGATGAAATTCATCACATCCTCGCCGGTCATTACGCCAAACAGCGGCGGTTTCTGAACGTGCTGAAGTACCTCGGCAACGAACTCGAAATTCCACTGGTCGGTGTCGGCACCCTGGATGCTTTACGCGCGGTCCAAACAGAACCGCAGGTTGCAAGCCGCTTCGATCCGGTCGCCATACCGCGATGGCAATGGAGCAAGGAGTTTTTGATGCTGCTCGCCAGCTTCGAGCGGGTGTTGCCGTTGCGGCAGCCATCGCATCTGATATCGGAACCGCTGGCGAGGAAACTTCTATCGTGGAGCGAAGGAACGATCGGCTAATTATACCGGTTGCTGAACCGCGCTTCGGAAATCGCCATTCGGAAAGGCGCCGAGCGTATCGACGAGCAGGTGCTCACCGCCACCGAATGGGTGCGGCCCTCCGAACGCCGGCAGCATGTCGAACGGCTGGTCTGATGGGCTCAGGATTATGGCCGTTACGACCGCTACCCGAACCCGACGAGTTGCTTACGTCGTGGATCACTCGTCTCGCTCACGGACTTGGTCTGCGGCCGGCGAACCTTCTCGAAATCGTCTGGCCGCCTGGCTGTGATTTTGCAATGCTCGACTGTACAGTCGATCCGGATCTGCTGGCGTTCCTGGCGGAAAGGACGGACCAACCGGTCCGCGTCTTGGCTTCGATGCGGCTGAACGCGGGAGTGGATATCCGCGACCTGCTGTTTCAGAACTGGTCGGGCCCCGCATTGCAGTTCTGTCCGGCATGTTTATCAGAAGGCGTACCGTATTTTCGCCGGGTCTGGCGAATGGCGTTCTACCGGGTTTGCGAAGTTCACCGTATTGCGCTGATCGAGGCGTGCAGTGAATGCGGCAGCCCCGTGCGTCTGGATGATCTGTTCCCGGCCGACCGCGGCATCTGTATTTGCCGGAAGTGCGGCGATGACCTGGGGCATAGCAGCCGACGGCCCGTTTCCGCGGATTCCCTCGACCGATTGCTGGGTCTTCAGCGCCGGCTGGCCGCATTTCTGGCCGGTGACGGCGTTTGAGATCTTCTCACCGGCTGTATCCGCGTAGTCCGCGGAGGATCTGTTCATCGAGATAATGAAACCATCGCCCATTCGGATTCCGCAGATACAGTTCCCCATCGTCGCCTTCAAAAACCTGATCGGGACCGGCCAGCAGCCGGAAGATCGGATCGTCTGGAGTGGAGGCCAGCACCGAATTCTGATTCACAACGAACGGCTCCACGCGCGTGTCCAGTTCGGTCAGTTCACTGCCGGCGGTCGACCGGCGCTTTCGTAGGATGTAGCCGGTGGCCAGAGCGCGCTCGAGAAAATCGGTCAGCGCTGGATCTGCCGCCCCGGTATCAAAAATCTCGACTCGCCCGCAGGCTTCCGGAACGTAGAGTTCGTTATCGAGGCTCACCACGACCGTAAGTCCTGACGGGCAAGCCGCATGCTTATCGGTGAGACAGCCGAAGCGCCACATCGAACAGCGGCTGTCCGGTACGCGCTGGGCAAAATAGCATGGAACCCTCATCGATCGGTCTTTTCCATGCTTTGCCTGACGCGGCTCACAGGCCCAGCTTGGCGGCGGCATTGTCGCGGAACAATGCCCGTCCGCGGACGTATTTCCGGAGCGTATCGAGCGAGCGGTGGCCGGTTTGCCGCATGATGTCGAACTCCCTGGCGCCGTTCATATAGGCCTGGGTACAGAAGCCCGCGCGCAGGCTGTGCCCGGCATAGTTTTTTGCCTCCAGACCGGCTCTGACCGCCGCGCGTTTGACGATCGCGCCGATCGAGTCCTTGTGCAACGCTCGCTCGTTCACATGCCCATGCCGGTCAATGCGGCGGAACAGCGCCCCATCCGTCAACCCCGCGGCAGCGATCCATTCGCGGCAGGCCCGGACCGGGCAGGTTTCGAGCGTGGAACCGTACGGCAGGGCCACTTCCCGACCCTGCCCCTCGGGATCCGTTTTCGACCGCACGATGCGAATGACGAGCCCCTCCTTGGTCTCCCGCACATTCTCGAGCTGAAGCGCCGCCAGCTCGGACCGGCGAAACGCGCCGGCGAAACCGACCAGCAACAGCGCCCGGTCGCGGGTTCCGATCAGCCCGGGCGGAAGCGCATCCACAATGGCGCGAAGCTCGTCGGTGAACAAGGGACTCTTGCCGGTTTGCCCGGTTCCCAGAGCGCGCCGGATCCCCTTGAGCGTCTCGCCGACGCTCAGATGTTCCATCAGCGCCGGCGCGGGATGTCCGGCCGCGCGATGCACCTTATTTATGGCGGTCAGCCGCCGGGTCAGGGTGGAGACTCGGAGTTTCGCCGCCCTGTCGGCCAGGTACAGCGCCACCGTATCGGGCCCAGCCGGGAGCGCGGCAAAACCTTGCGCGCGGCACCAGGTTTCGAAATCCGCCCAATCGGCGCGGTAGGCCCGGAGCGTGGCGTTCGATTTGCCGTGGGCGATGTACTGGCGGGCTTGGCTGGTCAGACGCTCGAGTTCGGCCGAATCGGGGCGGAGAGCGGGGGTGGAAAGCGCCAATTCGCTGGGCTGCACGACCGTAGAATAGCGCGAAACAAGTGGAACTGAGAATATCTTCTTATCAGATGTTAAAACTTGACGTATATTGCGCAATTGCGCATAATCGCATTTGAAGCCGGTGTTGTAAATTAGTTGCAGATTCTATCACTTACAAAAATGGTCCTATTGTTTATGTGGGAAGGATTACTAAATGCCCGACAAGCCTCTCTGGCTCGACCGGCTCCCGGAAGCCCTCCGGCAGCTCGAAGCCACGCCTGAGCCCTGGATCGACCGGCCTGCCCTCGAGTCGCTCCTCGGCATCGGACGCCGGCGCGCCCAGCAACTGCTGGCGCCGGTCTCGAAACGCCGTGTCGGAACCAGCGTGGTGGCCCACCGCGCCGATCTCATCGCCCATCTTAAAAGAATTGCCGCCGGAGAGGAAGCCTATTATGAACGCCAGCGCCGCAAACAGCTCTGGGGCCACCTAGCCGAAGCCCGCTTGGAGTGGTCCCGGCAGCCCCCCGTCTTGGTTGAGGTCTCCCAATCCCAGATCCGGCAAGTCGAACTGCACGATTTCGACGGCCTCCCCGATGGAGTTGAACTGGCCCCCGGCTCCATCACCGTGCGGTTTCAGGCGCCCGACGAAGCCTTGCAGAAACTGATGGCGCTGGCCATGGCCATCAGCCAGAACCAGCAGGCGTTCGAGGACCGGGTTAGCATCCCCCAGGCCTGAGCCTTGAGCGATGGACGGATCGAAAGAGTCCCACGCCGCGACCGTACTCGGGCTGGCAGAGAGGATCCTCAGACAATTGGAGGGTTCGGCCGATTCTGGTGACCGCAATAGGCTATTTCTCCAGGCGTCGTTCCTGGTCCGGCTGGCTGCCGCGCTCCTGGTCGAAGCCGATTTCCCTGCCCTGCCCGATGGCTTCTGGCGCCTGCTCGACCGCGATCGCGCTCGGGCTGCTGCCCGCCAACTCGCTGAATCCCGCGGCTCTTGGTATCGTTCCTTCAGTAAACATGGGACCGAACCGGCTCCGCCGGATCGCGCAGGCTCGCCCCGGGAAGAAATAGACCACCGGTTGGCAGCCCAGACGGCCGCGACTCTCGAGGACCTCAGATCCACGCGGCTAGACCTGTTCAGCGAATATCTCGATCTGGCGAACCGTGATGACGTGGGCAGCCAGAATCCAGAGGTACGCGCCGCCAGTTTGGCTCTTCTGGATGGGCACTGGCGATCACGCCGACGCCTTTTACAGATCGAAACGGCACGCGCTCAGAAACCGCGACGGCGATCCCGTCACGGGCGCTCAGCCAAACTTCGGCCACCGCTTTGGGAAGCCGCTGTCACTGGGGAGCTCTGGTTGTCGCTCGATCCCCGGTTTCTACTGTGGTCCGACCCGCTGCCCACACCCCAGGATGACCCGAATTTGTCGCAACATCATTGGCCGCTTGTCGCAACAACTCTGTCCAGTCGCAACAGCTATGTCAAATGACACCCGGCCTGCTGACCGTCTCCTTCGATAACGAACAGCAACTGCTCGAGCGCCTCTTTCTCCTCGCCCGCGTGCTGGCGACTCAACCCCAGATCCTCAGCAACCTGAACCTCCCACGGCACGCCGGGGTATCGTCGTCGTGAAGTCCATATCTGTCGCTGTTTTTGATCGCCTGGTCCTTGCCGCAGATGTGTCGCACATTAGTTGCCACGGAGCCAACATTTAGATAGACTTTTGTTTCAGAAATGGAACGGCCCGATCTCTTGCTCGACCGCGAACTTTGCCGGATCCTGAATATCTCCGTTCGGAGCTTGCAGCGTTGGCTTCGCAATGGTTGGATCGATCCGCCTGCGGGCCTGCTCGGAAAGAATCGAAGACTTTGGACCCGGGACGAGCTCGAAGAGATTCGCCTGAACATCGAAAGGGGGAATCCGCTTGATTCGACTTCTGGTTTGCAATCAGCGCGGAGGCGTCGGCAAGACTACCACGGTCGTTACGCTGGCGCGCTGCTTCGCCGAGAGAGGGAAACGGACGCTGGTCATCGACATGGACCCGCAGGGGAGCATTCAGTCTCTGCTGGGCCTGAACCCGCCCTACCATCTCTACAACTTCCTGATTGAGCGCCGCACCCTTGCCGATTGCGTCGCGCATCTCGCCGTCGAAGGTCAGACCCTCGACATCCTGGCGAGCAACCGCTCCACCAATGAAGCCGAGATCATGCTGTACAAGGAGACCCTCCGGGAATTTATCCTTTCCACACTGATGCGTGAGCCGGAACGGGCGTACGATGTCGTCATCGTCGACACCTCCCCCTCCATCAGCCTCTTCCAGAACTGTGCGGCCGTTTACTGCCAGAACACCATCATCCCGATCGATATGGACGTGTTGAGCGTTCAGGGCGCGTACGCAACGCTGCACGCACAAAACGCCCTCATGACCATGCTTCAAAACGCGGCCCAGAATATCCCGATGAGGGTCGTCGGACTGCTGCCCGTGAAAGTTCATCGGGGCCTACAGGCGACCGACATTGTCCTGCGCAGTCTCGACAAGATGTCCGACCAGCTCCAGATCCCCATTCTGCCGAGCATCCGCACGGACCAGGCGGTACAGCGCGCCGGCAGGAAGAAATCGTTCCTCTCGGATATCGAACCAAAGTCGAAGGCGCTCGAATATTACGCGCTTTTGACGGATCACCTGATTGCAACCTTCGGTAACGGAAATGCCAGCGGCAAAACGGCGTCCCAAACGTGAAGACGAGATCCTCGATCTCGAGTATCTGGCCAACAACTCGACGCTCGAGGGAATGCTGTCCCATCTGAAGCCAGAGCTTCGAACCGCATACACCGAGACCTTCCCTGCCCCGATTCCCACCACTGCGACCAACGTAGGTTCGGAAACCACACCTGTTCCCTCCACAGGTCCGACGGACCCGGACACACATGCATCTACGGTAACCGGAGGTCCGAAGATCGCGGACTCCGCTCTTTCCGAAGTTAATCCGCTTGCCGGCGACGCGGTTTCCGCAGCTCCGGTACCCATAGGTCCGGTTTCCGTACTTGTTTTTAACGAGATGCGGGTTTCCGCTCCGTTGACTCCCACACCTCCGGAACCCGTGGCTCCGGTAACAGGTGGAGCTGCCGCTATAGCGGTAAGCACACCTTCGGTCTTCACTCCTTCTATTCCCCTCTCCGCGGATTCCGCACCTCTGGTTATCTTCCCTGCGGACACAGCAGCAGTCACCATCACAGGTCCTCCCGTCCGGCTTCCCCGTGGCGTATCGCTGTTCCGGTGGAGACAGGCGCCGGAGTGCCATAATCGCGGCGAAGAACAGGTCCGGTCCAAATTGTGGCACGCCGCCAACGATGCGGGCGATGAAACCCTCGACCGCTTCATCGAAATTCCGCAGTCGTACATCAGCCACATCTGCGGCCTCGGTGAAACCCAGACCCGTGCCGCACTCCGCGGTCTGGCCGACAAAATGGCGATCACCCTCGAGCAGGATTACCACGAAGATGGCCGGCCACGCCGGTACCGCCTCCGGTCGTTCAAGAATATGAACCAACTTCGGCGCGAGGCCGGCCTCCTGTGGGTCCTCCGCCCAGGGCCGGGAGTCCGCCTGCGCGACGCGCAGACCACCCGTACATATCTGTCGGTCAACGGAGGTCCGGCTATCACAGGTTCGGTAATCGATGCGTTCCTACCCCCATCATAACCTCGTTGAGCCCTGGTCTCCGCAGGTCCGGTATCCGCGCGGCGGCGCTCCGTAACAAACGGTTAGGTGCCCCTCGCCAGCCCTCCAAACCTCGGACCGCATCCGAGCCCTTGCGATAATCAAACGAGGTTTCATCCGCACGATGTGTGGGATAGTCGGCTACGTAACATCTGACGGCCAAGCCCACCACGGGGTCGTCAAAGCGATGTGCGACCAGATTCGCCACCGCGGCCCTGATGACGACGGCTATCACGTCGACGGTGCGTGTGCGATCGGCATGCGCCGTCTCGCCATCATCGACCTCAACACCGGACACCAGCCCATTTCGAACGAAGACGGCACCATATGGATCGTCTTCAACGGAGAGATCTACAACTACCAGGAACTCCGCGCCGGCCTCATTGCACACGGGCACCGCTTCGCTACCGACAGCGACACCGAAACCATCGTTCACCTGTACGAGCAGTACGGGGAAGACGGCATCGCCCGCCTCCGCGGCATGTTCGCCTACGCCATGTGGGATTCACGCAGACGTAAACTTCTGCTCGTCCGCGACCGCTTCGGCAAAAAGCCGCTCTACTACGCGGTTCTGCCCGAAGGCATCTATTTCGCCAGCGAACTGAAGTGCCTGCGGACCGCCGGCATCCCGCTCGATCTCAATCCCGAAGCGCTCCGCCTGTATTTCCGGTTTTCCTATATCCCCGATCCGCTCAGCCCGTTCGAACAGGTACGCAAACTGGAGCCGGGCACCTGGCTCAGCTACTCGGAAGGCGATGTCCGCCGCGGCCGCTACTGGACCCTTCCGCCGCCAGCCGAAACAACAGCACCGCAAGATCCAGCGCAAACCTACGAACACATCCGGCACGAGTTCGACGAATCCGTGCGCATGCGCATGATCGCCGATGTTCCGCTCGGCGCTTTCTTGAGCGGCGGCATCGATTCGAGTTCCGTGGTGGCCTCGATGGCGCTGCAATCGCCCGAACCCATTAAGACCTTTTCCATCGGGTTCGAGCACGCCGTATACAACGAACTCGAATATGCCGCGGCGGTCGCCCGTCGCTATAACACCGACCATCACACGATGATGGTCCACCCGGACTCGGTCGATCTGGTGCCTCGCCTGGTCTGGCATTTTGACGAGCCCTTTGCCGATTCATCCGCGATCCCGACCTTCCTGGTCTCCCAGTTTGCCGCCCAATCTGTGAAGGTCGTGCTCACCGGTGATGGCGGCGACGAGTTATTCGGCGGCTATCCGAACGTTCTCGCGCTCGAAGGACATCGCAAATTCGACCTGATTCCATCGCCCGTCCGGCGCGCGATTGGAGCCGTAGCCGAGTGGCTGCCTTATCAGGCCTACGGCAAGAACTACCTCTGGATGATCAGCCGGCCTTCGGCCCTTGAGCGCTATTTCGAGTTCGCACACACGCAGCACTACCTCAGCCGGAACCTGCTCGAAAACGGCTGGATGATGCCGCTCGAAGAGCCGCTCCTGCGCCGCGCATTCGATGGATGCCTGCTGCCCGAAACCGCGGACATCGTGTCCCAGGCGCTGTACTTTGAAGCGACCGCTAAACTGACCGGCGACATGCTGGTGAAAGTCGATCGCATGTCCATGGCAAACTCACTCGAAGTACGCTGTCCGCTGCTCGATCACAAACTCGCCGAGCTGGCCGCAGGTATCCCGAACACCTCGAAAATGCGGGGCGGGGTAGGGAAGTACTGTTTCATCGAAGCAATGAAAGGCCGCCTTCCGGAGGTGGTCTGGAACCGGCCGAAGCGGGGTTTCAGCGTGCCCATCCGCGACTGGCTTTGCGGTCCGCTGCGCCCCATGCTGTACGACCATCTCACCGGACCACGGTTTCTCGAACGCGGCTTCGTGTCCCCGCAGTTTCTCCGTACCATGATTGACGAGCACATGGCCTGGCGCCGCGATAACCGCCAGCCGCTGTGGGCCCTGCTCATGCTCGAATTGTGGTTCCGCCAGTGGCAGGACACGCCTGTTGTAGCCGGTGACCCAGCCCTGGCCGGTTAACCATGGCCACTTCCACTCCCACCGTCTCCCAACCGCGCGGCCGGCAGTTCATCGTGAACGTGGTCTGGAACTGGACCGCTGTGGTGGTCAACATCTTCTCCGCGCTCATCCTGTCGCCGGTCATTATCCGGCGGCTCGGCGACGAGAATTACGGACTGTGGGCATTGACGGTCTCGCTCGCCGAATACTACTGGATCGTGGACCTTGGCTTCCGTTCTGCAACACTCAAATACTCGGCCCATTACCGCACGCTCGGCGAGAACAACCGGATCAACGAGGTACTGAATACAGCGCTGTTCTATTCCGCCTGTATCGGTCCCGCGCTGCTGGCGGCCAACTATTTCGCCGCTCCCTACCTGACTTCGCTCACCCACGTGCGGAATCCGCTGTTTCCGAAGCTCCTGATGATTGTGGTCGGCGCGTGGGTTCTCGGGTCGCTGTTCAATGTGTTCAGCTCCTGTCTCGAAGGCTTTCAGCGGTTCGATCTCACCAACAAGATCTACCTCGCCGGCACCGCCGTTCGCGCCTTCGGGACCGCAGCCTTGCTGCTGGCGGGTTACGGCGTGTTGGAGATGGCCATTATGGTTCTGGCCGCGCAGGCGCTCGTACACCTGCTGAGCTTTCTAGCGTTCCGGAAGGTGTTCCCGCCGCTCCGGTTCTCCCGGCGTTTCGTCAAGCTGTCCGCGCTGCGTACCATGCTGGCCTACGGCTCGCACACCGCCGTCGCATCCATCGCGCAGCGCGTGCTGAACCAGGGCGCTCCCCTGGTGATCGGAATCTATCTGCCGGCGCGGTTTGTGGGCTATTACGCGGCGCCGAGCCGGCTGCTCGACTACATTGTCGAGGGCATTGCACGCGTGGCCATGGTGAGCAACCCCAATGCCGCGGAAATGGTCGCGAATAACGACTCCGGCCGACTGCTTCAGCTTGGCGTTCTCACAAACCGGTACAGCCTGGCCCTATTCCTGCCGGTGACGGTTTTCCTGGGCG
>VFSW01012717.1_pt1 | contig 11731 bp, 10 predicted proteins | sample 5358111 | NCBI WGS metagenome assembly VFSW01 (sample SAMN11554181, study PRJNA540505) | mine drainage metagenome | isolation source: sediment from site ElyBrook_90M | place: USA: Ely Copper Mine, Vershire, VT | collected 2017 | reverse complement strand
CCCCCCCCCCCCCCCGGGGGGGGGCGGGTCGCCCGCGCCCCCCCCCCACCGCCCGCTGGGAATGCGCCGGGCTACCGCCTCGCCGGTTGACCGGGCTTCTTCTGCGGCATCGCCACCAAGACGCGAAACTTCAGGTCGACATCGCCAGGATTGATCTGGTTGGGCACGCAGCTCATGTCATTCTTGACATCACGGACCGTGAACAACGGCAGGAGACTGCGCGCGAACTGATCGACGAGTTCACAATCGCCCTCGCCGAGATCCTCCGGCGACTGGGCACGCAGGTGGATCGTCTTCCATTCGGCGGGCACGATGGGCACCGCGCCATGGCCGGAAAGCGCGGATTTTGGCGGCGCAGGAACGAGCGCATAAAAGGACAGCCGCGCCATCGAAATCGGCTCCGGCCCTCCCATGGGTGAGAGGCAATTGCCGAGTACCTTGGCGCCGGGACGCGCACCCGCGGTCCGCAGCAACAAGCCGACCTGGTCCTCGAAGCCGCCGCAGGAATAGTGCGAAGTAAAGCCCGAGAAGCTGAAGCTCACCTCATGCTTCTTCCAGACCGCCCGCACCGGTCTGCCGGCAGCCGCTCCCGCGGCGGGCGGCACCGCACCGGTCAACGCCAGCCCCAAGACCCCGATCGTCGCCAACAGCGCCCGCTGCATGACCCCTCTCCTTGCCGAGCCCGGACCCGCCAAGTTGACCCCAGCCGACCGGACGTAGTTCCACTCTCGATCAATCCTCCTCGACCGCATCGCTCAACACCGCCCTGCGGACGGCGATGTAGTCGAGCATCGCCTCGTCGGCCCCGGGATCGATGCCCGGGTCCACGTAATCGGCGAGCATTTTCTTCCAGACGCCATTTGCCCGCTGCTCCGCCGTGAGCCGTCCTTCCAGCGACCATTGCTCGAACGAGGCGTAATCGGCGATCGTCGACTGATAGAACGCCGTCTCGAAATTGGCCTGAGTATGTCCGCAGCCGAGAAAATGGTTGCCCGGGCCGACCTCCCGCAGTGCATCGAGCGCCTGGCCCCGCTCCGACAGATCCATGCCCTGCGCGAGCATCTGCATCATCGCGAGTTGGTCGACGTCCATGACGAACTTCTCGTAACCGGCGACCAGGCCGCCCTCGAGCCAGCCGGCGGCATGGGTTACAAGGTTTACGCCGGCGAGCAGCGTCGGCAACAGCGTGTGCGCGCTCTCGTAGGCCGCCTGGGCATCCGCGACCTTCGAGGAACACAGCGATCCGCCGCTGCGGCAGGGGACGCCGAGCCGGCGTGCGAGTTGCGCCGTCGCGAAGATCATCTGGGTCGCCTCGGGCGTCCCGAAGGTCGGTGCGCCGGTGCGCATCGAGATCGCCCCCACGAAGGAGCCGAGGATGACCGGTGCGCCCGGGCGCACCAGTTGCGTCAACGCAAGGCCCGCCATGGTCTCGGCAAGAATCTCCGCCATGCATCCGGCGGCGGTGACCGGTCCCATCGCCCCCGCGAGCACCGCCGGCACGATGATCGTGCCCTGATTGGCCGCCGCGAATTCGCGCAGCGAGCCGAGCATCCGACCGTCGAACACGAGCGGGGAGTTCGAGTTGATGTTGCCGAGCACCACCGTGTTCTCGGCGAGGAATTGCGCGCCGAACAACCGCCTCGCCATTTCGAGCGCATCGCGCGCATGCCCCGGCGTCTCCGGCGTCGCCTCACAGCCCTGGTCACTGTAACGAAAGAACGCGTATTGGACGTCGAGATGGCGCTTGTTGGGCGGGATCTCCATCGGCTCGCACATGCAGCCGCCAGAGAAATGAATCGCCGGCGCCATGTGCGCGAGCTTGATGAAATTCTTCAGATCCTCGAGCGTGCCGTAGCGGCGGCCGCGATCGAGATCGGTCACGAACGGCGGGCCGCCGACCGGCGAGAACACCGTTGCATCGCCGCCGAAGCGCACGTTGCGGTCGCGGTTGCGGGCATGCAGCGTGAATTCCCGGGGTGCCGTGCGCAACAACCGCCGCACCATGCCGCGCGGGATGTGCACACGCTCGCCGCGCACATCGGCGCCGGCGTCGCGCCACAAGCGCAAAGACTCCGGATCGCGACGAAATTCGATGCCGATATCCTCGAGAATCATCTCGGCGTTGGCCTCGATGATCTCCACCGCTTCCGTGCTCAGCAACTCGACGGGCGGCAATTTGCGGCGGATATAGCCGTATTTCGCCGCCGGCGCGCCGGCTCGTAGTCTGCGGGCCTCGCGTCCGCGGCGTGCGGCGGGAACAGCATCAGTCACGGCATCTCCAGGTCACTGCGTCCGCGGCCCGTGGCCACGCCGCAGCGTCAAAACCAGCCATAGTTGAAACTGACGCTGACCCGGTCGGCGCGCGACGGATTCGGCGGCACCTCGTGGCGCAGGAAGCTCTCAAAGAGCACGAGGCGCCCCGCCCGCGCCGGTACCGTCACCCAGGTCCGGGCGGCGCGCGGCGCGTCGGCACGCCGCGGCGGTGCAGCCATCATGCGGTCGAGCCGTGGGTCCTCGATCTTCAGACCCGAACATCCTGGCGGAGTCTTCACGTAATAGGTTCCACTGATCGTCGACAGCGGGTGCAGGTGCAGTCCATGGACGACGCCCCTCGGCATGATGTTGACCCAACAATCGGTCATCTCGAGGGGGCGCCGCCCAATATCGATGTGCAAGGCGTCGACGAAACGTCGCACATGGCGCGCGAGCAATTCCTGCAGCTGCGCGAAGGTCGGCGACACCCGGTGCATCTTGTTCGCGGAACCATAGGAAGTGTACCCGCCCGGATAGTTGCGCGTGGACCAGCGCCGCCCCGCCGGGTCGTCCGCGCACAGCTGGCTGCATTCTTGCAACAAACGTGCATTCAGATCGTCGAGCCCACCCGACCGCAAACGCGCCGTGTACAGCGGTGTTGCGAACAATGCATCGATGGCCACGGGGTCTGTGCCTAGAGCGCGTGATCGGCCGTCGTCTTCACGACCGACGGACGCAGCGACAGGCGTTCGGCATGGGCGCCGAGCCGCGGCAAGCGGCAATGCAATTCCCGCTGATCGCCCGGAAACCAGGAGGCCAGCATGTGCAGATACGCATCCGCAATGGAATAATCCTTCCCGAAGATGTAAGGATCGAGCCGAGCCGAAATCAATTCCAGGTGTTCGGCATATTCCTTCGTGGCGCGATCCCGGATCGGATCGACGCCCGCCGGGCCGAGCGTCGAATAGCGATCCGCATAGTAGACGCGCAATGCGGCCGCATAGAGGTTGGCGGACAAAAAAACCATCCATTGCAGGAATTGCGCATGCGCGGCGGTTCCCGGAGGCGGCGCGATTGCAGCCTCCGGGTGCGCGAGCGCGAGGTGGATGAGAATCGCCGCCGATTCGAACATCACGCTGCCGTCGGGCAGACCGAGCGCCGGCACCGTGCCGGTGGGACTCAGGACACGAAACTCCGCCACCTCGGCGGCACCGCGCCCGACCCAGATGCGCTCGTACGGCGCACCGATGTCCTCGAGCGCGATCTGCACGACCACGGAACCCGAGCCCGGCCGGCCATAGAGTTTGTAGGGCTGCTGCACCGCTCATCCTCGGCGACTGAATGAGGGCTCATGATAGCGCACCGCCGGAGACGAGCGAGGGCGCCGGTGTCGTGCGCACGACGACCGTGCCCGCGATCTTGTCATGCCAGGCCTGCCTGTCGGCATCGATGGCGATCCAGATAAAGCCCAATCCGGCGACCGCCAGCGAGAGAAAGCACGCCAGTGCACGCACGATGGCCGTTTCCCAGCCGATGGGGTGCCCGTCGGTGCGAACCAGGCGCAGGTGGAAAATGCTGCCGCCGACCGTCGAACCGCGTAGCTTCCACATGATCGCGCCATAAGCGGCGAGAAATAGCAATTCGGCATGTGCCCGGCCGATGAGCAGGCCGCTCACGATGCCGATCAGGATCGCGTCGATCAACAAGGCACCCATCCGGATCCAGAAGCCCGCGTGCGGCAAGGTGACGGCGGCGACCGGCGAGGGCGCGGCGACCGGCGAAGGCGCGACCTGCGGCGCAGGCGCGGCCTCAGGCGCCGCTCGCTCGCCACCGGCGGTGGCCTGGCGTGCCCGCATGGCCAGGATCAGTGTGTAGACCACGGCGCCGAGCGCCAGTGCGCTGAAGGCTTTTTGGGCGAGGAAGCCGAGGACCGGCACCAGATACAGCAGCAGCACGAACACGCCGCCGAGCAGTACGGCAATCGCCGGGTGCGCGAGAGCCCCCGTGTCGCGGCGGCCGCTGATCAGCCGGCCGAGCCATGCGAACACGACCGCCTTGCCGAACAGCACCGCGCAGACCAGCCCCAGGAGAAAGAACGGCACGGCGGCAATTCCGATCACGCTGATACACAACAGCACGATCAGCACCGGCACAGACAACATCGCCAGCAGCGACGCCACCACGGTTTGACCGGGCCGTGACTCGAGCGTGGCCACGCATTGCATCAGGCCATCGCGAAACCCCACCGCCAAGAGCACGTAAAGCGCCAAAAAGCCGAACGCCACCCACCACGCCCAGGCCAATCCGGCCGCAACCGCCAACGGCCGCCCATAGAGCAGTCCGTGCTCGATCCAGGGGTGCAACCACTGAAAGTTGGAGAGCAAGCCGATGCGCACATCCTGGGTCTGCCCATGCACCACGGCGGCCGGGTCACGTGTGATCTTGCCGCCGACGGCGACCACATCGCCGCCGACGTGCGCATGCGGACCGAGTTCGACGCCACCGAAGACCGCGACGACATCGCCCCGGGTCCTGCCGTCGAAGTAAGTGTTGCCGAACACCGCCACCGCCGAGTCGCCGGCGGTGCCGGTGACCGAGGTATTGCCGAAAATCGACACGACCGATCGCGCCTGACCCTCGTCGGTCGATGAGCCGAAGATCGACACCACCGCATCGCCCCGGCGGCCCGCGGCGAGCCGCGAGTCGTGGCCGAAGCTGACCAGGCCACCGGAATCGCGCCCCACCGTGCTGCTCGCCGGCGCGGGCGCCGCGACAACGGCGGCAACCGATGCCGGTGCCGCCGCGCTCCTCGCGACCGGCGACCCAGCCATGGCGATGATGAACAACCCGGCTAACAGCCCTCCAAACTTTGGCGATGCAAGCATGTCGACTCCCGATTCGTTCAAGTGTTCAGGTACAAGGTGCGGTATGCGATTGCGGTCAAGGCGATCAGTGCCACGTACAAGATTCCGGTGATGACGAGAATGCCCGCCATCCAGGTCGGCGGCACGATGCCGTCGAACAAGCGCAAGGAGGACTGGGCATCGATCGCCGTGCGCAGGATGTCGCGCACCAGTGCCAGTGGCACGGCGGCGCGTCGCACCCCGTCATTCAAGAAGGCCGCCGCGCAGGCGCCGGCGCGCCACGCGAGCGGCGCAAGCCCTGCGCACGCGAGCAGCAGCGCGGCCCGTGGCGTTGGCGGCCAGTGAGCGAAGGAGCGGCGCCACCACGGCAGGGCCGCACGACGCGCAAGCTCATCGAATACGCGCGCCTCGAGACCCGCCGGGGCGCGCCGCGCGCCCAATCCACGCAGGCCACGATCCACCAGCGCTTCATCGACGTCCTGCCGTGCATTGTCCCGGGTCATCTCAAGCCTCCAACATATCGCGATCGATTCCGAGCCGGCACAGCACCGGCAGCAAGGCGGCACGCGCGCGGCGTATGTCCGTCTTCACCTTGGCAAGCGAACACCCAAGCCGCGCGGCGATCTGCTCGTAGGACAACTCCTCGAAGTGATAGAGCACCAACGGCAGGCGTTGCGGCGGTGCCAAAGCGCGTAACGCCGCTTCGATCAGCTCACGACGCTGTTCCTCACCGAGGTTTTCGGCCAGCCGGTCCGCAATCGGCGAGTCCGGCGTCGCATGGTCAAACTCCACGTCGCCGCGCACCGCGAACTCGCCGAACAGCCGCCAGCGCTTGCGATAGCGGTTCAGGTGGTTGATCGCCAGATTCGCCGCGACCGTCTTCAACCAACCGCCGGCCGTCGCGCTGCCGCGCAGATCCGCAAAGTGCTCGAACGCCCTGACGAACACCTCCTGACAGATATCCTGCGCCTGCGCATCGTCGGCGGTGAGGCGTGCGGCGGTCGAGAAGACCATGTCTTGATAGGCACGCATGAACGTCCTGAATTCCTCGGTATCCGTCGATGGCTTGATTCGGGTTTGCACGGTGTGATTTCGTTTGAACCTATAACACCGCAGGGTGCAAAAAAGTTGCAACACCCGCCGCTCGCGCGGCCGCGGCCGCGGCTGATCGCAGCGGCCATGTTAACCTTGGCGCCGGTCGACATGACCGATGGCGGGGAACCCAGGTGTACTCACAACCCACGGCGCCGAGGACGATCGGCGGTGTACTGGACGATGCGTTCAACCTCTACCGCGAGTGCCTGCCGCACTCGTGGCCGCTCGCACTCGCCCCGGAAGTCGCTCTGGCGCTCACCGACATCCACCTGCAATCGAAACTGCCTGCACATCTGCCTACCGATCCAAAGGCGCTGTTCGCGCTGCTCAGCTCCGGAGATTTCCTCTTGTCGGCGCTGCTCGGGTTCCTGATGCTGATGGTGTTCAACCTGGCGCTGACCGATCACATGCACGCGATCGCAACACGCCGGCAGCCCGCTCTCGGCCGGTCCCTCGGCGTCGGCTTGCGCCTGCTGCCGAGGGCCATCGTGGCCTCGATCCTGATCGCGCTGGCCACCGGCGTCGGCTTCGTTCTGCTGCTCGTACCCGGGGTCTACCTTGCCGGCGTATTGATGCTGAGCTTCACGGCGATGATCGTCGGCGATCTTGGCGCACTCGACTCGCTGCGTATCAGCAAGCGCTTGATCGACGGGCACTGGTGGCGGACGATGTCGCTTTACTCCGTGGCGACCCTGATCGCCCTGGTCTTCTACATCATCGTCGGCCTGCTGTTCGGACTCTCGGTCGCGCCGGATCCGGCTGCCAGCGCGATCATGATCGGTCTGCAACGGCTGGCTTCCGTGGGCGTCGGCATGCTGATGACGATCTGGTTTCCGGCCGTCTTGCTGTCCCTTTACTACGATCTGGAACTGCGGCGCGCCGGGGCGGATCTGGCGCGCCGGGGCGAGTCGCTGCCGTCGTGATGCACCAGGCGGCGCCCGCCGGCCGCCCCGCTCTCAGCCGCGATCCGACCAGGCGCGCAGTCGGCGCCGCAATTCCTCGTCATCGAGACGCGCTCCGGCCGGATTCGCACCGGTGCCCTCGAGCCGCGCCAGCAGCGTCCGGCCGATCTCATCGCGCTCGCGCGGATCGAGCCGATTCCAACGCTCGAGGATACGATCGACCAGATCCCGGATGTCGCCGCCGCCATCAGCGGATTGCGGCGCGGCTTCGATCAGCCGGGTGCCTGCCAACAAATCGCCGATGCGCACCCGCTGCGCGGTGATGATGCAAGTGACCAGACCGAGCGCATAGAACAAGGGCAAAGAATCGACCGGTCGCAGCGCATTACGGATCAGGATCGCACGCAGGCGCGGCTCGGCACCGTCCAGCGCGACCACACGCACGCCGGCCATGCGCTTGCCCGGCGTCTGGCCCCGCAACAGGATCTCGACGACGGGGTGATACAAAAAATAAATCGCCAGCGCAGGCACCAGCACGAACAGCGTCGAATCGGATCTCAAATCCCAGGTAGGTTTCAGCGCGAGCACGGCGACCAGCATCCACACCAGCGCGGCGAGCAGGCGGATATGCCAGTCGAGCATGAACGCGTAGCTGCGGCTGCCCGGACCGGCCACCGCCAGCCCGGTTGCCGGCCGCTCGTCCGGCGTCACGGCAAATCGCCGCCGGTGCGGTGCAGGCGATCGTCGAGTTCGCCGATGCTCGCCGCGATCGCATTGCCTTGGTCGCGAATCTCGGTTCGCAGGAGTTCTTCGGTGTGCGCCATGCGCGCGCCGAATTGCGCGAATTCGCCGTGAATCAGCGCACGCAACTCGCTGAGCCGCGAGCTTTCCGCCTGCTCGGCGAGTGTTCTTTGTGCGCGCAGTTCGGCCGCGTGCCTGCGCGTCGCCGACAGCGTCTCGGCCTGTGACCACAACAGGTAGCCACCGAAACTCGCCACCACCAGGACGAGGACCACGACCATCACGAGCCCGACCGGCACATCGATCGTCGTCAGCAGCAGGCTGAACTTCACCGGCACGGTGATCGCCTGCCAGTTGAACGCGAGGAACCCGGCCACCAACAGCAGCACGATCAAGAGAAACAAGCTGCGGATTCGCATGGTCACGGTCCCTGCCACCTCACCGGCGGCGCATCGAGCGATGTCCCAGTGTACCCGCAGGCGGCCCTCAGTACTCGATCTGGTACGACAAACCGATGCTGTTGCCCGGATCGTTCAGCGGAGTCGTCCCCGGGGTGATCACCGCGCCGGTGCCCAGGCGCGTCTGCAGCTTCAGGTGCTTCGTCAAATCGACATTGACCAGCAGTTGACTCGAGCCGGTCGTCGTCTGTTTCGCCTCGATATAGACCCGTGGCGAGAGGTAGCGTCCGGCGGCGATGCTCGCACCCGAAGCCGAGGAGCCCGAGGTGGGGCTGCCGTTCGTCGGCGCGGCACCGACGGTCAAGCGGTCGAGCCCGAGCGTACGCTGCAGCTTCGCCAAAGGATCGAACTCGCCGCCACCGACACCGGACAAGGTCGCGAACGCGGCACCGATCTGGGCCGCCTGCAGGGCCGAGAGGTGCGTAGGATTCGAGCCGCCGAACAACAAAACCCGCAATATCTCATCCGGCGGCATCGATGGAATGCTGGTCAACGCGAACCGCGGCGCGTCCGCAAGTCCGGTGATGCGCAGTGTAGCCTGCACGCCGCCGGCGTTTGTCTGCGCGCTGAAATCGATCGTCGGATCGATCCGGTGACGAAGGCCTGCGCCGTTGAATCCGACTCGTCCGCTCGTGAATGACAAGCGGCTGCCGGCCAGCTCGACGCTGCCGCGCTGCAGATTGAAACCACCGCCGACCTCCGGGGCATCGACGGTACCGGCAAGCCGCAGGTCACCGCCGAGCTCGGCATCGAGTCCGCGTCCGCGCACGAAAACCTGGCGTGGCGCCGAGACATCCAGATGCAAGGTGACGATGATCGGCTTGACCGCCTTCACCGCCGCCTGTCCGCGCCGGCGCACATTGAGCACCGCAACATTCGGCGGCAGCGCCTTCGGAATGCCGACGACGGCATGATTCACGTGGATCGTGCCGCTCAGCTCGATCCGCCGGCGCGCCGTGCCGCGGACATGCAGGTCTGCATCCATGTTCGCGGTGACCAGGCTGCTGGTGATCGGTCGCGCATTCTTCGCGACGATGTGCAGATCGAGCGGGATGCCGGACCGCAAAAAGCCGATGCGTCCCGTCATCGAGACCGTGCCCGGCGGCATCGATGCCGTGAAACGCTTGATCGCCAGGGCGTTGCCGTCGCCGACCAGCTGAGCATCGATGTTCTCGAGATTGATGCCACTCACGTAGTCGCGCAGATGCCCGCCGCTCAACGAGACCGTACCGGCGATCCGGGGCGCCTGCGCATCACCGGAAACCGCCACCGCGACATGCAGGATGCCGGCCAGATAAATGCCGCGCGCCTCGAGGGTCGGTGCGGCGATGCCGAGATCCACGGTGCCGTTCGATTTCAGATCGAAGGGCACACCGACTCTCAGCGGCACCCGGCCCGCCACGCTGAATCGCGACTTCGCGCCGGCGTGGACCTGCGCTTCGACTTGCGCCGAATCGCCGTCGAGCCGTGCCTTGCCGTCAAAGTCCACCGCGGGCAGGCCGAGCGCCTCGGCCGCGGCGGAGCGCATGCCGCTCGCGGACCAGCGCAGTTCCCCCGTAGGCGCAGCCAGACGTCCCTGGAACGACGCTTTGGCGGCGATTCGGCCGTGCGCGAGCAGTCCGGGCGCGAACAGGTCGACGAGCGGCGCTGCCGCGCCCTCGAGCGAGGCGCTAAGCTTCAGGTTCGGTGCGATGCGGCCGGCGAACGCGAGCGTTGCACCGCCGATACTCAGGCGTGCCGCTGCGGTCGAAATGCCGCCGCCGTAGGTCAGATGGGCGGGTGCCAACAAGCGGGCCACCCGGTCACGGTAATCGAGCGTGAAGGTTGCGATATGCAGTTGCCGACGCGCCAGGTTCAGCATCCCGGTCGAGGCGGCGCTCGCCGCCGCCCCACCGAGCTGCGGCATGCGCGCCGCGAGCCGCACCTTCAGCGCGTCGGGCGGGCCGGACGCCCAGGCTTCTACGTCGGCCGCAAGCCGGTCGATCGCGGCATCATGAGTCACCGCATGCAGATTCAGGTCGAGACGGCCGGCGAGCCTTCCCACGGTCGCATCGGCCTGCAACGTGCCATGCAGCGTCCCGCCCGTGATGGCATCGAGGTCCGCGAGATCTCCGATCTTCGCGCTGAATCGTCCATGCGTCCACGCAAATGCCCGGTCGAGCGCGAAGTCGCCGCTGAGACGCACGCTTTTCCACGTTCCGCGGCGGATCACGGCCGAAACCACCCCATCGCCGGCGCGCCGCCAGTCGAGGGCAAGGCGCAGCGGTGCCGCTTCGAAGCTTCCACCGACCCACAGCGAGCCGCTACCGGCGAGGGCATCCGGCGGACCCGCGATCTGTCCGGCGCCACTCAGTCTGCCGGCGAGCATCGGCGAAAATGCGGACAGATCGGGCGCATCCAGGCGCCAGTGCGCACGCAAGGACTCGAGCGCACCACTCCCCGAGGTACGCCGCAGCGCCTTGCCGGCGCCTGTCACACTCCAGCGCCGGCCGCTGATGCGCAGTTGCGGCAAATCGATGTGGCGGGCGCCGACGCTGCCCTGCGCCTGTAGCTTCGCCGAGCTGCCGAACGCCGTGGCCCACGGCGCCGCCCCGCCGAATCCGGCGATGGACGCGGCGAGCGTGAAATGCTCACGGCCGGCTTGCCGGCCGAGCTCGAGCCGTATCGCCGCGTGGCCCCGGAGCGACTGCTTTACGAGCGCCGCGAAAGTCGCGATCTGCGGTACGTCCAAATTCAGAACCACCGCGAACGGTGCGCGGGTCGCGATTTGCCCGCGCAAGGAGAACAGCGGCTGCTCTAGGTGCAAGTGCAGCTGATGGCTCGGGTCCTTCGGCGAGTACCGCGCTTCGAAGCTGATCGGGTCGTGCGCCAACACGCTCGCCGGGACTCCGGCCGGAATCAGGCCGGAGACCTCTCCCTGCACACCCAGCAGGCCTGCCCTGCCGGTCAAGGTCGCTTGCAACTCGGCGATCGTCGCGACCTTGCCGAGACGCAGATGGCGGATGTCGAGCTTGCTGTCCGCGACCTCGTCATCGAGGCCGCCGCGCCATTGTCCGCTCGCGGCGACGCTTTGCCAGCCGACGCCGGGGCGCGGACTCATCGCGCCTGCCTCGACGGAATAGGCTATTTTTGCCGAACGCGCAGCCAGATTCACGCTCCCTTGTGCGCGTGCGCGCAACGCGCCGGCCTGCACCCGCAGATCCAGGCGCTCAGCGGTCCGCGGGCCCTGAAGCAGCAGCGTCGCGGCGATACCGTCGAGATCCGGCAGCCCCAACAGGTTCTCGAGCGGCCCGCCCGCGGGCTCCTGGATCGACAAGCGGGCATCGACCCTGAGTGGGTCGACGGCGAACCGCAGCGCATAGCGGCCGGCGGCGTCGAGCCGCACCGCGTCCACCCCGGCGCGCAGATCCTCGAGCGA
>VFSW01012716.1_pt1 | contig 11732 bp, 9 predicted proteins | sample 5358111 | NCBI WGS metagenome assembly VFSW01 (sample SAMN11554181, study PRJNA540505) | mine drainage metagenome | isolation source: sediment from site ElyBrook_90M | place: USA: Ely Copper Mine, Vershire, VT | collected 2017 | reverse complement strand
CGTAGGGCGGCGTGATGCCGGGCGGCAGCAGCTTCAGCACGGTCTGCGAGGCGGCTGTCACCTGCGCCAGCGCGGTGCGGATATTGACCCCCTTCTGGAAGAAGATCTTGACCACGCCATAGCCGCTCAGCGACTGCGACTCGATATGCTCGATGTCGCCGACCTGGGCGCTCAGGGTGCGCTCATAATAGTAGATGACGCGTCCCGACATGTCGTTCGGCAACAGCCCGGTGTACGTCCACACCACGCTGACAACCGGGACGTTGATATTCGGAAAAATATCGGTCGGCGTCCGCAGCGCCGCAAGCACGCCGAATATCGCGATCAGCAGCGAAAAAACGACAAACGTATAGGGACGCCGGAGCGCGGTCAGGACGATCCACACGCCGCTATCCTCCTAAAAACCGGCCGGAATATCGATTTCCGGAAAGATATCGACGGGCCTGCGCGGTCCCGCGCCGACCTGCATCAGGACGGCGGGGACGATCGCTGCGATGTTCTGGTACGACGGGGCCTTGCTCACAGCATTTCCGTTCCCAACGAATTGCCTACCGGGTGCCCGAACACTGCCGAACCGGTCGGACGAACGCCAAATGGCATGCTAGCAGGATCCACCGATCTCGGCGAGGGGCTCGCCGCCGCTGGCAAGCCCGGGCCGGACAACATCATGGCAGTCACTTCGGATCCTTTCCCAGGGCCCATGCTGATCGATGGCGCCGGCACCTCTGGGCCAACAAAAACCCATCCCCGCGGTCGCGCGAAGCCAGCTCCCCTCGGTGATGATGGGGACCGCACCGCAGCGCGGCAACTAATATAAAATTTAGCGGCCGGTCAGTGGGTTCTGCAGAAAACGCGATGACGGAAACCGGCGATGGGTGATTGTCACAAAGCAAGCGGGCTGAGTCGGCACGCGGTCCGACCGGCCGGCTGAAGACAGGAGCGCTGAAGAAAGAAGAACCGGGTAATCGAGCGCTTCGGGCCGGACCGAAACGATGCCCGGCAGCCCCTGCCCGGGACTATTTGCGGGGCCTGCCGCGCTTGGCAAAGACAACACCGCGCTCATCGGCGCTGCAGCGAAGCGAGCTTGCCAACTTCAGCGCTTCATTACGTTCAGGACCGGGGGCCATTTGTCGCGCGAGTTCCAACGCGTCTGCGGCGGCGACGTCGCTATCGATCCGGTCAGATGAGCGTTGAGTTTGCTTGCTCATCGCTCTGCCAAGCTCCTGCCCACAATTTAATCACGGCGTATATATAGAGTGGCGTGATTCCCTGTCAACGTCAACGACCTGCAACTACAACGTTCGATGGCGTGGAATTTTTGTGCGTTCAGCACACCATTGGTCGTCGCGAGCTGAAGCGGAACTCGGATTTCCCTCTCGGGAACCCGCTCGCCCTCCTCCGGAGTCGCTCCTTCCACCGCTTATGCGCGCTTAGTCCGCCGGACAGGCCTTGAACTTCACCGTCACCCGAAGCCCGACGGGCCAATTCAAACTGCTATTCGTGTAGGCGAGCGTAACCTCCCGAACTCCGCGCTCGTGGCCCGGGGCCGCTGTCCCGCCGATGCTCTCCGTCACCGCGTCCAGTTGCGCGCCGGGAAGGTTTTCCGCCGTCACCACGGCGGCCTGCTTGAGACAAATCCTCGAAATCTCCCGCTCATCGACCTCCGCCCGAACGCCGCGTTGATCGCTGTCGATCAATTCCAGCAATGTCTGCGGCGCCGCCGCGCTGATGAACTGACCGGGAGTGACTTTCGTGTCGAGCACAATACCGGCGAGCGGCGCGCGCACCGAGCATCGGCTGAGGCGCGCGGAGACCTCTCCGACCAACGCCTCGGCAGCGTCTCGCGAGAACCTCGCCTCCGAAATATCCTCGCTCCTCGAACCCGATCGAAGCAGCGAAAGCCTGGCGCGGGCCTCCTCGAGCCGAGCGGTCGCCTCCCTGACAGCGCGCTTGGACCGGTCGATCTGCGCCTCGCTTGTCGTCGGATCTTCCGGCACCATCCGTTTCAGGTCGGCCACCGCCTGCTCCACCTGGGTGTCTGCCAATTCGACGGCGGCAGCAGCCACCGCCAGCTCCTCCGGACGGGGCCCGTGCTGCACACGCGCCAGGACCGCTTCGACCGCCGCGAGCTTCGCCTTTCGCGCATCGAGCTCCTTCTCCAGGTCCATGCACTCGATGCGGAGAAGCAATTGTCCCTTCGCGACACGCATTCCGTCCCGGACCTGGAGATCGGCGACGACACCGGAAGCGGCTGTGCCAATCGACAGCACGTTGCCAAGGCGCACGATTCGCCCGGGCGACACGACCGCGGTCCTGGGCGCCTCGGCTTTAGCGGAGTTCGCCCAGCATATCGATGCGGCAAACAGAGAACCCAATTCGACAGACCATCGGCGAGGCTTCGCCTGCATGATGCACCGCCTGCTTTCCCTTGAATCCTGGACCGGTGGGATCGACCTCGAGAGCGAGAAAGTGACAATTCATTTTCGAGCAGAACGAGGGGATGCGTCAATGGCGCAACGCGCTTTAGGAAGGCTTCCGCGGGTTGCGCTGGCACCGCCCGCGATTGCAAAGGAACCATGCATCAGTTAGCGTTTCCTGCAGCTTTATGCGCGCAATCGGGGGGAAGCGTATTTTGTGGCCTTCAAGAAATCTGATGGCGGCGGCGGGAGCGGGCCTGGCAACGCTGGCGCTGGGGAGCATAGCTTTCCATGGCATGAGAAGCGAGGCCACGCAGGCTGGTGCACTCCGCGACGAGCAAGCCGGCCGACGCGACGCGGTGGCCGCGCTCGGCCGGATCGAACCCTATAGCGAAATCATCAACCTCGGCGCGGGCTCGCCTTCCGACCGCCTCGATTCGCTTTTGGTGGAGCGCGGCGATCTGGTGAAAAAGTCCCAGGTTCTGGGCTACCTCGGCGGTTACGCCGAGCAGAATGCCCAGCGCGATGTCTTCAAGGCGCAGCTGGATGAGGCAAGGCTGCGCCTCAAGACGGTGATCGAGCTTGATCGCATCCGGATTGAAGCGGCTGAAGTGCACCAGAAGCAGGTGCTTGAGGTTGAGCCGCAAGGCATTGCGGCCCAGGAGGCCACCATCGCCAGCCTGGAGGCCAAGCTCGCCAACGACAAGATTGTGCTGGATGCGGAGCAGCAATTGCTGGCGCGCGGCACCGGAACACGGCGACAGGCCGACGACCAGAGCAGCCTGGTGCTGCAGGACGAGGCAAATCTGAATGCCGCGCGCGCGCGCCTTTCGGAGCTCAATCTGCAATTCGTAATCGACAGAACCAGCGCAGACGTGCAGATCCGGATGGCGCACGCCACGCTGGAGCGCATGCAAGCCGAGGTTCCACTTGCATCGATCGAGCGCCAAATTGCGCTGGCGGACGCGCGCGCCAGGCAACTGACCCTGCTCGCCCCGATCGATGGCCGGATCCTGAATATTCTGGTCAAACCCGGTGAGGCGATCACAACCGGTCCCATTCTGGCCATGGGCAATACCGAGCGGATGCGCGCGGTCGCCGAGATCTATGAGACGGATATCGGCATGGTCAGGATAGGCCAGGCGGCAAGGGTCAGCAGCCGCGCGCTTGCCAAGCCGATCAGCGGCAAGGTCGCCCGGATCGGCGACATGATCTTCAAGAACGATATTCTCAATGTCGATCCAGCCGCACGTGCAGATGCGCGGGTGGTCCAGGTGTGGATCGATCTCGACGATCCGGCGGCAACGCAACGGCTCACCAATCTGACCGTCGACGTCCGGATCGAAACCTCCGAGACCGACGGGACACTCGCCGGATCGGTCAGCCAATAGCCGCTGCCGGCAAGTCTCACGGCAGGCTCGCAACCCACGCGCAGGCGATGACCACGGCGCAGCCCGCGCTCAGATAGAAGGTGCGTTTCAGACTGCCCTGTGATCGCAGCACCGCCCAGTCCGCGATCATCGCGCCGAGCAGGAGCACGCCGATTCCCAGACCCGGGGCGAGCCTGCCGGGGCGACCGCCGACCAGCCACATGCTCGAGGCCATCAGAATCATCGTGGCCGCGAGCGACAGCCACAGCACGATCAGCGCCCTCGTCTTCCCGAGCTTGTGAGTGAAGCCGCTGACGCCTCCCTCGATGTCGCGATCGATATCGGGAATCGTGTTCGCCACGTTCAGACCCACCGAAAGCAGCGCGCCGACGGGATAGGCCAGCAGCAGTGCGGGCGTGAACCGTCCGGCTGCGACAAATCCCAATACGGGAAGCGAGGGATAGAACACCATAAAGGGAAGCCAGCTCAGGCTGGTCGGCTTGGCCCAGAAGTTATAGGACAGACCCAGCAGCCAGAGCAGCGCGGCGATGCCGGCGACCTGCAAATTGAAATGATACGCGGCGGCAATACCCAGCGCGGCCGTCGTCAGCCACAACAGCAACGCCGCGGTCCGTGACAAGTCTCCGGCAACGAGCGGCTTTTCCTGTCGATCGCTCTTTCGGTCCAGCGGCTCATCGACGTAATCGTTCATCGCGCCGATCGAATAGAGAATGAGATAGACGGAGATAAACACAATTGCGGCATCGAGCGTGATCCTGACATCGTTACGACCGATCAGGAAAAACGCCGTGCCCGCGACCGCGGTCAGGAATGTCGGCAGCGGGTGTCCTACGGCCAGCAATCCGCGCGCCGACCGGTAGGGCCGAGGCCATCGGGATTGTTGGCGGCTGATCACGGTCTTACGTCGCTGTCTGGCACGTGCTGCTCCCTGGCTGGGCAGGTGACTGCCACTTGCGGCGCCATCGCGGGATTCAACCGGAGGCATCCTTGTTAACCCAAAAGTTGCATGTTAATTCCTGCAACGGAATTGGGGATGATCATGGTAGATGCCTATATCAATCGGATCGGCACTGCCGTCCCGCCGTTCGACGTTCATCAGACGTTTTCAAAATCCCTCGCCTCACTGCTGCCGGGAAGGACGACGCCGGCGATTATTGGCAGATTGGTCGAGCGCGCGCAAATCGATCACCGCTACTCGTTCCTGCCTCCGGAATTGTTCCTGAAGCCTGGAGGCTTCTATCAACAGGGGCAGTTTCCGGATACCCTCGAGCGGATGCGCTTTTTCGAACGGAACGCGCCGCTGCTGGCGACGAAAGCGCTTGAAGGCATCGATCTCTCCGGCCTGAAAGACGACATTACGCATCTGATCGTCGCGTGCTGCACCGGATTCTATGCGCCGGGGATCGACGTCGATATCATCAACCACTTCGGGCTGCGGCCCTCGGTGGAGCGGACCTTCATCGGCTTCATGGGCTGCTACGCCGCCATTAGCGCCCTGAAGCTGGCGCGCCACATCGTCAGGTCGGAGCCCGGCGCCAAGGTCGCCGTTGTCAATGTCGAGCTTTGCACGATTCATCTGCAGGAAATCCAGGACCTGGACCAGATGCTGTGCTTCCTGATCTGGGGCGACGGCGCCTCGGCATGCCTGGTCAGTTCCGAGCCGACCGGGATCGAATTGCAGAGCTTCAACTCGATGTTGATCGGCAAGGGTGCCGATCAGCTGGCCTGGCGCATCGGTCAATCGGGGTTCGACATTCTGCTTTCCAGCAAGGTCGCCCAGACGCTGGGCCACAGCCTGCCCGACATCATCGGCTCGATCCTGGGAGGACGGCAAGTCAGCGACATCGCCCTGTGGGCGGTGCATCCGGGAGGCCGCGCGATCCTCGACGCGGTCGGCCGCGCCTTCGGCCTGGAAGATTCGGCGCTGCACCTTTCGCGCGAGGTGCTTCGGCAGTTCGGCAACATGTCCTCGGCCACCCTGATCTTCGTCCTGAAAGATATGCTCGACAGAAAGCTCAGGGGCCTCGGCAGCGCCATGGCGTTTGGACCGGGTCTGGCAGCGGAGAGCATGGTATTCCAGGCTGCGGGCTAGACGCCATGAGTACCCTGCTGGCGTGGCGAATCCTGCTGCACGAGAAGGGACGCAACGCGCTCGCGGTCGCCGGGATATTCATTGCAATCCTCATGATCTTTCTCCAGCTCGGATTCTACGCTTCGGTTCCGAGGGCGGGCATGCTGGTCTACAATCAACTGGCGTTCGACATCATGCTGACCTCGAGCGATTACGTCTTTCAGGAGCAGAGCTACGATTTTCCCCGCCAGCGTCTCGATCAAGCGCTGTCGATTCCGGAGGTCGCGAGCGTCTCGCCGTTGTATCAGGGCGAGGCCCAATGGCTTAACACGACGGACCGTCTGCGACGCGACGTCTTCGTGATGGGATTCCGGCTCGATGACGACAGCGTCAGGGTGCCGGATATTCGCCGGCAACGATCCCTGCTTCAGCGCAACGACACGGTGCTGATCGACAACATGACACTGCCGATGTACGGCCCGCAAGTACCCGGACATGTCGTCGAAATCGCCGACCGCGCCGTCGAGATCGTCGGGACCTATCTGCTCGGAACAGGCTTTCTCGGACTGGGCGCCGTGACCACCAGCGATTTGAACTTCGTCCGGATCTTTCCGCACCGCTCGCTCGACAATGTAAATCTCGGTCTGGTGACGCTGAAGCAGGGGGCCGACCCGGCGCTGGCCGCCGCGCGGCTGCGCGCCCTGCTGCCGCCCGACACCAGGGTTTTCACGCGCGCGGAGCTGGACGCCTACGAGGAAACGTTCTGGCGGAAGCGAACCTCGACCGGACTGGTGTTCGGGTTCGGCGTGATCGTTTCCGTTGTTGTCGGCATGGTCATCCTTTACCAGACGCTGGCGACCCAGATCATCCGGCACCTTCCGCAATACGCCACCTTCAAGGCGATCGGATATACCGACGGTTATCTCCAGCGCGTGGTGCTCTCGCTGGCCCTGATCACGGCGGGCGTCGCCTTCGTCCCGGCGCTGGCAACGGCGGTCATGGCCTACGAAAAATTAAGGACACTGGCTCGGCTGCCGATCGAAATGACCCCGGCCCGCATCGCCGTGGTGCTGGTCATCGCGCTCACGATGTCCGGGGCAACGGCTCTCCTGGCCGTCAACAAGGTTCGCCGGCTCGACCCGGCAGACCTGTTCTAGACGGAGAGCGACCCATGATCCTGCATCGGACCGTTGCCCGGCTGCGGGCTCTGAACGCTCGGGCGCTGCGGGTTTCGCCGGTGCCTCTTGCATGGCGGAATCTGCTGTCCGACAGGCGCCGCCTGGCGCGCTCGGCCGCCGGCGTGGGCTTTGCGGCGCTCCTCATGATGGTGGAGCTCGGCTTCCGGGATGGCTACATCGAAAGCATGCTGCTGGTCATGCGCCGGCTCGACGGCGATATCATGCTGGTGAGCTCGCAAAAATACCAGTTCGAGCGCGTTGCACCGTTTTCCCGCCGGCAGCTCTATCAGGCGGGCGGCGTGCGCGGCGTGGCATCGGCCCGGCCGCGTTACCTGGAGCGTACCCCCTCGGTCAGGCGCAATCGGCAGAACGGCAGGCATTTCGCGGTTCTCACCTTCGCTTTCGACCCCGACCAGCCGGTCCTGCTGATTCCGGAAGTGCAGGCAATGCTTTCCGAGTTGCGTCAACAGGATACGATCCTGATGGATCGGCGCGCGCGCAGCGTCCTCGGCGACGTCGCGACCACAACCGACGGCGAGCTTTCCGGCCATCACATCAAGGTGGCCGGTACGTTCTGGCTCGGCCCGAACTTCTTCAACGACGGAAACATCGTCATGAGCGATCGCAACTTTTTCAAGCTGATCGGCGGAAGCGGTCGCGATCACGCGGACCTTCCCGACGTCGAGGTCGGCGTCGTCAAGGTGGCGCCGGGCTTCGCGGTGTCTGACGTGCAACAGGCGCTTCGCGCCGCCATGCCGCCCGGTATCGCCGTGCTGACGAAGCAGCAGCTGATCGATCAGGAAGCCAGCCTGCATGCGAAACTGTCGCCCGTGGGCCCGATCTTCACCGCCGGCGCTCTGGTGGGTTTTGCGGTCGGAATCCTGATCTCCTATCAAATTCTGTTCTCGGAACTCTCCGACCAGCTGGCGCAATACGCGACATTGAAAGCCATGGGATATGGCAACGGCTATCTTGTCAGAGTCGTGTTGCAGCAGGCCGCCTTCTATGCTTTCGTCGGTTATCTGCCCGCCTGGGCGTTATGCATCGTGCTGTTTCGCTATATCAGCGACATCATGGTCGGACCAATGCAGCTGACCTTCGACCTGACCGCGCAGACCCTGCTGCTGACGCTCGTCATGTGCATGCTCGCCGCGCTGCTGGCTTTGCGCCGCGTTATTACCGCCGATCCCGCGGAAGTGTTCTGATGAGCGCGGGCTTCGCTTTGCCGACAACACGGCCGGTGGTGCGCGTCGACCGGGTCAGCCACCACTATGGCGAGGGAGATTCCCGAAACCAGGTGCTGTTCGACGCCTCGATCGAGATCGGTGCGGGCCAGCTGGTTGTCGTGACCGGGCCGTCTGGATCTGGCAAGACCACGCTGTTAAGCCTGATCGGGGCGTTGCGCTCGGTGCAGGATGGCGCGATCGAGGTTCTCGATTGCAACCTCACGGGCCTTCGGCGCAAGGAACTGGTCGCCGTGCGTCGCAATATCGGCTTTATCTTCCAGGCGCACAATCTGTTCGACTCGCTGAGCGCGTACGAAAACGTCAAGATGGCGATGCAGCTCGGAGACTGTCGGCCGGCCGAGATGCGCAAGCGGGGCAAGGCCATTCTGGAACGGCTCGGCATGGCGGATCGAGCCGACTACAAGCCGCGGGCGCTTTCCGGAGGCCAGCGCCAGCGCGTGGCGGTCGCCAGGGCCCTGGTGAACCGGCCAAGACTGGTTCTCGCCGACGAGCCCACCGCCGCGCTCGACCGGGAGTCCAGCGGCTCCGTGGTCAAGCTGCTGAAGGAGCTCACGGTCGAGGAGGCCTGCACCATCATGATGGTCACACACGACAACCGCATTCTCGAACTGGCCGACCGGGTCGTCAACATCGTTGACGGCCGCATCATCTCGGACGTGACGCTGCGAGACGCGGTGGTGATTTGCGAACTGCTGCGCGGAATGGAACTGTTCCGCCATCTAACCCCGACCGAGATCACGCGCACGGCGGAAAAGATGCGCCGGCGCCGCTTCACCAGCGAGGAGACGATCATCCGCGAGGGCGAGGCCGGGGACGAGTTCTTTGTCATCAGCCACGGCTCGGTCGCGGTGCGCCGGCGTCTCCACGACGGTTCGGAGCGGCTGCTGGAAACGCTGCAGGAAGGAGCGTTCTTTGGCGAACGTGCGCTCATGGTCGACGAGCCTCGCAACGCCACCTGCGTGGCTGTCACCGACGTCGAGACTCTCGTTCTGGACAAGGTCAACTTCAGGCAGGCGCTGGAGCAGAGCCCGAGCTTTCGCGACCAGATCCAGTCGATCTATTTCCAGCGTCAATAGTTCCAGCGGCCATGACAGGTTTTCGGATGAACAAATATGTCGGATTGCTCTTCGGCTTCGCCGCAGCACTGATCGCCGCCGCGGCTGCGCTCTACGGAATTGCATTCATGGCGAACCTCGCGCCGATATCGATCGATATCGGCGCCGCGGAGCCGTGGCCAAAGGCGCTTGCCATGGACTGCGTTCTGCTCGGCCTGTTCGGCATCCAGCATAGCGTGATGGCCCGGCAGAGTTTCAAGCGCTGGTTGACCCGGCTGGTTCCGGCCGAGATCGAGCGCAGCACCTACGTGCTCTTCGCCAGCCTGCTGCTGGCGCTGCTTTTCCTGGAATGGAAGCCCATCACGCATCCCGTATGGAGCGTCGATCAGCCGGCCGTGCGGCTGTTGCTGATGGCGCTGTTCTGGGTTGGATGGCTGATGGTGCTGGTGGCCGGAATGCTGGCAAATCATCTCGAACTGATCGGCCTGCGCCAGGTGCTCGACGCCGCGAATGACCGGCAGCAGGGTCCGCTGACGTTGACGACTTCCGGGCTTTACAGGCTTGTCAGACACCCGATCTACGTCGGGGCCATTGTAGCCTTCTGGGCGACGCCGGACATGACGGCGGGCCATCTGCTGTTCTCGACCGCCGCGACGGCGTATACGATCTTCGGCACGTTTCTGGAAGAGCGCGACCTGGTCGAGCTATTCGGCGATCGGTATCGCCAGTATCAGCGACGGGTGCGGATGCTCCTGCCGTTTCCCAAATAGTCATGCTGTTCGTTCCGCCTCGTTCCGAGGTCCCTGACCGCGATCTCACAGGGCTCGAGATCCTCGCCGCGCTGCGCGGGAACGTGTTGCGGCTCCTGCCGCGCGCCGCGTACGAAGAGGACGTGGTGGTGCTGCGGCTGTTCGGACGGCGGCTCTTCCTCTTCAACGACCCGCAGGCGATTCATCGCGTGCTGGTCGAAAATCTCGACAACTATCGACGGCCGCCGGTGACGCGCCGCATTCTGTGGCCGATCGTCGGCGACGGGCTTCTGCTGAGCGAAGGCGAAGACTGGCAACGTCAGCGCCGGACGGTCGCCCCGGCGTTCGCGAACCGGGCCGTGCGAGTGCTGGCCCGCCACGTCGCCGGCGCGGCGGCGGACGCCGCCGACGGGCTGGCCGGATCCGGCGCGCAGCCGGTCGACCTGCTCGCGGCCATGCAGGTGCTGGCGCTTGAGATCGCTGCCCGCTCGATGTTCTCGCTGGAGATGCATAGCCACGGTCCGGCCTTGCGCCAGCTGATCGGCCGCTACCGACCGCGCCTTGGACAGCCGAGTCCGCTCGACATCGTGCTGCCGACCGCGATACCGACCCTCCGCGACCTCGGCCGGGCGAGGTTCCGGTCGCGCTGGATCGAACTGATGGACGCCATCATCGATCAACGTTTCGCGTTGCCGCCGGGCGAAACACCCCGCGATCTGTTCGATATGCTCACCGGGGTGCGGGATCTGGATACGGGCACGGGCCTGTCGCGCGCGCAATTGCGCGACCAGGTCGCCACCATGATCGTCGCAGGCCATGAGACGACCGCGCTTGCGCTGTTTTGGGCGCTGTTTCTCCTGGCGTCGTCGCCCGACGCGCAGGAGAGGATTGCCGGGGAGGTGCGCGGAGTTGATCTCGGCCCTGACGCCGCGGGCGAGGCCTTGCAGAGGCTCCCCTTCACGCGGGCGGTGGTGAATGAGGCGCTGCGGCTCTACCCGCCCGCCTTCATCATCGCACGCCAGGCCGTGACGGCCGATCGCTGCGGCGACACCCCGGTCCCCGCTGGCGCGCTGGTGGTGATTTCGCCCTGGGTCCTGCACCGGCACGCGCGCCACTGGAGCCAGCCGGACGCCTTCGATCCCAAGCGTTTCCTCCGTGACGAGCCGCCGCAACGCCTTTCGTACATGCCGTTCGGGGCCGGTCCACGCGTCTGCGTGGGCGCGCAATTCGGCCTCGCGGAGGTGATCCTGGTGCTGGCGATCCTGATCAAGAAGTTCGAGTTCAGACTAGCCGGCGCGCGACCGGTCCTGCCCGCGGCCGTCGTCAGCATGCAGCCCGACCATGCGGCGCCGTTTCGCCTGCGGGCGAGATGAAAACCGAAGGCGAATCGGCAGCGCCGCGACACATCGTATCAAATGATCGAAAGGCGCACCGAGCCTGCCCGCCGGCAATATCGCGAACGGGGGTTTGCACGCATGAAACCGCGCCCTCCGAAAGCCGAGTGAACTCGGAAATCGCGGCAAGGGCTTCGCGAAATCGCCGTGAGGAATAGATGGCAATGAAGAACCGATAACCTCGATCACGGCTGCGGTCGGGGCGTGGTCGCGACGCTCGGCGGAAGGAT
>VFSW01012715.1_pt1 | contig 11733 bp, 14 predicted proteins | sample 5358111 | NCBI WGS metagenome assembly VFSW01 (sample SAMN11554181, study PRJNA540505) | mine drainage metagenome | isolation source: sediment from site ElyBrook_90M | place: USA: Ely Copper Mine, Vershire, VT | collected 2017 | reverse complement strand
CCGTTAAACAGCCGTTGGCCGCCATCGTGTATGGAATGCCCCAGGATGATACTTGGCTGGGCGAGATGACCACTTCATACGTGATCTGGGATGCGTTTTGATTCATGGGCGGCGCGTCGGCGATGAGGCGGCAATGCGGGAGCAGAACCGTGTACCAATTGGGCAGGCCGTCATCGCCGTGCGTGATGAGTTGCTGGATCATCAGCGTCACAGTGGGTTCCAGTCCCTGGCGGTCTGTATATCTCTGGATGATGCTTTTGTTCAAAACCGTCGTGATGTTGACTCCGCTCAGCGCGGCTTCGAGCGCCTGCGAGTGGTACAACGATTTGAGCGTCCCCTGCATGGCCGTATTGGGCGGCATCGCCAGGGTATCTCGCACGCGGCCTTGCGCCACGCCTACGATCGTGCGCGCCTTCGGGAAGTTGGGCGTCCAGTCCTGGATGCCGGGAATATCCACGCCTTCATACGCGGCCGCCCCGGTTGCAATCGGCGCCCCGGTTGCGTCCAAAATGAACGCGGTGGCGCGCCATACGTCCGCGCCCCAAACATTTGTGTCAAGTGGTGACATGGCTAATCTCCTTTTTCTCTATGGAACAAATTGAACATTGAATTGGATGGTTTGTCGTACAACGAACCGCAGGGTTTGAAAGATAAAATTCGGCGTGGGCTGTGTCTTGGTCTTCTGCCAGTACACTACTTCGCTCTCGCCTTCCACGATGAAACCTGTTACGCCGGGAACGGCGATGCTTTTATGGAACCTCAGCGCCGGGTCCGAGCCCACGGCCTGCAGAATGGCGTTCCGCGCGGCTTTGAAATTCTACCAGGATGTTTCGTACTCGGTGTACCGCGCGTACAGGTCAGCGTGCATATTCCAGTCATAGGCGCGGATCGGATTATTCCTGGAAATCGGAATTCCGCCTGCGACCGGCGCGGATGGAAATTTTCCAGGTCTGAACACTAGAAAATAGTCCGCGCCTTTGTTGACGTTGAACTCGTTCGTCGAGACCTGCCACGCATTGGGGAAAAAATCCGTCAGCGTAAGCATCAGGTTCATGACGCCGGTCTCGCATTGTGAGTAGTAATCGGTCAGCACGGTCATGTTTATCGGTTATTCAAAGCGCGGCGAAAGGCTTCTGCTACTTTAAGTTTGATCTGCTCCAGGCCGGTCGCTAGAAAATCGTTCCAGATGTAACTCACGATGACGGAGAATGCTGGCCAGCGTCCCTGGTGGATCAGCGACTGGCCGCCATTGGCTGGCCGCGTTCCGCCTTGCAACGTGCCGTATACATAACGGGCTGACACAGCCGGATGCGTGAGCAGCCAGGCCTGTTGCATTTTGTCTTTGATCCAACTGCCGCGCGTATTGCCGCTTCGCTGGTAAGGAATCCCTGCGCCGAAGCCGTCCGATGCGAAATAGGCCTTGCGTTGTTTTTCGCTGTCCCAATGCACAGGCGACTCGGATGGATCGCCTTCGCTCTGCATGGCGGACTGTATGTCGTTCACGACTGGTTCCAGTCCGTCCAGGAGCGCCTCCAATGCCGCGCCCTCCGCCGCCTGGAATGCTTCGGCGGTTTGGCCTTGTGAGCCGGCGTTGACTTGAATCCTGACTTTATACATGGCGCTCAACGTATCCTGAAACGGGCGTAGATCGAATTGGTGTCGCTATTGATCGTAAAGAACCTGGCCTGTTTTTTCTGGCTGGTCTTCAGGGACTGCGGAAGCCCCATAAACGCCAAGCCGTCCTGATAGGCATTTACCCATGCGTCAATTTCCTGATCCAGTATCTTCTGCTGTGACTTTCCGCTGGCGATCAGTTTGTCCGATGTCAATCGCCCGCTGGAATTGGCTGAATCAACCAGATCGGAAACCAGCGAGACCACCTGTTGGGCAATGGCGTTATAGGCGTCCGGGTAGGTGGCCTTGAACGTAGCCACATCCGGGATGCCGTTCAGGTTAAACCAATGATTAGCAAGCGCCAGGCTCATCTGGCTTGAAATGCTGGTCAGCCAGTTTGTGACCGTGGTCAGCGAGGGATTGGTGGCAGTGACCGGCGGAACGGCTAGAGGGTCTGAATCGAAGAAACTTCCGTTTCTCGTCCAGACCCTCGCCAGGGCCGCAACATCCGCCACGCTTCCGTAGACGATGGTCGCCATTGAGTCTCTTTAGCAACTGGTGATGTAGACCACGCCGCAGGCGTTATTGGCGTCGCTCTTCACACGAGGAGCCATTGCGGTCATCACACGATATTCAGCCAGCAAGCCGCCTTGTTCCATCCACTGCACCGGGGTTACATCCAGGCCGATGGCCAAGTCAACCACTTCGGGAGTGAGTTGCAGGAGCACGGTAGTGTTGGCCGGAAGTTCATAGGAGAAGTGAACGAACTTCAGGTTTGGAATGGTGCGTAAAATGACGCTCATCTGCGTTTCAGCGAGATTCGCGCCGGTTAGGTGCATCATGTTCGCATACGCGGATGCGTCTGCATAGATGCCCCACGGGCCGGTAAAGCCGGCCGCCATCAGGGATTTCAATGCGCCCTGAAGGGTCTTATGAGCATTGCCGTCCACTGTGTATACGCCGCCGCCGTAGCTCGCGGCCGTGCCAGTGAAAATATTTGGCGCGGTGGTCAGGCCGTAGATCGGGTTGGCGCCCAATTTAGCGGTCGAGCCGTTGAACAGAATATGCTCCATCATTTGGCGTACTTTGATGGCCGCAGTGCGCGCGCCCGTCACATCCAGACTCTCGCCGAGTCGGCGCGAAGCGTCCAGCGTGCGCGCATCCAGCGTGAACTGCTTGCTGATGATCGGAATGGGCACGCTGATCGGGTTGAAGCCCGGGCGGTCCTGCTCGCCCATCGAACCGCGCACAGTCATCGAAACATCCGCGCCGGTCATATCGGTCAACTGCTCATAGATCGAGACGGAAGTTCCGAGTCCGCCCAGCGGGTGCGTGCATCCGGCCGCGATCAGGTCGGAGATACCGACGATGGCGGGGCGGAACACATCCAGAACGGCCTTGTCAATCTCCTGCCATTCATACAGCCGCAGAAGCGCGTTCTGTTTGACGGCGGGACGTTCCTGGCGGATAGGTTCGCGCGCGATCTGGCCGTTGTTTTGCTTGACGTCTTTGTATCCAACCGTGCTGGCAAAGACGTGCTGGCCGCGCTTGTTGAGATATGGGCGCATGGCGTCGGTGTCGAGACGATCGCCTTCAGTCATATAGCCCTGGGAAAGAACGGTGTTATTGTCCATGTTACAAAGCCTCCAGTCGGATGCGGGCCGGCGTGATGCCAGCCGAGTTATCAACAGCTTCAATCGCTCTTGCGACGGCTACATTGGCGCTCACTTTGGCGACATAGCCGTCTCCGTGGCTGGCGACCAGATCTCCGGCAACCAGGGCCACAGCGCCGGCGTAAACGAGTCCGTAGAACCATTCGCCGGGATGCAGGACAGCGAAATCAACGGATTCGCCAGCCACGGTGTATTTGTCGTTAATGCCGCGTCCATCCACGGCAAATTCAGTGGCGACATACAGCGGATCAACCGCTACGCCGGCGGTGGCATGTGGAGCCACGTTGGGATAACTGGTGCGCTGCAAAAGCATCCCCGGCGTGATTGGCGTGGCGGCGCTGTTTAGTGGAGCCTCGAGAATGAAAGGCTCATCATGAATTTTGAGCAAAACGGTGTTGGGAGTAGACATCTTAGTTCTCCTTTACAGGGGCGAGCAGGACCGGCGAGGCGTTGAGCAAAATCGCTTCGCTTCCGGCGTTGAATTGGTTCTGGAACGAACCGACCCCAGCCGCCGAGAAATCAATATTCATCTGGGCATTGAGCTTCGTCAGCACGGGCAGTCCCATTCCGGCAAGTTCCTCGTCCGAATAGATGTTGGAAGCGTTGGCCTTGATCCTTGCGACCAATGCAACCTTCTCGGCTTCGGCCAGACTTGCGGCGTTCTTCGCCATCTGGATCGCGGCCGGCACATCCTTGAGCGTGGCTTGCAAGGCTGGCGCAATGCCCGCCAGCATCTTTAGGGCCGCGACTTCTTCCGTTGAAAACAACGGAGTATCATCTTCATCCGGCTCAGTAGTTTGGGAATCATCTGCCGGGGTAGCAACGTCTGCGTTGCCGACAATCTCCAACTCAGCATCCTCGCCGTCGCCTTTGATGTTGGCTTTGACGCCGAGTTTGGAGAGTTTTTCTACGATCTCTTTGAAATTCTTCATGGTTGAATTCTCCTTTAATTTGAATTCGCTTTCCAATAAACTTTTTGCCACACTGCGCGCGCTATCAAGCGAGGCGGCGGGAACATCCGCCTGCGCGCCGCGCCCGCTTAGGACGGCCCGCAAGGCTCCGGCATTGAGTTTGTTGGTTTCGGGATTGACAACTGGGAAGCGCATCAAGCCATCCGGGTTGTCTGCGGATGGATCGCCGAGCAGGGACTTGCTGGCAATCCAATCCAGGCAGGCCTTCGGCATGTCGCTCAGCTTGGCTGGCATTCCGCCATCCGGCATCTTGCCGCCATGCTTTACCCATCCGTCTGCAAATGCGCCGAGCGTCTTCGGGACATCCGCCCAGCTTGTGTCCTCTGTGCCGCTGTAAGACGGCCGGCGCGCAGTCTGCAATGCGTTTTGTTGCGTCATAAATGGGCATTCCTTTCTGTTTTGGCAAACGACGGCCGAGTTTCGGTTGACTCCACAGCCGTCCATTACCGAACATGCGCCTTCTTCGTTCGGTAAAATGGCAATATGATCGGGGCGCAAATTTCGATGGATGGTCTTATAGGCTTTCCCTTCAAATTCCCCGGGTGTGGCGTCCTCGTCCGCAAAATAGCCGGTGGATGTTTCGAGAGTCTGGCCGTTCTTGACGGCCTGCGCGATTTGTTGACCCTCGGGGGTTTTATAGAGATCGTTGACGTTCAGCCAGTATTCGCCGCCCAGACGATTATTCACTGCGTCCCATTCGGCGTTGTAAAAACGTCCGATAATGGACACGTCCGGGGTGGGTGAGTTGGCTGAGCCGTTGTTGGCCTTCGGGTGGGTAACGGTGATCGGGGAACCATTCCACGCTTCGACAAAATGCGACCATTCGCTGGCTGGCACAAGATAATCGTTCATCACCTGCCCGCGCGCTGGCACGCCCGGCACAACCAGAAACTCCTGCCAATTCTGGGAAGCGATTCGGAACTTCGAAGCGTAGTTGAGGAGAGTAAAGTTATACATAGACAAACAAAAAAAGGCGGCAAAAACCTTGTGAAAAGGTTTCTGCCGCCTTTGAAGACGGTCAAGTATTCGAGATGGCTAACTGGGAAGATTTTATACCCTGTTCAAAAATATGTCAATGATTGCCTTTGGCGCGAATGCGTCACTTGATACAGTCGTTTTTCGATTTCATCTTGATAAGAATTCTCTCCAGCTTCCGCGAGCGTTTCTGCCTCCCGGAGAAGACTCATAAGTTTCTCGTATGCCGCGCTTTGTTCTTTGCCAGCTTCGCATCCACATCCATTTATCTGGAGCGCCATGGTATCGCACGGCAGTTCTTTGGATACTTTCCAGGCGTGATATGCCGAGCCAATTGCTTCGATTGTCAATATCATATCGCTCTTCCTTCTTTTTTGTTTGACTCCGTCAATCGTTCTGATAGCGTTTCAAATCCACAACCTCGGCGCTATTCATAAACTTGTGTTTGATTTCGACCCGCTGGTTATTTGGGTCGTACTTAAACATCAACTTGCCTTGCCGGTTGCGGACCTCCACAAAATCACTATGAAGCTGGCGGACAACCGGAATTTCGGGAGGCGCAAAAATCTTGACCTGGTTGCGGTATTGCATAATGCACTTGCAATTTCCAAGACAGGTTGTTTGTCCCAGCGGAATCATCTTGGAAATCGGCATCCAGCCGGCGGCCGCTAATTCCAAACACTCGGAGCAATGTTCGGCAGGCGAGAGCAATCGCCGCGCTTCCGTGTATCCAACATTCTGAGCGCCCCACAAACGCCAGTTCTGGAAAACAGAGAACACCGATGCGCCATACATTCCGGCCCGCTGTGTAAAACGGCCGCTTTCAAGATCAACTTTGCCAGCGGCAATCTCCTCGGCAAATTCATTCAGGTAATCGAACTGGCTGGATAAAAGCCAAAGCAGGAATGCGATCTCGGCCGCTGTCATGAGGTGATTAGGTTCCTGCCCGCGCGCTACATTGGCGGCGGTATAGTACGAGAGCTTCATCAGTCGCGCCTGCTCGTCGTACCATTCCTGCAATGAGATTTTATTCTTCTTCAAGCGCAGCGCCAGGGCGGTCATCTCGGCTTTGATACCGTTCGAGAAGCGCTCCACTTCATGCGTCACTACGATGGACGGTAACAGCCTGCGCCGGCCGTCTCCATAGTTGGCGGAATATATAAGTTTATTGGGATGCGAGGCGTAATGACTGGGCATGTGGTTGGTTGCCTTTGAAATCTATCAAATCCTTTTTGCTTGCATAAAGCTTCCACAGATCTTTAGCGCTCCTCTGTTCCTCCGGGTTGAAGTCAGATAAATACATTTCCAACTGTCTTCCTTTTAATACCGAGACGCCGCGCAGTCGTGGAATGGATATCGGTTTGCTGTTCATTTATGCGCTCCTTCCAGTTCCTACGCCGCTTTCGCTTTCCAGGGCGGTCTGTTCCGCTTCGATGGCCGCCTGATCCTCCTGCGGACTGGCTGATTTTCTCGGCAATTTTATGAACGCCCGGAACTCATCGCCTGAAATGACGGATGTCGCGTCTGAATTCGCGCTGGTCAATGCCGCCGCTCCCTGTGAAATCTTCAGGAGCATTTCAGACTGTTCGATCTCATTCAGCGCAAAAACAGGCCTCCAATCCACCCGGTACTTGCCAGATGAGGGAGCCGGCAATACCTTATGAGTAATGCACCACGTCAGGAAGGGGTCAAGGATTTCTGGTTCGGCGAAATTCGTGCGCCGAGTCTCGATCACGCCGTTCCAGGTGCGCAGGTCCTGGCTGGAGGCCAGTTCGCCTCGCTCAGAACCGATCAGGATACGTTACGGCACGCCAATCGAGCCGGCCAAATTGCTGATCAGCATATCGTAGGTATGCTCGACATCTATGTTCGCCGTTCCCAGGTCTTTCACATCCGCATTTTCCAGAATCATGTATCTCTGAAGACGATGGACGTAATTCTGGATCTGCTCGAGCAGGTTCTGTCCTTCGGGAGTGTCCTCGGCCGGCATACTGGATCCGTCACGGCCGGTAAAGATCAGTCCCTTGTACATGGATAGCCAGACCGACTCGGAAGCGCCGCCCACGATCTTCTCCAGATCGTACAAATTGTTCAGGATGGTTTGCAGGCGTGGTCGGCCATAGACGCGATTCCCCAGCCTGTTTTCGCTGATGTGCAGGACCCGGCTGTAGTGGACGCCTGCGCCGCTTTCAGGAATGGAAATAACTCCGTTGTTGATCGCATTGAAATTGATGCTGTATTTGAGCGGCATCCCGAATTTTTCTGACCCCTTGTCGTCAATCCAGCCTCCAATAATGGATTGCTGTTCGTCGAACGCCGCCAGATAAAACAATCCGCCATCCTCGGCCGGCTGGCTGTAATCTCCTGGCGCGCCCATAAACAGGATGGAAAAACGCCCGATCCCGCACATGATATCGGCCTGGCGGAACATTTGCCAGATTTGCAAACGTTTCGCCAGCGCATTGAACTCTCTGATAAAAGGGGTCTGTTTGCCGTCATCAATATCCGACCGCGAGACGCCGTCAATGATGGCGGGCGCATTGCGCCACGTATCGTCCGAAAATATCTCGATGGCGCGCGTGGCAATACCCTGCCTGTCGTAGTGCGCTCGATAGTCGAGATAGGTGGGCATGATCGGGTAACCGAATGCCGCATACAGGTCTCGTTCGCCATAGAACTGCATCCCAAGGCGGGCTTGCAACATGGCGCGGCTGATCAGTTCCGCGTTCTGCATCATCCCAAGCGCGGCCATGCCGTCCTTGCTGTTTTTGAGCAATTGATCGGCCGGTTGGCGCGGAGGCTCGGCAGGATAATCTGCCGGCTGGCGGAAGAGTTTATCTTTCTTGGCGGATGGTTTGCGTTTTGTGGTCATGCCGTCTCCTATGTTGTGCGGCCCCAGGCTCGGACGATTTTCTTTTGCGTCAAATCGTGCCACGTCCACCACCATGAGTCGGCCAGGTCAAGCGGTTTATTTGGAAAACGCCGCAGTGCCTTCTCGATGGTTGTATGCGTCCCTGTAACGTGGAACACCTTGCCGTGTTCATAGTCGGTCATCATGCGCGCGTTGCGCGCATCTTTGGATTTCGAGTCGTTCCCATTTCCGACATCATTGGAAAGTCTGCCAACGCTGTCGCTGGTAAAAGGCGGGATGCGGATGGAAGGCATATTGGAAAGTTCCTGGCCGGGATGATCTTTCTTCCATTCTTCCATCAGTTGTCTAACCACCTTTTCCGCGGCGCGCTTGTAAACGCTCTGCCAGGTATCGCCGCCCTGGTCGGTCTCCACGCCGATATGCTCGGCGCCAAGCTCTATGCCTTTCCTGATCCCGCGCTCAAGCGCGTCTTCTGGCGACGTGATATTTTCCCAGAAATACAAGCCGTACACATTATTTTTTTTATCTACGCCGCCGGCACTGATACCCATCGAGTCCGATTGATCCGTGTTGGTAACCGCCGGATCAATCCACACCACAGTCCGCACCAGGTCGGGAAGAGAATCCCATTCGATGTGCTGGAATTCGATATGATCCCATTTTCCGCCGGTGCGCTCCACATCGTGCTGGGCTTCCTGAAGGAATGAACTCAGGCCCCATTTATCTATCTGTGACTGGCACACATCCAGACTCTGACCGGCCCACGTCGCTCGTCCGCCGGTGATGAAGAAACGGCCTTCGCGTTGTTCATAAGTCAGGCCTTCGACGGCGGGGAACGGACCGCTCGTAATGCGCTTGGTCAGGTAATCGGCGCGCCCATCCGCAATTTGGGATGCGATGCTGTCTGGATGGATTAGGTTCTGAATGAACAATACGGCGCAGTTGCCGTTTGCGCCGGCCGGCAGGACGCTCTTCGTGATCGTCTCGACCTTTTTCGTGGTCGTTGCGAAACTGTCATGCAGTTCATCCACATCGTCGAGAATGATCATATCTGGCCGCTGGTCTTCGATCTTCACGCCGCGCGCGCCGGTGTCGAGTCCCAGCGCGTCCACAGTTAAGCCGCTGGCTGTTCGTAGACGCGAGCGCCGCCAGCCTTTGGAATTTCCATATTTTCCGAGTTTTCTCTGCGCCAACTCGGGATAATATTTCTCGCTGTTGGGATCTTCGAGTAGGGCTGAAATGCTGTCCACGTGACCGTCTGCCTTGTCCTGGGTGGAAGACACATACCATATATATCTGCGTGTCTTTTTGGCTCCGACCCGGATTACGCCCAACTCCGCCGATGTGGATTTCGCTCCGCCGCGCGGCCAAAACGCCGCGAATGCGTCCGGCTCGCTGCGCGCTTCAATACTGTCAATCCATTCCCAGAATTCAACGTGCCTACTGGCAAATGGCGCAGATACATAGCGCGGAAACAGTTCCGTTAGCCACTCGCGCCAATGAACGGGCGGCACCAGCGAACGGTCTCCCGACCGCCGGCGCAGTTCCAGTTCGGCTTCAGCCTGCATCTGGAGCAGAAACAATGGAGAGAATTTCGTCAGTATTTTTGCCTTCCTTGATGGCTTTTGTGAGAGCCACGATCTTGTCCGTGCTTAGTTTGGCGAAATCAATTTGTAGATTGAGCAGGGGAGCGGAGGGGGCTTTATCCAATCCAAACGCCCTCTCGATATCTTCGACCGCCGCCAGGATCGTCTGCAAATAGCGGTGATCGCCGTCCTGGTCTTTGGCCGTCTGCCGGGTAACCTGCTCGCCGCGCTTTTCGACGGCCTTTTCGGGATCCTTGCTTCGTTCCCAGGCGTTGCGCGACTCACGGATGACGTAATCCTTGAGTGCCAGTAATTCGTTTTTGACGGTTTCAATTTTCTCGGCGTGACCTTGCTGATATTCTTTTTCGGTCTCTTCCAGCATTTTGGCGACGGCCTGGTGATCGCTTTTCAGCGCGTATTTCGGAAAGAGTTTATTTAACTCAAGGGTGATCTCGCGCAGAGTCATCCGTTGTTGAGTGCGTAGTTCCCAGGCTTTTAAGCGGCGTTCCAGAGAGACTTGCGGAGGAACCTTTCCGGTTTTCTCTTTCTCTTTGGAAACCTTGCTGTTTATTTTGGACATTATCCGCGCTCCACTCGTTTGGGCGTGTCGCCGGTGGCATCTTAGAAACGTTGTAAGGCTACTGCCACAAATGCCGGCTCGATCTCGCACGCCAGCACGAGCCGGCCTTCATTCTCTCCAGCCAGGATTTGACTCCCGGACCCGCAGAACGGCTCGGCGCAAAGCTCGCCTGACTTGGTGTGATTCCGCATTGGTCGCGCGAAAATCTCAAGCGGCTTCTCGGTCGGATGATTGCTCTTACCTGGTCGTTTCTTTCCCTGCCAGTCAATGAACCACACATCCGAGTGAGTGTGCAGTTCGGCGATAATGTCCTCGCGCAGGCTCCCATCACCATCCAGTGCGGCGGCCGTCTCCCAGACCGTGGTCTCCTGCCCACTGAAAAAGTGTTTCCGCTGAAACGGTTTCTTGCCCTTCGGCCATCCAAATAAACAAGGTTCGTGCTTGAAATAATAGACGGCATAGCCGATCACAAAGACCGGCTTGACCCAGATAATCTCCTGATGGACGTGAATGCCGCATTCCTGCATAGCCTTCTCGAACAGCGAGCGCGTCTCTGAAGCGTGCCAGATGAACCAGGCCGCATTCGGATTCAAATAGGGTTGCCAGGCTTGGAATACATTGAGCAGGAACTGGCCTTTATCTTTGATCGTGCTTTCCTTATATTTGGAGCTCCAATCCTTGCCGCCGCCCGGACGCGCAGTGCCGTCATAATCCACCATGTAAGGCGGATCGGTCGAGAAGAGCGCGGCCCCTTCACCTTTTCCTTTGAATTCAATACTGTCAAACAAACGGGATACCATTGCGGCGTCCGCGCTATCGCCGCAGATCAACCGATGATCGCCAACGGCCCACAGATCGCCGCGTTTGACTTTCCATTTCTTCAACAGCTTATCGGCTTGGTCGAACTTCGGTTTTGCATCCACGACCTTGTTTGATTTGATTCCCTTGCCCAGTAACTCATCCGCATCGAAGCCCCATTGCGCCAAATCGTCCGGGGAGAACTGCTCTTTCAGGATATCCCAATCCCACTCGCCCCCGGCTTTGTTGGCAATGATATTGGCCTTCTCGCATTGCTTCTTCGTCCAGCGCACCGCGCGATAGAAGTAGCGTTTGCCTTCCCAGATCACATACCCGAGCTTCACCGTTCCCTGCGAGTCGGGCTTGCGGTTGGTATGCTCGATCACGATATTGCATTGGTCAATATCGAAGACCTTGCTTCGCTGGTTGCCGCCAACGATCTCGTCCGAGTTTAGATCATGCACGATGCCAGACAGGTCGCCCAGTTCTCGCAGCCAATCTGCCAATTCCTGGAATTGTTTATCGCTGATCTTGCGCGGATTTTTCTTGTACGGTTTCATGGTTTTTGTTGGCAAAAGCAACTTCTTAAGTCAAAAGCAACTTCTTAAGGCAACCGCCAGGTCATGTAATATTTTCCGTTCAGCAAGAGCGCAATCCAATACCC
>VFSW01012714.1_pt1 | contig 11733 bp, 6 predicted proteins | sample 5358111 | NCBI WGS metagenome assembly VFSW01 (sample SAMN11554181, study PRJNA540505) | mine drainage metagenome | isolation source: sediment from site ElyBrook_90M | place: USA: Ely Copper Mine, Vershire, VT | collected 2017 | reverse complement strand
GACCAATGTCCATTCCGGGCCCCTGTTGCTCTTCGAGCAAAGCCCCCAAACGGCCCTGTCCACCGGCGAGGCCCAAACCCGCCTCCTCTCGATTTCGCCCTCCGCCCAAGGCCAGCCCTTGCGCGTCACCCTGGTCTGGACTGACCCGCCCGGAAATCCCGTTGCTGGCGTTAAGCTGGTGAACAATCTGGATCTACTGGTCACCAACCTAGATACCGGCGAGGTGTTCTTTGGGAACGACATTCCTGCCGGGCAGGAGTTCAATGCTCCCTGGGATAAACTGTCCCCTCCTCACTTGGACCTCGTCAACAATACCGAAAACGTCTATCTCCAGCCTCCCCAGGGGGCCCATTATTCCGTCACGGTGGTCGGAACCCGCGTGAATGTTAATGCCGTAACTTCCAGTACGAACGGTATCGTCCAAGACTACGCCCTGGTCATCTCCAGCGGGGATGGGCAGAGCGCGGATGCGCTCACGGTTGCCGATGCTCCCCCAGCATCGGTTGTAGCTGCCCTGGTAACTCCGGTTACCAATGGTTTTTCATTGAGTTCCGCGGATTGGGGCTCGGTTCTGTTGGGCCAGAGAGCCGGCGGAAACGCCCCACTCCTGGAGACGAATACGGTCCCGGTACCCGGTCTTTCCAACGCTTGGCTCACCATCGGTGCTGTCGATCAGTGGCACTTCTATGTGGTGACCAATGATACTCCTTTTACCAACGCTGCTTTTCTGACCTTCGGAGCGGTGACCCTGAGCACGCCTTTCAGCGGGTTTCTCACCAACGGACTCACCAACGCCGCGCCCTCTGAAGCCGATATCGATCTTTACGTCTCGCGCGAGCCCGGTCTCACCAACCTCGACCCGCAAGTGCTTGCTGCGGCTGACATGTCGCTCAGCCGGGGCGGCAGTGAGGCGATAGTGTATTCGAATGCCACGCCTGGCGTGTATTACATCGGTGTTAAGGCCGAAACCCAGGAGGGAGCTGAATACGGTTTTGTTGCGGATTTCAGCCCCTTGCCCTTCGCCCAGGATGATGGTTTTGGCAACCAAATCCTGCGAGGTTTTCCCGCCTCAGCTTTCATACCCGGCGGTAGCTCCCTTCAGCCTGGCCGTGCTGACCTGTTCGGTCTTGAGCCCAACCCCATAAGCGTTCGTCGCGTTATCGTCACCAACGTGCTCACAACCCAGAATCTGACCGCCCTGGCTGGCGCCCTCACGCACAACCATGCCACCGTCGTCCTCAACAACCACTCGAATGGCGGCGGGCCGGCGCAACAGGCATTCATTTACGACGATAGCGGGGAAGGGGATGTGCCTGGCACACAGCCAACTGATGGGCCTGGAACTTTAGACGCCTTCGCCGGCGGCTCAGGAACCGGGCAATGGTGGCTCGAAATGAGTGACACCAACGAGCCCGCCACTAATGATAGCCTGGGGGTTTTTCTTGAGTCCCAGCCTGACCTCACGGCCGGTGTGAACGCCACGATTCTGCCCGGAGCCTGCCGAAAAGATTTTCTTTATGTGCCGCCTGAAGCCACCAACCTGAGCGTTTCGGTCATGTTGAATTCCGGTCAGGGCCCGGTTTCGATGGAGGTGTGTCCAGTCGACACCCTTTCCAACAACTGTCTCTCCGTTTTGATGGCAGGCGCGGGAACCAATCTCATCATCACGTGCGATAGTACCAGTCATCCTCCTCTGAATCCTGGTGCTTACGCGGTTACACTGTGCAATTTCGATACCGGCCCGGTATCGGTTTCCGGTCAGGCTTCCCTCGTGCTGGCGCCGCAGGCGCCGCCAGCCACTGTGTTCACGTCCACGGCTGCGGTGCCGCTGCCGGACGATGCCGTGACTTCCTCAGCGATTGTCGTGACCAATTCAGGAATCCTGCTCGCAGCCGCCGTCGGCGTCCACATTGACCACCCGCGCGTATCGGATCTCGTGCTGCATCTTGTCAGCCCCACCGGCACGCGAATTCTGCTGGCGGAGAATCGCGGCGGCGCCAGCACCAATGGGATGGGTGGCTCCATCCTCACGACTAATATCACTCCCGTTTCTTATAGCGGCGGTCCGGAGGCGGTGACCAACACGTTCGATACGGGCCAGACTTCAGGCTCAGTGCTTATCGATTATAATTTCTATTCCCTTCCTGACGATATGCGCGTGTACTACGACGGACAGCTCCTGTACGATTCCGGGTTGGTGAGCTTTACCGGTGAGACCAACCTTTCGTACGGACCCGGCAGTTCTTCGATATTAACAATTATTATGAATGAGGGTGGAAATCCTAATACTAATACGGCCTGGTTTTACCAGCTTGCCTGCACTGATGTGAGACCGCTTTACCTGACATTTACCGACAACACAAACCTGACTGCCTCTCCAATCAAGTTTGCCCCTGCGGCGCTTACCAATGTGAATTACCTGGGAACGGCTTTCCCCAGCAACGGAATCTTTTATCTCCCTGAGCAGCCCCTCAGCGTTCTCGCAGACCAGCCGGCGCGCGGGGCCTGGACCCTCGAAATCGCCGATACGCGCGCGGGCGCCGATGCGCCGCCTCCGGTGCTGACGGGATGGCAGTTGGGCCTGCTTTTTCGCGACACCTCGCCATTGCCCATCACCTTGTTTCCAGCCTCGCCCAGTTCAGTCGCTTTGGGCGCGGGGCAGACCCAATGGTTTGCTGTGGATGTTCCCGAATGGGCGAGTTTTGCTTCGAACACCTTGCTCACGGCCAGTTTGCCAGTCACGCTTTGGTTCAGCCAGGCGCCGCCCTCGCCCAATGCTGCGACAGGCGACTACGACATCCTGCCTGACTCGTTAGGCGGGGTGGGAGTGCTGGCAACAAACAGTGTGCCGCCATTGCTGCCCCGGACGAGGTATTACCTCGGGGTGCAAAACACCAACGCCTCAGCCGTTATGTTTACGGCCCAGGTAGATTTCGATGTGAACATGGTTGTGCCTCTCCCGAGTGCTATGCCTTATCCCGCTTTCAATTCCGGTTCGGGGAGCGCGATTGATTATTACGAATATACCGTGAGCACCAATGCCGTTCGCGCTCAGTTCGAAGTGAATGGTCCTTCAACCAACCTGACGCTCGTGGCCCGTCGCTGCCTGCCGCTGCCCTCCCTAGACGGCTATGATTATGTCAGCGCTAATCCCGGCACTAACGATCAGTTGATCGTCGTTTACAATTATTCCAGCCCGGTCCCTTTAACCCCCGGCGAATGGTTCCTGGGGGTCGTGAACCAAACCGGCCTCCCGGCGAGCTATTCCGTGATGGCCACCGAGTTCCCGGTTTATGGCACGAACATTCTCGTTACCAACCAGGCCCTCACCAGCAGTGAGTTTTGCTTCTCCTGGACATCGGTTCCCGGTGTGCACTATTACGTCGAGGCGAAGACCAGTCTGTCAGCTACAAACTGGATTGCCATCTCGCCGACGCTCACGGCCAGTGACGTCCTTGCCAGCTTTTGTATCCCGTTGCCGTCTCCGTTCTCGTACTTTCGGGTGCGTGAGGGACTCGCGCTGGTGGCTCCGCCGCTCGTCATCTCAGGCATCAGTGTAGCGCCTAACGAGGTGCTGTTAAGTTGGACCGCTCCCACCAATAGCCAGTTCAATGTTCAGTGGACCGCGGCCCTCAACCCCCCATCCTGGAGCACATTCACAAACCTGCCGGTGCTCAGCAATGGCAGCTTTTTCTTTCTGGATAACGGCTCCGAGTCCGGCGGTTTGGACCCGGTCCGCTATTACCGCCTTCTCCAATTGCCCTAATCCTTTGGTCAACTGAGATAATCGCGCGGATCGGTGATCTTGCCTGTCAGCGCGCTCGCCGCCACCGTTGCCGGGGAGGCCAGAAAGACCTGCGATTCTTTATGTCCCATGCGACCGGGAAAATTCCGGTTCGTGGCACTGATGCACTTGAGCGGCGCGTTCATGCGCCCAAAAGTGTCCACCGGTCCACCCAGGCAGGCGGCGCATCCCGCATTCTCCGTCATTTGCACACCGGCGCTGATTAAAATGTCCCAGATGGTTTTGTCTTCCCAGCGGGCCGTCTGCAAATCATGCACAATCTCCGGCGTTGCCGGGACGCCAAAGGTGTCGATCGCCACGCGTTTGCCGCGAAGCACTCGCGCAAATTCCAGAAAGTCGCTGGTTTTGCCGCCCGTGCACGAACCGATGTACGCGCGGTCCAGTTTGACATGGCCGAGTTGTCTGGCCAACTTGCGCTGGCCTGGGTCGGGATGGCACGCGACCGTCGGCTCAAGCTTCGACAGGTCCACTACCAGTTCGTAAACGAACTTCTCATCTTTATCCCTAAACACCGGCTCGTAGGCAGACTTGGTGCCATTGAGTTTGCACCGATAATCCACCATCGCCTGCGTCTGAGCATCGAATTCAAAAATCCCGTTTTTACCTCCGGCCTCGATCGCCATATTGGCGATTGTCATCCGGTCATCCATGCTGAGGCTCAAAGCGCCGTCACCATCAAACTGCATCGCGCGATACGTCGCGCCGTCGAAACCGATTTCGCCGATGCAATGCAGGATGACATCCTTTGCCATCACCCCGGGCTGCAACTTGCCCTCCAGTCGGAAATGCATCGTTTCCGGAACCTTCAGCAGCAACTTGCCTGTTCCCATCACGAACCCGGCGTCGGTGTTCCCGATGCCGGTTGCGAACTCGTTGAATGCCCCGGCCATGCAGGTGTGGGAATCGGTCCCAAACAGGACTTCTCCCGGCCGGGTGTGGCCCTTCTGTGGCAAAGCCGTATGGCATACTCCGGCGTAGCGCGAGCCGAACTGTTTTTTCAGGTTGCCTTTGGAAGGGTCGAACACCCAATGCCCATTGGGTTCGTCGATGACGTCATAAAAATAAGTGAGCCCCTGTTCCCTAACGAAGTCGCGCAGAATATCGACGTTGCGGTTCGATTTGGAGTCGGCCGTGAAAATGTAGTGGTCAGGGATGATTACGATCCGGTCTCGAGACCAAACCTTTGCGTTCTTGCCGAACTCGCGTTTGAACACGCCAATGGTGCCCGGGCCACAAACGTCATGTGTCATTAACACGTCCGCCTGGACCCATACGTTGTCTCCGGCTTCGACGCGGGCCTTGCCCGCTGCGCGCGCGAGGATTTTTTCAGTAAGCGTCATAACATAATCGAGCGCAGCGGCAGGCCTCCGACTTTGGGGCGGCCATTGCTCAAATGCGCATTTGCCTGTTGAAGGCAGGAGCGAAGATAACCGGGCACGAGGGGTACTTCAACCAGGAATGCCTGGCCGGGCTCAGCTCAGCGCTTTTTCCAGAACTGCCACCACTTCCTCGTCGGCGGGTTTTTCCAATCCTGATGGCGGTGGCTGATCACCGCGGCGATTGCCTCGTAGTTCTTCCAGGTATCCGCTACATGCCAAAAGCTGGGCAATCCTTTGGCCAGGGTTTTCTTGTAGTCCTCGAAATAAAGACCGCGCTCCCCGGCGTTGTTTCGGTAGTAAAACTCAGCGAATTGATTCCCCTCAACGTTCAAATCTTTTTCGGCGAACTGTTCCTTGCATGCGGCCTGGAAGAATTGGGACCCGGTGAGCTGCCGATTCCTAACCTGTTCAAGGAGCTTGGCTGCGTGCTGCGCATGCCATTCATTTTCCAAATGGTTGTTAATGGCCCAGGCGAGAAACATGCCGATGTGCGTCGCCGCATGCCCTTTGGGCAACGGCTGCTCCTCGGTGCTGTAATCAAACTCGGCTCGGTCGTAGGACATCGTATAATAGCGTTATCTCGCGGCGCTGCGAAGTCTTCTAATTCCCGCCCAGTAGCCCCGGTTCGGTTCGATAGTAGATGCCCATGCGGTCCAGCCGGTGCAAATGGACGGCCAGACGTTGCTCGAAATCCGGCCAATCGCGGGAGAACCTTGGAGACCAGAGAACCTCGGCCATTGCGCATAACCTTGGGAAAGTCATGTATTCAACCTGTCGAAGCGAGGGCATGTACTCGGTCCAAACATTAGCCTGGCCTCCAAGAATCCTTCTTTTGCACCCGGCTGCCAGGTTGGTTGGGATGGGCTCGAAAGCATACACTTTCCCCAAAGGCAGGTAGGCGCCAGATGCCGGGGGCTCCGCCTCCCGGTCCCTCGACTGGTAGTAGTCGAAATAGCAAAAAGCATTCGGAGTCATAACGACATCATGGCCTGCACTGGTGGCCTGGGTCGCGCAGCCGAGCCAATCCATGATCACGGCGTTGGTGGGCGCTTGGCCTTCGGCTATTTCACTCCAGCCGACCATCGTGCGGCCTTTGCTCTGCAAGAATCCATTGATTCGGCCCATCATGTACCCCTCGAGATCGCTTTCCCTCTTCAACCCTTCGGTCCTCATCCTTTCCTGGCACTGCGGACAATGCTTCCAGTTCTCCGTCGAGACTTCGTCTCCGCCTACATGGATATATTTGCCTGGAAAAAGTTCGACGACCTCAGAGAGCACATTGGTCAGAAATTGAAAAGTCTCCTCTTTTCCCGGACAAAGAATCCCGTCCAGCGCTTCGGTGCCCGGGTCCGTCGAGTATTTCCCCTTTTCGGGAAAGCAGCTAAACTCGGGATATGCCGCCAAAGCGGCACTGGCGTGTGCCGGCATTTCTATCTCGGGCACGATTGTGATGTGGCGAGCGAGCGCGTAAGCCACAATCTCCCGAACGTCCTGCTGCGTGTAGAACCCGCCGTAGCGCCCATCGGGTGCGTAGGCCCTGCTGGCCTTCGGGTCCAGGTTGAATCCAATCCGGTGCCTCCATCCCCCGACTTCGGTAAGCCGAGGGTATTTCTTGATTTCAATGCGCCAGCCTTGGTCATCGGTGAGATGCCAATGAAACACGTTCAGCTTGTGCAGTGCCATTACCTCAAGAACTTGTTTGATTTCATGTTTGTTGAAGAAGTGCCGGCTGACGTCGAGCATTAGCCCCCGCCAGGCAAACCGCGGGCGGTCCTCAATCCAGACGCACGGAGCCTTCCAGGAAACGGAGGTAACTGGCTTCGGTGAAACAGCCTCGGGCGGGAAGAGTTCGAGCAGTGTCTGAACTCCGTAAAACAGCCCCGCACTTCCGGTGGCGCGGATGACCACTGCATCCGGAGCCACTTCCAGTTGATATCCTTCAGGACCGAGCCTCTTCGGAGCCTGGTTGGTGGTGAGTGTGATGTTGTCTTCCAAACCCTCAACTTCTCCGCTGACCGGAAGCAGATATCCGGTCGAGGCACGAAGGCGCGTTTCCAGGTATTCACCTGTTCCGCGCGAAGCAGCATCTACTACGATACGAGTCTCCGGCCTAAGGTGAAACATTCCGCGTCGGCGTTCAACCTTCTGCGGCAGCGGAATTAGCCCCAGAGATTCTTTCTTTCCAGCAACCCCCTCCACGAGCAGCCAGGAAACCGCGATCCCCGCTGCCAAACCAATTCCAACAAACTTCCATCTCATTATTTTCAATACGCTCAACGGCCATACTACAGCAGGGAAGCACATTCAGCAAAGCAGGTTCTCTCAAGCCGTTGCGGAAACAGCGGCCCTGCGTAGCGAGGATCTCAGGGCAGGGCCCTGGCAGCCTGTGGAATGGCTTGCTTTGGCCTTGGCAGAGCGCGGCTGGTAATACAACAGGCTTCCAAACTTCCTTTGCAGTTTAAGCTAGCAATTGTGGGCGTTCAGTAAACGTTTTGAGTACCAACTCCCCGAAGATGGTGTTGGCCCAGGCGAACCAGGACCGGGTGAATTTCGTCGGGTCATCTTTGTTGAAGGCTTCGTGCATGAATCCCGTTCCTGCGTGGGTTCGCCGTAAGGTATCGAGCACGTCCCGAATCTCCGCATCGCTGGTCGCAGTCAAGCCCTCAACGATGAGTCCTAGCGGCCAAATCATGTTCAGCCCGACGTGTGGTCCTCCTGGCCCGTTGGCGACTTTTCCCTGGCAATAATAGGGATTCCCATCCGAAAGCACGAGGTGTCGCGTGTTCAAATAGGTCTTATCGGTCGCCTTCGCAGCTCCGATATAAGGCAGGGACAAAAGGCTGGGCACGTTGCCGTCGTCTATGCAGTAAAAATTGCCGTAAGCATCTACTTCGTACGCGTACACCCGGCCAAAATGAGGATGATTGACCACCGCATATTTTCTCAGAGCCTGCTCGACTTCTTCTGCCAGCGCCCGGCACTGGGTGGCGGTATCAGAGTCCTGGCGGACCTTCTCGAGCAACTCGGCCGCCTGGCGCAGGCTTACCACCGCGAAAAAGTTGGAAGGGATGAGGAAGGGGAAAATGGTTGCGTCGTCGCTGGGCCGGAATATCGAGTAAATCAGCCCAACGGGTTTGCATGGGTTGCCATAGCCTCCGAGCGCGACGGTGTCCGACTGAGTCTCAGTCCGCCTTTGGAAATGATACGGCCCGCGGTTGTGCTTGCGCTGCTGCTCACGGAAAGTTTGCAGGGTGAGCCGCACACCCTCCCCCCACGCCGCATCAAATGGCGCCGTGTCTCCCGTATGCTTCCAATAATAATAAGCGAGGCGGATGGGGTAGCAGAGCGAATCCACCTCCCATTTACGTTCATGAACGCCCGGCTTCATCTCGGTCCGGTCACTCTTCCAGGGGCTGATTTGGTTCTCGTCTTTGTAAAAAGCGTTCGCGTAGGGGTCCTTGTGAATGCACCGGGTGTGGCGGTTGATCACCCCTGCGATCAACTGCTGCAACTTGACATCCTCCTTCATCAAGGGGAGGTAGGGCCAGACTTGTGCTGTGCTGTCCCGCAGCCACATCGCGTCGATGTCCCCCGTGATTACGTAGGTGTCGGGCCGGCCATCGGTCATTTCGAAATCCACCGTCGTGTCGAGCGTGTTGGGAAAGCAGTTTCCAAACATCCAGGCCAATTCCTTGTTTCCACAGCCTGCCTGCACTCTTTCAATCGTCCGTTCGACCGCCGGGCTCTGGAATTTTCGTTTTGCCTCAGGCGTTCGGACCACTGGAAATTCCGCTGCCGCGGCCCAGCTCGCCGAACTGAGCAAGATACCGGAGGTTGCCAGCGAGGTGTTTGGAATGAATTGTCGTCGATTCATAACAAAGTCTGGGTTTGTACCCCGTCTGAGGGTGCTTGGGAAAGAGAAAAAGCCTCAGAGCGCGTCGGTCGCACCGGCGTCCGTCGAGCCTGTGCGGTCAACCATGCCACTTACCAGCGCATAGCGTGTCAGACCGGCGGTATCATGGATTTCGAGTTTATCCATTGCCTGCTGTCGGTGCTTTTCGACGGTCTTGATGCTGATCCCAATCTCGGCTGCGATCATCTTGTTGGAACATCCTTCGGCCACCAGTTGCACCACTTCTTTCTCCCGCGAACTGAGCAGAGACAGGCCTCCTGTTGTTTGGCCGGAATGGCCGGCAAGACGCGCGACCCTCCGGGAAATGGTTGGGCTGAAAAAGCGTTTTCCTTGCGCAACCTCTCGAATGGCGTTGAGGAGTTGACCGGCTGCCGACTGCTTCACGATGTAGCCCGCGGCTCCGGCCTCAAGCATCTGTAGGATGTTCTCGTCGCTGCTGAAGGAACTGAGCACCAGTACACGCGCGGTGCTGTTTGCCTTCAGGATTTGATGGGTCGCTTCATAACCATTGAGGTGCGGCATTGCCAGGTCCATGAGCACGACATCGGGCTTATATCGCCGGGCCAGGGAAATAGCCTCTCTTCCATTGGCACCCTCGCCTACCACAACGATATCGGACGCGGTCTCAAGCAGCGCGTGTAAACCCGCGCGAACGACCGCATGATCATCCACCAGCAGGACACGTATTTTTTGCATGGCGCAACCTCCAGGCGGATTCTGGCGCTGGGCTGATGCGACTCAGCGGACGAATCTCCACGTCGTCCAATAGCAACCTCGGCTCGGAGGGGTGCAAGGTCAAGTAACCCGGCCAAGGTAGTTTTACTTTATGTGCGGTAATTCCACTCCGCCCCGGAGTACTTTTCCTGCACCAAAAGCGCGATTCTGTCCATCGGCGGCGGTGGGGCGATTTCATGCGCATCCCAGGCTGTTGCCAGCGCGGTTTTAACCTTCGCCGCCGGCACCTTGAGGTTCAGCAAGAAATCGGAATGCGCCCTGTTGGCCCGGTATTGGGGTTGTTTGGAGGGCAGGGGCAATACTTGCTCGATGAGTGGGATATCGGCGTCCAACAAAAGACAGCCATGGAAGAGCAGGAAATCCTTGCGCCGGCGCTGGGCGTTCCCCGAAAACTTCAAACCGCCGATTGCAAGATCGGTGTGGCCTTGGCGCTCGACGGGAGCCCGCAGGAGGCTGGCGAGGACGGCTTGGTGTTTCTCCAGGATAAACAGATTTGTCGAGGCGATGCTTTGCAGCGGGCCGGAGGCTGTCACTCGCAAAACCAGCGTGTAATTGAGGCAGCCCGGTGCTTGCAGCACGGTTCCGCCGCCCGAGCAACGGCGCAGGACGGGTATGGAGTTCAGTTCACAAAACTTCAGGTTAACCTCGCGCGCGACCTGGTTGCCATAACCCACGACAACGAAGTTGCTGGCCGGTTCCCAAAATCTTATCAAGTCGCTGCCCACGCCGTCCTCGCACCAATCGAGCAACGCTTCGTCGCAAGCCAGATTTTCCTCCGGGGTTGGGTAATTCAGGTCAAAGCAGAGCATCTGAGATTGGTTTGTGGGCTATGGACTTTAAAGTATGTTATTGGCAGGAGTGCACGCATGCTGTCTAATACGCGCCGTTTGATTTGGGAACGTGGTCTTTGACAGCGGGCCATTCACAGTTTAAGGGTTTTTACAATTTAAGTGACAAAGTGAAAGTGCCAAAGAAAGAAATCAAGAACTCCCCGCCGGAGTTAACAGTCCTGCCCGCTGCAGACGGCGCGCCCGAGTCCACCTTGTTGGACTCGCTTGAAATGGTGGCGGAACACACGTTGCGTGGGCAGAATCCCGCCTTGAGCGCGCGGTTCCTGACCAGTCTTGCCGAGCGGCTGCGTGAGGAAGGGGTAAAAGCCCCGCGAGTAGTGAGCACGCCGTACGTGAACACTATTTCGCCAAGCGAGCAAGCGCCCTTTCCGGGGGATTGGGAAATGGAGCGCCAGCTCAAGAGCTACGTTCGGTGGAATGCCATGGCGATGGTAGTCAACGCCAACCGCGCGCATAGCGGCTTGGGCGGGCATATATCGACCTACGCTTCCGCGGCAACGTTGTACGAAGTGGCCTTCAATCACTTCCTGCGAGCCCGTAGCGGCGACTTCGCCGGCGACATGGTCTATTTCCAGGGGCATGCCACCCCCGGAATCTATGCGCGCGCATTCTTGGAAGGACGGTTGGACGAACACCACCTGCACAATTTCCGGCAGGAACTCACCTCTGGCGGCGGCCTTTCGTCCTATCCCCACCCCTATCTGATGCCGGATTTTTGGCAGTTTCCAACCGTCTCGATGGGCTTGGGCCCGCTGCTGTCGATTTACCAGGCAAGATTCAACCGTTACCTGCGCGCCCGCGGTTTGACCGATGGGGTGGAGCCGAGGGGCTGGGCCTTTCTGGGGGATGGCGAAACCGATGAGCCTGAAACGCTGGGTTCGATCACGCTCGCTTCGCGTGAAAACCTGGACAACCTAACCTGGGTCATCAACTGCAACTTGCAACGGCTGGATGGTCCGGTGCGCGGGAACGGCAAGATCATTCAGGAACTTGAAGCGGTGTTCCAGGGCGCCGGTTGGAATGTGATCAAAATCATCTGGGGCTCCAATT
>VFSW01012713.1_pt1 | contig 11733 bp, 8 predicted proteins | sample 5358111 | NCBI WGS metagenome assembly VFSW01 (sample SAMN11554181, study PRJNA540505) | mine drainage metagenome | isolation source: sediment from site ElyBrook_90M | place: USA: Ely Copper Mine, Vershire, VT | collected 2017 | reverse complement strand
TCGCGGGCCCTCTTGTTCTCGAGGCCGGGGGGGCCCCCCCGCCACACAGTCCAAAACTGCACACTCCAGTACCGCATGACTTACGAAAGACGATGATGAACAAACCATTTCGCGTATTTGCCACCTGCGATATCGGCGAAGCCATCCAACTGCTCCGCGCCCGGGGATACGAAGTTGAGGTCTACCCAAGGCCCGAAGCGCCCCCGAAAAGTCTGATTATCGAAAAAGTGAAATTGGGCATCGACGGCCTGATCACCACCCTCCGCGATCCCATTGATGCCGAGGTGTTCGAAGCCAGCAAGGGACATCTGAAGGTCGTGGCCCAGTTTGCGGTTGGCTTCGACAACATCAATCGCGCAGACGCCAATCGCTACAAGGTTCCGTTCACGAACACGGCCGACGTGCTCACCGAGGCCACGGCGGAGTTTGCCTTTTTTATGCTCGGATCGCTTGCGCGGAAGATGTGGCCCGCCGAGCACCTCACGCGCGAAAACCAGTGGGGATACTGGCATCCTTACCTGCCGTTTCTGGGCGATGAGGTCACAGGCAAGACCATCGCGATCATCGGCACGGGGCGCATTGGATTGGCCATGATCAAGAAGTGCGCCGGCTTCGATATGAACATGCTGTGCTATGACCCCGCGTACGAAAACCGCGACTACGTGAAGGCGATTCAAGAGGTCATGGATTTGCGCCAGGCGCGCGGCATTTCGCGTGAAAAGAACTGGATCAAGTACGTGCCATTCGAACAAGCGCTGCACGAGGCCGATTTCGTCAGCGTGCATGTGCCCCTGCTGCGCACCGGGGAAACCGCTACGCCAACCTATCATCTGTTCAATGAGAAGACTTTGCGCATGATGAAGCCGACCGCGTATCTGGTAAATACTTCACGCGGTCCGGTAGTGGACGAAGTGGCGTTGACGCAGGCCTTACGCGAGAACTGGATTGCCGGCGCGGCCCTGGACGTGTACGAAAAGGAACCGCTGCCCGCGGATTCGCCCTTGCGCGATCCGGCGATTGCCGACCGCTGCCGCCTGATGCCCCACTTCGCCAGCGCCGCGCGCATTACTCGCCTCTCCACGGACCCCAACAAAGGCATGGCCGGACGCTGCGCCCAAGGCCTGATTGACGTGCTCGAAGACAACTATGCGGGCGATATCACGAAGATGCCCTACGTCGTGAACAAAGAAGCCTTCGGGAGTTAGAGGGCTTCACCGCTCCAAAAGTACTCCGACAAAGGCTTGAACCGCAGAGGGGCAGGGGCCACGGGGGACCGCAAGGAAACCTAATCACGGTAACTCCGCACACAGGCAAGGCCCCGACCAGATGATCCGGGCCTTGCTTTTCAATTCGCCACGCTCAGGTTGTCCTCACGAACACCGAAACTCTTCACCGTCACTATTGAGTGACGGTGAGAATCACCGTAGCGGTATGGGTTTTGCCTCCGCCCGTGCCTTTTATTGTGATGGAGTGATTTCCCAGACCCGCGGGCGCGCCTACCACTACCTTCATGGTCGACGTGCCGGAACCGGGTGCCGCTATGGGGTTGGGAGTGAAGGTTACGGTTTGGGTGGTTCCCTGCCCGGTAGAGGACAAGGTTATGGACGAGTTGAAGGTGCCCAGAGCCGTGGTAGTGATCGTGGAAGTTCCAGAGCCTCCCCTGGCTACGGTAATCGCGGTGGGTGACGCGCTGATGGTGAACCCGGCCAGGGTTACGGTCAAAGTAACCGTGCACGTTTGCGTAATGCCTCCGCCCGTGCCGGTGATGGTGATGGGGTACTTGCCAGTCGCGGTGGTGTACGCCACGGCCACGGTCATGATCGAGGTGCCGGAGCCCGGGGCGGCGATGGATGTGGGCTTGAAGGTCACGGTCACTCCGGTGGGCTGGCCGGTCGCAGACAAGGCGATCACGGAGTCAAAGCCTCCCGAGATGGCGGTGGTGATCTTTGACGTGCCCTTGTTGCCCTGCGACACCGAAACCGCACCGCGCGAGGCAGAAATGGTGAAGGTAGGAGTCGACGTGTTTCCGGCAAGCGCGTTGATCAGGCCAGCGCCGTTCGGACTGCCCCACCCAGTCGCTAGGTCATAGCCGGCTACCGCGGAAAAGCCGTTACTGCCGCTGGTGATGTCGTGGAAAGCTGTGGCATAGCCCGATCCCAGAGCCAGCGGATAAATGATGGGATTGATAAATCCGAGTAGTGGATTGCCGTTGGCCACGGCCTGTTGATTCACCAGAGCCATGTAGCCGGCCCACATCGGCGCGGCAAAACTGGTCCCGCCATAATTGTTTGCCGTGCAAGTGGTTTGGTCAGCACACACGTAAAAATCGAAGTTGGATTCTGCTGCCACGTCGGGCGAGTTGCGCAAGGTCGTAGATCCCTTATTGCCCGAGTTGATCACACCCGGGAGTTGCTGCCACGCGGGAATCGGAATGGCGTCCGGAGTGAAATAGCCGCCGCCGCCGTCGACCCAAACGGTTTCCGACTTCCAGGCGCCGCCCGGGCCGGTGGTTACTAAGTCGGTGCCGCCGACGACCGTGACATTCGCATCATCCGCCGGGAAAACATAGGTGGAAGACGAGGTATAGGCGCCGCTGTCGCCGGCCGCCTGAAACAGATTCTGACCCTGCGCCGCAAATTTCTTGAAGTACGGGTCGTCCGTGCCGGGGTCGGATGGAGTCCAGGTCCACGACGAACTCAATTGCGCGTCCAGCGGAGCATGCGTGGACATCGAACTCAGCATGGCGGTGTCGGAAGACCCAACGTACACGTAGAGTGTGGACATTCCCGGGGCCATTGAGATCGCCTGAGTCATGTCGAGGATCTGTTCCGTATCGTCGCAGCCCTGCGAAGCGACGCATGTCAGGCTTGTTCCATCCGTGGAAATGCCCGTGACGGTGACAGTTCTGGTTTGCCCGACATTCTTGAAGTAAGTGTTCAGGTCAGCGATGTCATACCCGGCGAACTCCAGCAAGCCGAGCGTCTGGCCGGAGCCGGTGAGGGCTCCCCCGTAGTAGGCCGCCCTCATGTCGCTGCCGCAATAGGAGCCGGAAGGACAGGAGCCGGTAGTCGCATTGGACTTCGCTTGCAGATTTCTGTGCAGGCTGGCGGGACGCGGGATCGAATAGTTGTCTAAACCCGAGACGTGCCACAGTGGGAACGGCAGGTCCACGGTGGGCTCCCGATCTGGAGCAAAAAATGTGCGGTCTTCTGTTGGGTGTTGATAAACGTCCATCGACACGTGGAATGCTCTCTCGATGGCGGCCACGGAGCCTTCAAGCTGCAGGTCCATACCATCGCGGGACCCGCCCACGATCGCAAAGCCGTGCGCCAGCGCGAAACGAACCAGCGCGTCATAATCTTCCGGGCTGGGACCAAACCTGGCCGTAAACTCCTGCACCGTAAGGAAATGCCGGTAAATGGAGCTGGAAGGATCGTAGAGTTGCTGCAAAAAAGCATCCAGACCCGCCTGATCGCGCAGGGGCAGAACAATGTCCAACCGCATGGACTGGGTGGCGGGGAGGTGCCCGACGGATTGTGCCCGTCCACTCGCAGTCGCTTCGCGCACGTGACGCGTGAGTAGGGACTGAGGCTGCGCCTGGGCTACGACGTTTACTCCCAAGACCATCGCGATGACTGTTGAAAACAATAAAGTTAGTCTGCGGATCACGCTCGCTCCTTTGGGGCCGAATTTCGGTTTCTTGAGTTTTCAATCGAATACTGGGGGGAACAGATAAATTGCGGTTTGGACCTCTGGAGTGAGAATCCTACACTGCTTTTGCCCCACATACAACGAATTTGCCAAGGAAACAAGCCTTGCGAAATGAACGAGATGCAGGCCAAGAAGGCCGCCAGGAGCGGCTTCTGACTCCCTGCCGGGAAACTTGATCGCGCAAATCCAAGCTCGATTTCGATTGCAGCGACAGAGTCTCCCCAGGGCGATTTGGCCCGGGAATCGGATGCACTTTCGATCAATTCACCTTAACTTTGCGTGGAAGGAGGCCGATCAAAGAGCAAAATGGGACGAAGCTGGCAGAATAGTGCGGTTACGTTGTCGTCGTCCGGCGCCCGGGCGCAACCTTTTCCCAACTCATCCGGCACCCTGGGTCAGGAACAGAAACTACGCGGACTAAGAGGCTGCCGCGTCTTCGCCCTCTCGGCTTCGGAGGCGCGGGTACAGGCTTCGCACCGATCCTGACAAGCAGGAGGAAGAACAAGAGAAGGATTCCCCAGGTCAGGCAGAACAAGAAGGCAAGCATGAGCAACGTCTCTCCAGATTTTCGATCGAGCCCGTAAAGTACCGGAACCGAAATGAGAACAAAAGGCCCAATTTGGATAATGGCCATCTTCTACTACTGACCCGCTCCGGTCTGTTCAAAATTGCACACCTCTGCTTGTTTCTGAGTGACGGGAAGAGTCGAGCCGAAACCAGCGCCTCAGGACGCCTTTCGCTGGAGAAAGAATGCGGTGACACGGACAGTCCTCAAACGGGGGTAGAGCATCGCGCGTCTTGCAGTTACAATAGGTAATCGGCAATTCCCAAGGAATCGAATGAAGCAACGATCGATTTTTGTTTTGTGTTGTGCGCTGCTGTTGTCCCTTCCGGCGTGGCCGGTCGAATCCTCTGACCCGGTCCGGCAGCTCAAGCTGATGCCGGAGCCGAAGGAAGTGCAGTTGCACGAGGGGGGCTTTCGGGTTGGTTCCGAGACCAAGATTCTGGTGGAATTCGGGCACCAGGACGAGGATCGAATCGCGGCCGAGACTTTGGCCGAAGAGATTGCGGACGAGTCGGGCCTGAAGCTGGACATCGTCGGGGTCAAGGCCACGGCAAGAACGGAACGCAGCGCTATCGTGCTGGCCCGGCTGCAGGACTTCAGGGTGCGTAAGTTTCTGGCGGCCAAGGGACTGAAGTCGGACGATTCCATCGGTGAGCAGGGCTACCTGCTGTTTGCGGACAAGTCTCACCTGGTGGTGGCGGCGAATTCCGGGCAAGGACTGTTCTACGGCGTGCAAACCCTTCGGCAGTTGCTGCGTCCGGAGGGAAAGATTCTGGTCTGCCCGGCGGTTGCGATCCGCGACTGGCCCAACCTGCAATGGCGCGGCGTGGAGAACCACATCAGCGGTGGGCCCGTTCTCAACAAAGGGCTGGTAAAGAACCCCGACCGTCTGGCGCAGTTCAGGGCAAGGTTGTAGCTTTGGGTGCCGGTGCGGTGTGAAATCTGCACTTGCGGGACGGGCTTTTCAGGTTGACCGAGTTCTATCGCCCTGCGGCGCTGATCCAGCAGGCAGTCCTGGCAAGTTGACCCAGAGTTGACTCAGATTGACCCAGCGCATGTTGTCCCAGGATTTTCTCCGAGAATGTTCTCCGAACGCACAAACTGGAAACTTACCTGCAACCGCCTCACGGAGACGCTGGAATCCTTACGCGGCGGCGGCGGCGCGGAGATTCTTGATCTCACGGTTTCGAATCCGACGCGCGCGGGTTTGCGCTACGACGAACCGGCGATTCTGGCAGCTCTCAGCTCTCGGCACGCCATCGACTATGATCCTCAGCCCAAGGGACTGCGGCAGGCTCGCGAAGCGGTAGCGGCGTACTATCGCGGTGGTCATGATCGCGGAGAGCTTGCTCGCGGCAAACATGCTCGCGATGAACGCGACGTGTGCCATCTCGACGCTAAGCAACTCGTGCTGACCACGAGCACCAGCGAAGGCTATTCCTACATCTTCCGTTTGCTGTGCAATCCGGGCGACGAGCTGCTTGTGCCCAAGCCGAGTTATCCGCTGTTGGAGTTTCTTGCCGATCTTGAGGATGTGAAGCTGGTGCCGTATCCGCTGATCTACGACCATGGCTGGCAGATGGATTTCCACTCGCTTGAAAAAGCGGTGACGCCGCGAACCCGCGGCGTGGTGGTGGTGCATCCGAATAATCCTACGGGGTCGTATGTGCAATCGCACGAGCTGAGCTTGCTGAATGCGTCTTGCCGAAGTCACCAATTAGCGCTGATTGTCGATGAAGTCTTTCTCGATTACGCGCACGATGGCCAGCCGCGCCGGAGCTTTACGGCGAATCAAGATGTGCTGACCTTCACACTGAGCGGGCTCTCGAAAGTCTCGGCGCTGCCGCAGATGAAAGTGGCGTGGATCGCGGTGAGCGGTCCCCCTGACCAGACGGCGCCTGCGCTGGCGCGGCTGGAAGTGATCGCCGATACCTATCTCTCGATGAATGCTCCGCTGCAGTGGGCCACGCCCGTGCTTCTCGACCAGCGGAAGAGCCTGCAGACCCAACTGCTTGATCGCGTGCGCGGAAACCTGGCCGAACTGGATCGCCAGCTTGCGAGGCAGAAGACCTGCGAGCGGCTCGAAGTGGAAGGGGGATGGTATGCGGTGCTGCGCGTGCCAGTGACGAGGTCGGATGAGGACTTGGCGATCGAGCTATTGCAGAAGAAATCGGTGCTGGTTCATCCCGGACATTTCTACGATTTCCCCTGCGACGGATACCTGGTGCTGAGTTTGATTGCACCGGTCGAGGAGTTCGGTGAGGGCCTCGGCAGAGTGACGGAGCTTCTGAATTATTAGAGCTGGCTGACGATTCGCGAGCGAAATTACTTATTTAGCCAATCATACCAAGTATGACAAACAAATTCGCGAGGACGCTGACAGTGATGGTGAACCATGCCATCACTTTTGGGCATGTGGCAACTCGTCGTCTGCGGTTTATCAGAATCACAATCCCTGTCAGCGTCGTAACTGGTGTAATGAAGACAAACCAGTAAAGAAAAATCTCGGCGAGGCTCAGATGAGGCTGGAAGGGAATAACTCGGTAAATCGGGAAAGAAACGAGGAACAGAGCAAAGCCCAGCAGAGATGGCGAGCACCAGAGGAGTACCGGCCAGGGCTTGCTTTGGCGGAGGACTGCTTCTCCAGAAGAAGTCATAGGAACCTTTAGATTCTGTTCTGGGCGACGTTCATATGCAAATCGGCTCACCAGAGATGATAGTTCCCAGCGTTCGCAAAGTCGCCATTTCACCAGCATCCGCGACAGAGCCTATTTGCCAGACAGGGTCTAGTCCTTCACCAGAAACGGATTGCTCTCCCGCTCCGCTCCGATGGTGGTCAGCGGCCCGTGCCCCGGCACCACCACAGTTTCGTCCGGGAGCGCCAGGACGGTGTCGTGCAGCGAGCGCATGATTTTCTGCATGGAGCCGCCGGGCAGGTCGGTGCGGCCGATGGAGCCGGCGAAGAGAGTGTCGCCGGCGATCAGTTTCTTCTCGGCGGCGAAATAGAGGCAGATGCTGCCTTCGGTGTGGCCGGGCGTCTGCAGGACGCTGGCGCTGAGCGAGCCCGCGCTCACGGTTTCGCCGCCTTGCACGCTGTGATCGATCTCGACCGCGCCCGGCGGGGGCACGCCAATCCAGGTGGCTTGCACGTCGAGCATTTTGAGCAGAGCGTAGTCATTCTGGTTCAGCAGGATGGGCGCGCTGGTGGCCGCGCGCAGCTTCATAGCTCCGCCGACGTGGTCGATGTGGGCGTGGGTGATGACGATCTGTTTGACTTGCAATCCGTGCTTGCGGATGATGGCGAGCACGTCTGCAATGTCGTCGCCGGGATCGATCACCATGGCTTCGCGCGTGGCGTCATCGCCCAGGATGGAGCAGTTGCACTGCAGCGGGCCGACCGGAATGATTTCGTGGATCATGATTGGGTGGATCAGTGTTCTGTAGATCAGTTTCCATTGTATGACGGCGTCGCTCGGCGCGTGGTCGGTGTGAGTCGGGGGCTGGCCAACTTCGTTTACCGCAAAGGACACGAAGGTACACGAAGGAAATCCTAAGGGTTTCTTCGTGCGCCTTGGTGGCGCTTCGTGGTTAAATATAGGGCGCCAGCCCCCAGGGAAAGAATCCACCCAGTTCGGTTTGACCCAGCTTGCTCCAGCAGTTATCCGCAGGGCGCAACACCGGAGACAATGCGTGACGCGCCCGGAGGTTTTCTTTGGCTAAATACCGTCAGCATGGTTACCAGGACCGCGATCAAGAGTCGCGCCAAGGGTCCGGAGGAGGGTCGGGAGAACGATCGTCAGGAGAGCGATCGAGTTCGCCGCCTCCTCGAAAAGACAACACCTTCGGCCCCAGGCCGGTGAATCTCCCGGGCACGCGGGAGGTCTCGCGGTGCACGCAGTGTGGGACGGTGTTGCAGGGAGCGCCGCCGGAAGGCCGGTGTCCCAAGTGCGGATTCGAGTTGCATTCGTGCAAGCAGTGCATGTATTTCGATCCCGGCAGCCACTTCGAGTGCACGCAGCCGGTCAAGGTGCGAATCGCTAAGAAAGATGAGCGCAACGATTGCACATTTTATGAGATCCGCGTGACGCGCGAGAAAGAAACGTCCACGCCGGCCAGCCTGCGTCCCAGCAGCGCGCGGCAGGCGTTCGATAATCTGTTCAAGAAGTAGGGACCGGCGTCAGAATTCCTCTCTGGCTCGATTGGAGTTGCGATGCACAGTGTTTTAGTGTTCGTCGCCACGCTTGCCGTTCTTCTGTCAATTTCCTTCCAAGGCGGCCTCGGCCAAACTGACAGCCAATCTCGTGACGGTCGAAAGATCGTCGTCGAGAGCTTCGTCATTTTGGGCACGCGGACAGTGGACTCGGTGGAGTTGGCCGACATCACCAATAGCATCGCGGGTTCAACGTTCACTGACGACTCCGAGGAACTGCAAGCGAGAATTCGGGCGCAGTTTCAGGATCGTGGGTACTACCAGGCGGAGATAAGGCACCTGGACATCAACGCCATCGATCCGCTCGCTTCCCCCCAAACCGTTCGGATGGAAGCGGAGGTCAGCGAAGGACCGCGCTGTCGGCTGACCAGGATTGAGTTCACCGATAACCATGCCTTCAGTTCGGACGAGCTGCGGGCGAAGTTCACAATGAAGGTCGGCGACGTGTTCGCGCGATCCAAGGTGGCCGCCGGCCTGGCAAGCATGCGAAAGCTTTACGGTTCGCGCGGATATCTGGAGTCGGCTTTCACCATGGGCGATCACCTGGATTCCAGCACGACGGTGAAGCTGGACATTAACGTTAGCGAGGGTCCACAGTATCGAATGGATAAGCTCGAAATTTCAGGACCGGCCGACGTTGCCGAGAAGCTCCAGACCCGGTGGGAACTCGCGCTCGGCGCTATCTTCGATGCGAGCTACGTAAAGGCGTTCCTGGAGAAAAACAGCTCGCTTCTCCCGGCTGACTTCATCCAGGCGAACGGTGTGGAGCCTTTCATGGATTGTGACGACGCGACGGTTTCGGTCCACCTGCATTTGACGCAGGATCCCCAGCACGCAGCCCTCGACCGAACGAAACACGTTGAGTGCCCGCCTCCTTCGGAGAAAAAGAAGGAATGAAACGAGGCCTCGGGCCTGAGAGCTGAAGCCCGAAGCCGATGCCGGTCTCGCCGTTACGGTTTTTGCGTGGGCCGCAGAAGAATCTCGCTGATAAACGATTGCGGAGCTTGCGTCACCACCATGGCCACGGCGTGGGCGATGTCTTCGGGTTGCAGCATCTTGTTGGGATCTTTGCCGCCGTGCGGGCTTAGTTGAGTATCGGTCGAGCCGGGACAAATCAGCGACACGCGGATGTTGTGGCCGCGGAGTTCCTCGGCCACCGAGTAGGTCAGGCCGTTCAACGCCCACTTGGAGGCGGCGTAGGCAGCGCCGTTGGGCAGGGCGTTCTTTCCCGCGAGCGATGAAATGTTGATGATGTGGCCAGAGTAGGCGCGAATCATGATAGGAGCAAACGTCAGGATGCCATAGTAGACGGCGCGCAGGTTAGTGTTGAGAATGCGTTCCCACTCGGCGGGCGGCAACTGGTGCAAGGGTTCGTTGAAGCTGCCCACCCCGGCGTTGTTCACCAGGATGTCAACCCGGCCAAAGCTGCTCTCGACGCGCGCGGAGACATATTCGAAAGAGCGCAGGTCGACCACGTCGCAGGGAACCACTTCCGCGCGGCCACCGGCTTTCACGATTTCGTCGGCGGTGAACTGCAGGTCAGCCGCATTGCGGCCGCACAGCACCGCGGCCGCGCCCAGGCTGGCAAGTTTCTTCGCAATGCCTGCGCCAATGCCCCGTCCCGCCCCGGTTACCACAGCGACTTGACCGGCGAGCGGTTTGCTGGGGTCGGTGATTGGAGCTTGGTTCGTTGCTTTGCGGGCGTCGTTCTTCGCGTCGTTCCGTGCAGCCATGGGCGAAGGCTCCTGTGCTCTTGACGTTGCCCCGGGGAAGGACTGAATCTGACCATCCGCGGGTCCTGACTCCCGCATCTTAACAATAAAGAACTGGATGATGGGAAGTGGCTTGCCTTCGGCACAGGAGGTACTTATAATCCGGCCAACCGGGAATGAGGGGTCGAGCGGCCTGTTGCGTTCCAGAGCGGGACCATGATTGCCCGGGGCCCTGCCAGGAAGTCCAGTATTCCGGAGCAGGATCAGAGCACGAGTGGTCCGAACGGAATGCAGTCTCTTGTTGCGATAGAATAAGCGGCAAAAGAAGCGGCAGAAAAAGCGTCGGAGAATACGTTTTCCAAAATAGCCATTTCCCGGAAGGTCCAAGGAGCCATACTGATGAAAAAGATTCTGGTCACGGTTGTGCTTGGGGTTGCGGTAGTAGCCGGAGCTCAGACTGCTGCACCGCCAGCACAATCACAACCCGCCGCGCCGGCAGCACAATCACAACCGGCCGCGCCGCAGTCGGCGGCGCCGGTGATAAAAGATCCGGCGGAGTACAACGCCTATGTGGGCGCGATTGGGCAGGCCGATGCGACCGCGAAAATCAGCGGTCTGGAAGCGTTTCTTACGCAGTATCCCAACAGCATCATGAAGACCCAGGCGCTCGAGATTCTGATGGGCACCTATCAGCAGACCAACAACGTCAAGAAGACGATGGAGGCGGCGACGCGCCTGCTGGCAGCTGATCCCAACAACGAGCGCGCCCTGTTCCTGCTGGCTTATTTTGATCGCCTCATGGCGCAGAACGGCGATCCGAACGCGAAGCAGTTGCTGGTGGATGCCAAGAAATACGGCCAGCAAGGACTGGACCTTCTGCCCAAGTTCACCAAGCCTGAGGGTACTTCGGACGCGGATTTCAAGAAGATGACCGACCAGATGCAGGTGGTCTTCCACGCGGCTATTGGGATTTCAGCGTTGCAGGACAAGGATTATCCCGCGGCGATCACCCACCTGCGGGCTGCGGTGGACGGAACCCCACAAGATTTCAGCCTGGTCTACCCGCTCGCGCTGGCCTACCTATCGCAGCCGACACCCGACTACCAGAATGGCATTTGGTTTGCGGCGCGTGCGGCGGCGACCGCTCCGCCTCAGGCCCAGGCCCAGATCGAGAAGTACGCGCACTCACAATACAAGAATTTTCACCAAGGTGAGGACGGCTGGCCTGAGTTGTTGGCCGCGGCGAAGGCGAACGCAGCGCAAGTTGCCATCAAGCCCCCGCCTACGCCGGCCGAGCAGGCGCACGCTATGGCGATTGCGACGCCGCCCGACAAGATGGATTTCGCGCAGTGGGAATTCATCCTCTCCAACGGCACGCAGGCAGATCAGGACTTGATTTGGACTGCGATTAAGGGCAAAGCCGTGCAGCTGGGCGGCACGGTCATCAAGGCGACGGCCACGGAATTTGATATTGCCGGCAGCCTCGACGACATCGACGCCAAGAAGGCCGACATCACCCTAACCTTTGAGGCCCC
>VFSW01012712.1_pt1 | contig 11733 bp, 9 predicted proteins | sample 5358111 | NCBI WGS metagenome assembly VFSW01 (sample SAMN11554181, study PRJNA540505) | mine drainage metagenome | isolation source: sediment from site ElyBrook_90M | place: USA: Ely Copper Mine, Vershire, VT | collected 2017 | reverse complement strand
GTTTGGGGGGTGTCTTTTTATTTCTTTTTTTTTTTAAAAAAATTTTTTATTTTTGTGGGGGGGGGGGGTGTTTTTTTGTTTTGGGGGGGGGGGGGGCCCCCCCCCCCCCGCCGTTCAGGTTACTTGATACTCGGGAGTACACATGACTAATCGGATGGCGCGCCGGAGGTCATTATCGGTCAAATCTTCGCGCGCCTCCAGGTACTCGCGCAGAACTTGCTCATGCTGGGGGGAAAGCCTGGCCTGCAAAAGCCGTTTTTGCAGCGCGGCCATCAACGTATCGGTGTCCGTGCGATCTTTTGCGATGAAAAGTTTTTGGACATCCACCGGGCGCATTTGGTTTGGAATTTCGCCGGCATGTTCCTCCATCATTTCTCGCATCCGCTGGCGTTTTTCCTTCTCGACGATGTCGGCGGCGGGTTTGGCCGCCGGCAGGGGCGTGGGCTGGCCCATCACCAGCAAGCGCGCATGGTTGTAGCGGCTGAGCAATGTGTTGGTGGTGATCCAGCTCAGGCCGCCGTCCCATCCCTTGACGTTGGGCGGATTGAGCAAATCCTGGCCGAGGCTTCTGAGCATCTGGGCCGAAATGTTTGCCGGTGGCAACGAGCGTTCCAACATCCGCACCGAACCGATAAGCCACTCGACGGGGCTTTTAATCTGGCTGCCAATGACGGAAGGGGCGTAAAATTCCTCGCACCGGAACATGGTTCGCAGAAGCGGCTTGAAATTGTTGTCGTGCGCCCGGAAGGTTTCCGTCAAGGCGTCAAGCAATGGCGCGCCAGGGGAATCGGAGGCGAAGAAATTCCAAAATTTGCCCGTAATGAAACGCGAGGCTTGCGGCCGGGCCACGATGATTTCCAACACGTCGCGACCCGTTAAGCGGCCCGTGGTTCCGAGGACGGTTTTAACGCCGCTGTCGTGGATGCCTGGGCGGTAGCGATATTTTTCAGCGTCGCGCTCGAGCGACCAACCGGTCATGGCGCGGGCGGCTTCGGTGACATCCTTTTCGGTGTAATGGCCTTCACCCAACGAGAACAACTCCATGCACTCGCGGGCAAAATTTTCGTTGGGATGTTCTTTGCGGCTCTGGGCCTGGTCCAGCCAAATGAGCATGGCCGGATCGGTCGCGACGGCCTGGAGCATTTCCAGCCAATTGCCCGAGGCAAGTTCGCGGAAGGTTTGGATTTGCCGCCACATGAAATAGGCGTCGCGGACTTTCACGGCGCTGGTTGCAAAATGCCCGTGCCAAAAGAGAGTCAATTTCTCCTGCAAGGGCCGCGGGCCGCCAGCCATGCGCTGGAGCCAGGACTCCCGCAATTCCTGCAATTGGCCCTGTTGCTCGCGCTGCAATTGCTGCTGAAGCTCGCGGCGTTTTTCGCCAATTTCCGTTTTCTCGGCGTCGCTCGCCGTCTGGCGCTCTTGCCGGTTCAGCGACTGAATTTGGCGCAGGCGGTCCTCGCGGTCTGAATCCGGCCTGGCCCAATCCGGGGCGGAAGTCGTGTCCGGAGTTTTTTCATAATCGACCAAATAGGAGACCGCTTCGTCCGGTCCCAGGTCCAGCAATTCCTGGATGTCCCTGGGAGCGCCGCCGAAGCCGGCGCGATTGAGCAAATGTGCGGCGGAGGAATAATTCCAGCGGGAGGCCGGCAGTGGGTCTAGCATACTACTACTATGACGCGCGGAGGCGGTGGGTGGTTACGGGCAATGGGAAGGATGGGACGGATGGGACACAGGTGACGCAACACGCCCGCTCATTCTCCAATAATATAGACACTCTGCATCGTAATGCTGCGGGTGAAGCCGGGTTTGAAAGCTTTGGCGCGCAGGATGGTCGGGCCTGCCAAATGGAGCGGTTTTTCGTAGAGAGGATCCGAAGTGGTGGGAACGGTGCCATCCAGCGTGTATCGAATGGCGGCGCCGGGCTGGCTCTCGTTCAGCGTGACATCCACGGGTTTGGCGTAATTGCCTTGAGCAGGCGTCATGGTCGGCGGTTCCAAAACATCCCGGCCGGGAAGGCTTTGAATCCAATGGCGCAATAGGCTGATTCCATTTTCGTCGAGGGCGTTGTGCGCCAGCGGCGGCATCTTGATGGCATCAATGGAATTTGCGCGCATGAAGATGATGGAACGCCAAATGTCGTGCGGCGCGATGGCTCGGGCGCCGTCTATGCCCTGATCGATAAGCACTTGTCCCTTGATGAGATTCTGCCCGGCGAGCGGCGTGTCATAACGGGCGTCGAAATACGCCACGGTTCCTCCGGGCCGATGACAATGCGCGCAATTGGCGTCCAGATAGGAGCGGGCGCGGTCTTCCAGGCCGCGCGTGGCGTCGTCGCCCGCGGCAAGCTTGGGACAGGAATCAAGGACGGCTCCGCTGAGGGCGGGGTCGAAAAGGCCCAGGCGATTCCACGCGCGCAGTTGAGTCTCGGAACCACCCGCTCCCGGATTATAAGGCCGATTCAACTGGCGAGTCTTGACACCAAGCACCAGCCCGGCGTTGGCGGTATGGCAAACCAGGCAATCCTGACGGCTTGGATAGTACCAAGTTTGCGTCCTGGTTCCCGTGGCGGTTTTAATCTCAATGGTTTCGCTCAGGTTGGTCTGGAGCAGGTCCGCGTCGCTGTTGTCGGGACGCCATTTATAAGTGACGCCATAGACGCCGCCTGCGGCGTCGCGAACAAGCAGGCGGGTTTCGAGGCGGCGTTTAAACTGAGGATTTGTGTCGTCGACGGGCAGTTCAAAATGTTTGACAAAGACCGTCCCATTGGGAAATTTCCATTCGCCCTGGCGTTGAAACTCAATCTTGCCGTTCGGGTACGGCGCATCGTTGGGCACCGCGATCCAGCGTAATTTCGACGCTCCATCCGACCAAAACGGGACGATAATGTCATACGCGATCAGGCCCGGCGCGGGCGCCAGGCTGCGCACATCGGAAAATGCGCCAGTCTGGGAGAGCAACGGCGGAAACGCGCCGCCGGGGCGATCCGGCATGAGCAAGTAAGATTTGGATTTGGGTCGCGATGCCATGTCCGCGGCTGACTGCGAGGGTTGATTTGCAAGAGAAGCGATCGGGGACGCAATCATCAGCAGGGCCATGAGCGTCGCGACGCGAGAGCCGCTGCGCTCGGCTGACCTGTTTTCTGGCGCGTTAAAAAGACCAATTTCCACCGTCATTTTACTTCCGCGGAGTTGGCGGAGGCCCGGTCGGCCTCGGTTTGAAGATTGAGCCGGACGGCGCTTTCCAAGCCGGCGGAATAGCGGCGCACGGTCCGCTGGATGGCGCCCACGGAAGTATAGGTGCGCTGGCCGGCGGGGTAGCCGTGGAGCACCAGGTAATCGTATTGCTTGGGCTTGATCCGCCGGGATTTGGGAATATCAGTGACGAATACCAGTCCCACGCAGACCGAATCGGCTTCCTTGCTCTCGACCAGGTTCGCGTCCCGCGCGACGACCGCCGTGCCGGGCACCAGCCAGGAATGATTGAGCGGCGGCTTCAGCAAGCTGGTGTAACCGCTATCCACCACCAACCCGTCCGACAGTATTTTGAGAATGCGCCCGCAAATATAGCGCCGGTTTTCAACGCAAATACTGCGAATTTGCTCGCCGCGCGCCGCCCAAAGCCGCGACTGGTAGGGCGTTGCCGCCGTCGACTTGGAAGTCGTTTGCGACAGATTTGTGGCCGCGGCGAAATTGGTCTGCGCAAGGGCCGCAGAGGCTCCCGCCAGAAACAAGATCAAGATTATGGCAATTTTCGCAATCACACAGGACTAGTATTTATAACATGATTTGGAGCAAGAGGAAAGCCCTTCCGGTGAAGGCTAAACTTCCAAACTCCAAACTTCAAACTTCATTCTGAAAATGGCGGCTGGCGGCGTTGCTCACTCGGTGCGACTTGAAAGCTTGGAGCTTGGAGCTTGGAGTTTTTCTGGATTTTGGATTTTGGATTTTGAAGTTTCCTGACAGCCGGCCGTCCTGTCAAAAACTGATACACTCCTTGCCAGTGGTTTGCGAAATGAAATGTTTTGCTAGTCACTCGCCGTTTCATCCGTATTATTTGGTGGCTTATGCCGACTTATGAATATGCCTGCTCCAAATGCGAGCATGAATTTGAAACCGTTCAATCGATCACCGAGAACGCGTTGACGATTTGTCCCAAAGAATTTTGTCCCCGGAAACCATGGGGCAAAGGGAGGGTCAAGCGCCGCATCAGCACCGGCGGCGGATTAATTTTCAAGGGCAGCGGCTTTTACAGCACCGATTATCGAAGCGAAAACTACAAGGCCGCCGCCAAGAAAGAAACGGAAGCGGCCAAACCCGCGGAATCAACCAAATCGGAGAAGGCGGGGGAGACTAAAGCTTCGGCGAATCAAAGCACCGCCAGCAGTCCGCCACCGCCTGCGCCTGCGCCCGCTCCGGCCAAGGAGAGCAAAAGCAAAGCCACGGAATGACGCCGCGCGAAAAGGCCTGTCATTGCCAGCTTCGGACGGCTTGTCTGTTGAGTGCGGAGTTCCAAGGCTGGGTGATATTCACTTTTTTCCGCGGTCCCAGAGACCAGACAGCCGCCTGACCTGGAATCAAAAGCGTGTAATTGGGGCCGAAATGGGGATCCAATCGAGTCGTCGCCATCCAGAATGGGTCCCAGCATTTTTGATCAAAATTCATATCGACGGTGATGATGTACGGCGTTCCCCACGGGTCGCGCAGGACGCCGTCGGGGCCAACGCCCGCGGAATTGGTGTCCGCCGCCATTTTTGCGTTGAAAAAGGAGATTTGCTGGGGGTTATACTGGTGATTGATTTCCAGCGGGTAATCTGTGTTGGTGTTGTCCGTCAGAATGGCAATGACCTCGGAATTGTTGTTTTGATAAGTGGCGTTGATGTTTCTGGACATCACATCGGCGGTCATCATTTGCGGATTCATCCAAGTCGTGTTGCTGTTGCCGGCCATGCATCGGGTTCCAAAAGTAAAGTCAGGCTCAATGTTGGGATTGGGGTTGTTGGCGGAGGCCGCCGCCTGATTGAGCGCCTTGGTGGAAACGGGCATTCGGCTGTAGGTGGAGTAATACTGGCCGATGGCGCCGATCAAGTTCATCTCCTCGGAACGGGCGATGGACTTCTTGGCGTTGTCCTTGGCCGTGCTGAGGGCTGGCAGAAGCATGGAAGCCAGGATGCTAATAATGGCGATGACCACCAATAATTCGATCAGGGTGAACGCGCCGCCGAATTGACTCTCCTTGGGAAATACTCTCTTCATGCGTGTAATTTACCCCAGGGGTTGGTTTTTTGAAAGAAGAAAATGCAAAAATGCAACCATAAATTGCGCGTTGAAATGCCTCTTGTTTTTGGGCCAGCCCAAGACAGAAGACCCCGGAAACCGGAAATCAGGGCCGCGCGCTCCGGAACGATTCACTCGTAAGCAGAGAACCCCGGTCTCTGAACGGGGTGGGGAAAGGCTATGCCTGATTGAATCGTCAATGGAGCAACCGCAAAATTTTAGACTTTAGCGCTGGAGTTGGAGGTTTTAGACTTCATTGTTAAATTATGTCGAAGACCCAATGTCGCTGGATTTGGGCCGGAATGCGCAAATGGTTTGCCTTGGCCGGGGCGGGTTACATGGCGCTTTTTCCCATGTTGTCATTGCGCGCCGATGTGGACATTCGCCGCGACGCGGTGGTGGACGCGGTGGCAAGGGTCATGCCCTGCGTCGTGAATGTCGCGACGGAAAGCATCGTCGAGTATCACGATCCTTTTGAGGCGTTTTGGCGGCGGTATTATGGACAGTCCAATGTGCAAAGCAGCCGCGGCTCGGGCGTGATCATTTCCGAGGACGGTTACATATTGACAAATCTCCATGTCGTGCGCGGCGCCAAACGCATCCAGGTCCGGCTTTCTGACGCGGCCGGCGGCGAGGTTTATGACGTGCAACAGGTCTATGTCGGCGTGCCAAAAACAGACCTCGCATTGCTCAGGATCATTCCCAAAAAGCCCGGAGAGCGTTTCCACGCGGTTAAATTTGCCAGGGACGATGATTTGTTGCTGGGCGAGACGGTCATTGCGCTGGGAAATCCATTCGGCTTGGGCGAATCCGTCAGCCGCGGCATTCTGAGTTCCAAAAGCCGGGGAGCGCCCAAAGCCGACCAGGAGTTGAACATCACCAATTGGCTGCAAACCGATGCGTTGATCAATCCCGGCAACAGCGGCGGTCCGCTAATCGACGTCCGGGGCGACTTGATCGGCGTCAATGTCGCCATTCTTGAAGGCGCGCAGGGCATCGGTTTTGCGATTCCCATCAAAGAAGTGCGCGATGCCCTGGGCGAGATGTTCACCCCGGAGATGGCCTCGCGGTGGTTTGGGGCGCGGGTCCTGCCGGACTGGCCGCTGGTGGTGCGATATGTGGATCCGGGCAGCCCTGCCGAGAAAGCGGGAATAATTGCCGGCGACAAAATTGTGCAGTTGAACGGCAAGACGCCCAAGGATTTCATGGAATACAATCGCTGGCTGCGGGAGGACCCGGGGCTGGACTTCACAGTGACCGTCGAGCGCAAGGGGCACGTTCGCCAGATACAGGCGCGGCTCCTTCCGTTTCGCGAAATGTTAAAGGAATTACTTGGCGCCGATTTGCAGGAGCTGACGCCGGATCTGGTGAGGCGGCTCGGCCTGGACAATTGGGGCGGCGTCGAAACGGGCTTGCTGGTTGCGGGCGTGGACAAAGGCGGCCCGGCGGACAAGGCTGGGCTGGCCCCGTATTGTCTCATCCTCGGCATTGAGGGCCAGCCGTTGCGAAATTACCTGGATGGCTTTGAGTTTTTTTCCAAAATGAACAAAGGCCAGCGTGTGCGCATGGCCGTCCTGGTTCCACAAACGCGAGATGATCTGATTTTGGGCTATCAACGTGGAGTGACTACGCTTAGAATCCGGTAGTTCGCCATGACAAACAGCCCGATGATCGAGGTGTCCAATTTGGCCAAGGACTACGCAGGCCATGCCGCCGTGGCAGGGCTTTCCTTTTCCGTCGCGCGCGGGGAGATTGTCGGTTTGTTGGGTCCCAATGGAGCGGGCAAGTCCACCACCATGCGCATTCTGGCCTGTTATCTGCCCGCCACTTCGGGGCAGGCGCGGGTGGCTGGCCTGGATGTTGCCACGCAGGCCGACGAGGTTCGGCGGCGAATCGGTTACATGCCCGAGAACAACCCGCTCTACAAGGAAATGCGGGTGCGCGAGTATTTGAAATTTCGCGCGCGCTTGAAAGGATTGAAGCGCGGCCGCGCCCGGGAACGGGTCGACAGCGTCATCACCCAATGCGGGTTGGCGGACGCCAGCCGCAAGATCATCGCCCATCTTTCCAAGGGCTACCGGCAACGCGTCGGCCTTGCAGACGCGCTTGTCCATGAGCCAGAATTGATTATCCTGGACGAGCCGACGATCGGGCTGGACCCAAGCCAGATACGGTCCGTGCGCCAGTTAATTCGCGACCTTGGCCGGCGCCATACCGTCCTGCTTTCCAGCCATATTCTGCCCGAGGTGGAAATGACGTGCAACCGCGTGTTGATCATGCGCGAAGGCAGAATTGTGGCCGCTGACACGCCGGATAACTTGCAGCAAGGCATGGGCAAGAGCGGCCAGATCATCGCCGAGATCGCCGCGCCTGCGGCGGAACTAAAGCATTGCTGGGACCAAATGGCCGAAATCGCCCATTATGATATGGCCGCCTGCGATCCGGAGTATCAACGATGCGCGTTTACGGCGGCGGACGGAATAGATTTGCGGCCCCTGGTTTTCGCCCTGGTCCGGGACCACGGATGGAAACTGCGCGAGTTGTATCGCCGGCGCCATTCACTGGAGGACATCTACATGCGCCTGACGCGGCCGGAAAGCGAGGAGGAGAATTTCTGATGCAAGCCTATTTGACTTTAACCCGGCGGGAATTGGGCGGTTTTTTTCTGTCATGGATCGGCTACGTCGTCATCGCCGGAGCCGCTTTTTTGACCGGACTGAGCTTCATCAAGTTGCTGGACGCGCTGCAAGGCCGGCCGACGTTGATGCCCATCACGGAGGCTTTTCTCAATTCGCTTTTTCTGTGGTGGGTCCTTTTGTTTTCCGCGCCGATCATCACCATGCGATTGTTCGCGCTGGAGAAATATACGGGCACCTTTGAAACCCTCATGACGGCGCCCGTCAACGATCTGCAAGTGGTGCTGGCCAAGTTCACCGCGGCGCTGATTCTATTTCTCCTCATGTGGATTCCGCTGGCCGCCTGCATTGTGATCCTGCGCTACCGCGCCAACGACGCGACTCTGTTGGATCCCGGCACGCTGGGGGGAATGTTCGTGGGCATATTCCTGATCGGCGCGCTTTACATGGCCCTCGGATGCTTCGCCTCGTCGCTGACCAGCAACCAGATCGTCGCCGCGATGACCAGTTTTGCCGTCGGCTTGGGCATGTTTATTGTGGGTTATGTTTCAGACCAAATGGCGCCCGGGCAACGCTGGACCACCGACGTGCTCAATTACGTCTCGATGACCAATCACATGCGGGACTTTGCGCGCGGCGTGGTGGATAGCCGGTGCGTGGTGTATTACCTGAGCGTGAGCGGCTTGTTCTTGTTTTTGACTTATCGCGTCGTCGAAAGCCGCCGCTGGAGATAATTATACCATGTCCGAGCGCGCCAGTTCCAAAACGGGTTTTTCGGCGGGCCGCCGCTTTGTCATCGCGCTTAACGCGTTGGCGGGTCTTTTGGCGTTGCTGGCCATTGTGGTGCTTGTCAATTATCTTGCCTCCGGCCATGTCAGGCGGTTCCAATGGGCGCGAAATTCTCCCTTCAAACTCTCTCCCCTGACCGTTAAAGTCCTCAGTCAGTTGACCAATGAGGTTTCCGCCACGATATTTTTCGATCCGCAAGGCGAAGAAGACATTTACGCTCTGACCCTGGGATTGCTGACGGAATATCAAAACGCCAATCCGCGGCTCATTCATGTCAAGAGACTTGATTACACGCGCTTTCCCGGTGAGGCCCGGGCGCTTCAGGACCGGCTTCACCTGGGCGCCCTCAAGGAAAACGACTTCGTCGTCATCGAGGCCAATGGACGGTCCAAAGTTTTCTACGCCAGACAACTGGCCGATTATTCCGTCACCGATTTGTTTGCCGGCCATGCCAAAGTTCGGCGCAGCGCCTTCGAGGGTGAAAAGTATTTCACTTCGGCGATTTTTTCCCTCAGCTACCCCCGCGCCTCCAAGAGTTATTTTATTTACGGACATGGCGAAGGCGATCCGGGCGATCCCTCCGGCGAGCCTCGCGAAGTGGGCGACATGGGTTATTCCAAGCTTGCCGCCATCTTAAAGGATGAAATCAACAGCGACTGGCAACGCCTCGACTTGGAGGGCGCCAGTCCGATCCCCGCCGACTGCCAATTGCTAATCATCGCCGGGCCGCGCAAAGCCCAATTCGCCACCAACGAAGTGGAAAAAGTTGAGGCTTATTTAAAACAGGGCGGTCGTTTGCTTCTATTGCTTGACACTCCGTGCGGCCTGCTTCCGCTCATGTCCCAATGGGGTGTGACGTTGGGCAAATTCCCAGTCATTGAGGGAGACCCGCATTATCGTGTTTACGGCGATGCCGGCTTTTTGACGGCCGAAATGGCGGCCCATCCGATCACCAACCCGCTCAACAAAGAACGCCTGGGCCTTTTGCTGCTCCAGCCGCACCCGATCGTTCCATACGGCAACGCCGCAAAACATCCGGGCGGCCCGGAAGTGACGGTGCTGGCCGACAGCAGCCCGCTCGCGGTCAACGGCGGACAAAGCGGCGAGTTTCCTCTCATTTGCGCCATCGAGCAAGGAGTGGTCAAAGACCTCAACGCTCGCCGCGCCGGCGGAACACGGCTGCTGGTGGCCGGCGATCCCTACTTTTTGGATGACCAAATGATCGATACCTGCCGCGCCAATCATTACTTTGCCAACTTGGCGCTGAGCTGGCTCGTGGAACGGAACGAGCTTCTGTTGAGTGAATTGGGTTCGTGGCCGATAAAAGAATACAAATTGGAGTTGACGGGCGCGCAAACCAGCCAGTTGCGGTGGTTGTTTTTGGGGGTCATGCCCGGATCCGTTTTGTTTGTGGGCGGCTTGGTCTGGCTGCGCCGCCGCAGTTGATTCGTGGCATGAGTTCCAAATCCACAGGGGTGTTGGTCCTGGTCGCCTTGGTTTTGGGCGCGCTGGTATTGTGGGTCGACCGTCCCTTGCGCCTGGCTCGCGAACAGTCGGCCACCCGCAAAGTCCTTCCCGGTCTTGACCTGGCGAAAATTACATCGGTGGAGGTGTTTCCCGCCGGCCAAATGATCCGGGCCGAGCGCACCAATCACTCCTGGGAGCTTACCAGGCCCATCGTTTATCCTGCGGACGGCGCGCGCGTCGAAAGCTTGTTGAGCGCCCTGGCTTCCTTGGAGTGGCGCAGCGCCATTGGCCCGGGCGAATTGACCAGCCGGGCCGATGCCCAGGCGCAATTCGGATTCGATAAAACGGCGTTTTCGCTGGTTATCGAAGGCAGCGGGCCGCCGCGTCATCTGCTGTTTGGCCTGACTTCTCCAATGGGCGACGAAGTTTTCCTGCAAGTGGTGGGCAATCCCAGTATTTATCTGGCTGATTCCAGTGTGCTGAAATTGATTCCGAGCGGCAAGGATCAGTGGCGCGACCTGGCGGTCCTTGACCTGGCGCACTTGCCGTTTGACTCTCTTAAAGTCCGTTCTCCTCCCGGAAAGTATTTTGAACTCGAACGCGAACCCGCCACCGGCTTATGGCGCATGAAGGCCCCGCTGCAAGTCCGAGCCGACACGCCCAAGATCAATGAGCTTCTGGAAAAACTGCGGCTATTGGGCGTGGCGGCATTCGCCTCCGACGACGCCCATCCCGACCTGGATTCCTACGGTTTGCAAAGTTCCCCCCAAAGTCCCGCGCTGGATTTGTCTTTCTTCCACGGAACCAACCAGGTCGTGGATTTGCAGGTCGGCGCAAACTTGACCAACAACCCCGGGCTGGCCTACGCGCGTCGCGGCAACCCGAGCAACATCGTCGTCCTCCCAATCCGGCCGTTGGGGCCGTGGGAAGCCGATTACACGGGCTTTTTGGATCGCCGCCTGCTGAGCGTTTCGCCCGATTTGATTGACGCCATCGAAGTCAGCGCGCAAGACCATTTCACGGTGCGGCGCCAGACAAACGGCCAATGGACCGTTTTCGCGGCGCAAACTTTTCCCGCCGATCAAATGCTAGTCAGCGACTGGCTCTCGGCGTTCACCAACATCGAAGTGGAAATAGAGCGGCCGGTCGTTGCGGATGTTGCCAGCTATGGATTGACCAATCCCGTGGCGCAATACATTTTAAAATCGGCCCAGTCCGGCGCCGTCAAGTCCAACCAGGTGCTGGCCGAAATCCAGTTTGGCGAGTTTGGCGCCAGCACGACCAACCGCGTCTTCGAACGCCGCGCCGACGAGTCCTCGGTCAATTCCATCTCGCGCGAACAATTCGACCGCTTTCCGCGCGCCTCCTGGCAATTGCGCGACCGCCGCATCTGGCACTTTGATTCCAGGGACGTCCAGGCCATCACCATTCATCAAGAAGGCGCTGTGCGCAAACTGATCCGCGATCCCGACAACGAATGGACGCTTGCCCCCGGCTCCAGCGGCGGCATCAATCCCTTCTACCTTGAGGAAACGCTCAACCGGCTTGGCGACCTCAAAGCCATTTAC
>VFSW01012711.1_pt1 | contig 11733 bp, 10 predicted proteins | sample 5358111 | NCBI WGS metagenome assembly VFSW01 (sample SAMN11554181, study PRJNA540505) | mine drainage metagenome | isolation source: sediment from site ElyBrook_90M | place: USA: Ely Copper Mine, Vershire, VT | collected 2017 | reverse complement strand
CTTGAGTCGCTACCGTTACGCGCCGCCCGCCTTCAAAACTCGGGGTAGCTCCGAGAACGGCGCGGCGCCCCCCCGCTACGCCTTGGGGTGGGCCTTGTCGTAGACCGACATCAGATGTCGCAGGTCGACGTGGGTGTAGCGCTCGGTGGTAGCGAGCGACTCGTGGCCGAGCAGCTCCTGGATCGACCGCAGATCCGCGCCGTTCTCGAGCAGGTGCGTCGCGAAGCAGTGGCGCAGGAGGTGCGGGTGGGCGTGGCGCCCCACCGCGGCCTTGAGCACCGCCTTGTTGAGCCGCGGCCCGAGGCTCCGGCGATCGAGCCGCTCCCCCTTGCGGTTCACGAAGAGCGCCTCCTGGTCCGCCGGACATAGCAGGTGGCGCACCTCGAGGTACTTGCCCAGCGCCGCGCGGGCCGCCGCCCCGACGGGGACGATGCGCTCCTTCTTCCCCTTGCCGAAGACTCGCGCCAGCCCCTCGGTCAGATCGACGTCGCCCAGGCTCAGCCCCACCGCCTCGCTCGCGCGGAGCCCCGACGAGTAGATGAGCTCGAACAGCGCCCGGTCGTGGCGCCCCTGCACGCCGTCGTCGCCGGTGGCCTCGAGCACCGCCGCCACCTCCTCCGGGCGAAAGATCTCCGGCAGCCGCCGGGGGATCTTCGGCGCCCGAAGGCGCAGCGCGGGGTTGTCGCGACAGCGCCCGGCGTGCTCTGCCCAGCGATAGAACGTGCGCAGCGCCGAGAGCTTGCGCGAGAGCGAGGCCGCCACGCAGTCGCCGGCGAGCGAGGCGAACAGCCCCCGCAGGACCTTGTGGTCGATCCGGTCGAAGGCGAGCCCGTGCTTGTCGAGGTAGGCGAAGAGCTGGCGCAGATCGTCGCGGTAGGCGCGGACGGTCTCGATCGAGAGGCCGCGCTCCTTCGTGAGGTGCGCCAGGAACGCGGCGATCGGCTCGGCCTCTTCCATCCCGCCATCGTGCGGGGAAAGGTGGGTCGACGCAACTTCGCGCCCCGGCCCGATCGCCCGCGCTCATTCGCGGGCGCTGGCCACCCTCCTGGCTCGACGCAGCCTCACGCGAGCCTCTCCTCCTTGGCCTACCGATGCAGCTCAATCGCCCTCGCCGCCGCCGGGTCCGCGAGGTACAGCCCCGCGCGCTTGGGCGCGTTCACGACGTAGGCGAGCTTCCCGGTCCCGGTCCAGTGGACCCCCGGCTCGACCTTCCAGTCCACGTAGCGCGGCAGCGACGGCTCGACCGCGGGGATCACCGCGAGGTCCGAGGTGTTGCCGACCGGGTTCTTGAAGGTGATCCAGAGCCACAACCCGTCGGGCGAGAAGTCGTAGTCGTCGACCGCGCTCACCAGCCGCCGCGCCGCGGGGTTCTTCTGCACGCCCCCATCGATCACCAGCGCGCCCGGCGCGTCCACGGGCACGGCCATCAGCTCGCAGGCTTCGCCCCCCCGCGTGCAGTCGCTCTTGAAGAGCAGCCCCTTCTCGTCGGGGGTGAAGTCGAAGGCGTAGATCGCCTCCCCCACCAGCCTGGGCTCGCCGAGCGGCGCGCCCAGCGCCCCGAGCGGCAACAGCATGAGGTGCTCGGTGTAGAGCGGCTTCAGGACGCGCTTGAGATACCCGAGGTACTTGCCGCTCGGCGAGAAGCCGAACACCCGCGCCGAGTCCACCACCGGCTGCACGCCCCGCACGGGATCCCAGAGCGCGAGCTTCCCCGCGCGGGTCGGCTCGTAGTAGCCGGTGACGAACGCGAGCCGCCCATCCGCGCTGTACTTGTAGGTCCCCGCGTCCTTGCCGAGATGCTCGGGGGCGCTCGGCTTGGTCACGTCCGCGACGTAGAGATCGCCCAGCAGCCGGTGCGGGTCGATGCCCGCGACGTAGGCCACGCTCTTCCCCTCCGGCGAGAGCTGGAAGCTCGAGACCTCGGTGCCGAGCTTGCGGTCGTCGACGCCCCCCCCGATCCGGCTCGCGTGGAGCTCGGACTTTCCGTCCTTGCCGACGACGGTGTACGCCACCACGTTCGCCTCGGGGGCGATCTGGTAGTCACCGACGTGTTCGGCGAGGGTCCGGTGGACCGGCTGGCCATCGAGCCGCCCGTGGATCTTGAGCGCGCCGCCGACGTTCGAGCGTTGCCGGTAGAGGAGAAACGCGCCGCCCTTCACGAACTCGAAGGTCGCCACGCCGGGGTCGACCAGCTGCCCGTCGACCTTGAGCTCGCCCCGGTCCCCCGCGATGTAGCCCAGGGCCTCGGCCGACCACAGCCCGCCCGGGAGCCCGTCGCCGCGAAAGCCAAAGTACCCCACGTCGCTCGCCACGGGGGTCACCGCGCCGGTTGCGACGTCCGCCTCGACCAGGTCCCCGCGGTGGGTCTCGAAGCTGAAGTGGTCCAGGAACGCGAGCCGCTTCCCGTCGGACGAGAAGGCCAGGTTGCCGGTGAGGTTGGACGCCTCGCGCCCGAGCAGGTGATCGGTGCCGTCGGCGCTCACCAGATGCAGCTCGCCGACGAACGCGTCCGGGGGCATGAGCTTGCCCGCGGGATGGGTGGGCGTGTGCAGGTAGAGGACCGCCGCGGTGTGAGGCACGACCGCGAGCCCCTGCCCGCCGCCCTCGATCTTCCGCTCGCCGATGCCCTTCGGGCCCGAAGACTTCGCGGGCTTGCCGCACGCGGCGACCGCGGCGCGCAGAGCCCAGAGAGAGACGATCCGTGTCCGGTTCATGCGCGCGCGACCTCCGTCGGCTGGCCCCGCGTCGAGGAGAGCCCGGCCAACCAGGCGCCGAAGTCCGCGCGCGCCCGCTCGACCAGCTTCAGCCGCCGCTGGGCCTCCGGGACTCTACCGTCCATCGGCGGGAAAAGCCCGAAGATGACGTTGCTCGGCTGGTAGTCATAGCCCGCGGGGTGGGCCTCGCCGGTGACGTGCCGGTAGAGCGCGCCGAGCGCGGTGGTCGCGGGCGGCGGCGCAAAGGCCACCCCCCTCAGGCGCGCCTCCACCGCGAGCGCGACGAGCGCGCCAGAGGCGCAGGATTCGACGTAGCCCTCGACCCCGGTGATCTGTCCGGCGAAGAAGATCTCCCGCCGCGACTTCAACGACAGGTCGCGTGCGAGCAGCTCCGGCCCCTTCAGGAACGTGTTGCGGTGAATCTGCCCCAGCCGCAGGAACTCCGCTCCCGCGAGCCCGGGGAGCATCGCAAAGATCTTCCGCTGCGCGGCCCAGGTCAGCCGAGTCTGGAACCCCACCAGGTTGTAGGCCGTGCCCCCCACGTCCTCGAGCCGCAGCTGCACCACCGCCCAGGGGCGGCGGCCGGTCTTCGGATCGACGAGCCCCACGGGCTTCATCGGGCCGTGGGAGAGCACCTCGTCCCCGCGCTCGGCCATGATCTCGATCGGCAGGCAGCCCTCAAAGTAGCGCGGCTCCTCGAAGTCGTGCGGCGCGACCTTCTCCCCTTCGCGCAGCGCCTTCACGAAGGCCTCGTACTGCGGCTTGTCGAGCGGGAGGTTCAGGTAGTCGTCCCCGCCGCCCTTGCCGTAGCGGCTCTGCTTGAAGACCTGGGAGTAGTCGATCGAATCCGCGCTCACGATGGGCGCGATCGCATCGTAGAAGTACAGCCCCTCGCGCCCGGTCGCGGCGGCGATGGCCTGGGCGAGCGGCTCGCTCGTGAGCGGCCCGGTGGCGATGACCGTCAGCTGCGGCGCCGGCGGTAGCTCCGTGCACTCGCGGGCCACCACCGTGAGGCCCGGCGTCTCGCGCACGCGCCGCTCGACCGCCGCCGAGAAGCGCACCCGGTCCACCGCGAGCGCGTCGCCCGCGGGCACCCGGGTCTCGTCGGCCGCGGCGAGGATCGGCGAGCCCGTCTCGCGCAGCTCGGCCTTGAGCAGACCCACAGCGTTCTCGGGGTTGTTGCTGCGCAGCGAGTTCGAGCACACCAGCTCGGCCATCCCGTCGCCGCGCTGGGCGGGGGTGCGCTTGTGGGGCTTCATCTCCCAGAGCTCGACCGGGATGCCCTTGCGCGCGAGCTGGACCGCGACCTCGCAGCCCGCGAGTCCTGCGCCCACCACGATGACCTTGGAGCTCATCCTGCTTCGCATAGCACACCGCGGGCGCGCTGCCCGAGGCAACGCGTCGGACTTTCGTGGTCTTCCCCGCTACGCAGGCCGCATTCACCGCTCGAACCGGGTCACCCGAGGGCTCGGACGACAGGAAGGCGGCGCCTCCGAGGGACGTCCGCCCGCGGACGTGGTCCGCTCGGCGCTCACCCTACCCGGTCTTCTCGTTGGTGAGCACGAGGAACTTGTACTGGCCGAACTGAGCGCGGCCAGCGGTGTAGAGCACCTCGGTCAGCAGCCGGTACGGCACCCAGCGATCGCAGATGATGGTCACGCGTCCGGTGAAGGGCTGCGCGGAGTTGTACTGCGCGATGTACTTGAGCCGATCCGCTTCCTTGGTCAGCTTGTCGAGCAACGGCGAGATCACCAGGGAGTCGTCGGAGTTGCCTTCCTTGAACTTGGGGTCGACCTTCACCCCGACGCCGCAGAGCGGCCCCGGGCAGCCCGGCAAGGTCTCGGTGCTGGTGAGGATCACCACCGGCTTGTCGGCGACCAGGATGCCCTTCTGGCTGATGGTGATGGTGAGCGTATCCTCGGGGTGGAGCTGGGTGGTCGAGGTCGGCGGCTGGAGCTGGTTGTTCATCTCGATCGTCGTGGAGCTCGACGACCAGCTCTTCAGCAGGAAGACCAGGATGATGGTCATCATGTCCATCATCGCGGTGATGTTCAGCTCCTTGATCTCACCCTGGCGCTCGCGGGCCTTGCGGCGCACGCGGCGCAGCGCCTTCTTGAACTCCAGCCGCTGCGCGAGATCCTCCTGGAGCTGGTTAGGCCCTGGGGTGTTGGCGTTCACATGACCCCCGCGGAGAGCGACACGTCGAAGAACAAAGGGTGCTTGCCGTCGGGGGCGGTGTACTCGCGCACCGCGTCCATGGTGCGGATCACGCTGCCGTAGGGGATGCTCGAATCCGCCTGGATGATGATCTTGGTCTCGGTGGGGAACGAGCCCTTGATGGCGATCATCTTCTGCGTGAGCAGGTCGAAGTCGAAGTCGTTGTTCTTGGCGAGCGGGATCGTGGGCTGGTTGGGATCCGGCGCCCCGCCCGGGGTGTGGCCGGGGGGCCCCCCCCCCCCCGCGGCGCCGAAGAACCCGGGGCGGGCCCCCCAGACGCGGAGGGGGGGTGGCGGCTTGTCCGAGTCCGCGCCCGCCGCGCCCGCCGAGGTGCTGGGCACGGTCACGTTGAGCACGCCCAGGGTGATCAGCGCGGTCATGGTGAGGAGCATGAACATGATGAGGTTCATCATGATGTCGAGGTACGGGACGATGTTGAGCTCGCCCGCTTCCTCTTCTTCACGCGGATGCAGCTTCCGCCGGCTGAAATAGACCGCCATCTTTGTCCGTGGCCCTCGTCGCCCTCTGCGACCTTAAGCCGAAACCGCTTCGCCGGTCTCGCCCGCCGAGCGGCGCGCGAGCAGGTTCTCGAGCTTCAGCGCGTTGAGCTCGATCTCCTCGATCATGCTCTTGGCCTTGGAGGTGAGGATCAGGTGGGCGAGGATGCAGGTCACCGCGATCCCCAGACCGAAGGCGGTGTTGTTCATGGCCTCGGAGATGCCCTTCGAGAGCACCAGGTTCTTCTGCTCGGCGGCGACCGCGCCCAGGGACCGGAAGGCGGCGATCAGGCCGGTGATGGTGCCGATCAGGCCGAGCAGCGTGGCGATGTTGGCGAGCGACCACAGCGACTGGATGCGCCTCTGCAGCAAGGGGGTGACCTCGAGGATCGACTCTTCCATCGCGCGGGCGACCTCGATCTCGCCGCGGGGGGCGCGCGCGAGGCCGGCCTTGATGACCCGGGCCAGGGCGGCGTTGGGCGCGGCCCCGCAGAGCTTGATCGCCCGGTCGATGTTGCCGGTCATGACCAGCTTCGTGACCTGCTCCACGAACGGTCCGCTGTTGATGCTGAAGCGGAAGTTCAGGGCCACCACGCGGTCGATGATCACGGCGACCGCGAAGGCCGAGGAGATCAAGTTCACGAACATGAACGGTCCCCCTTCCTTAAAGAACGCGGCAATTTGGTCGATCATCGATGCTCCTTCGGGTACGCGGGGTCGCGTGTCAAAAGCTTGGGGTTAAAAGTCTAGCGGGCTGTCTCGGCGTTCGGATGAAACCCTCGCGCGGGTGTTGGAGAAAGCTCCACAAACCCGCCCATTTGTTTCGTAACATCGCCGAAAGACACAAGTCAACGAACTTGCGACTTGGCGAGGGATTCGCCGGTCGGCCCGAAAGCCCCACGGCTGCTTCTCGCGCGCTCTCGCCGGGCGGTCACCGGCGCGCGTGGCCTTCGCGACGGCCACGTTGCCTGGACCACCGCCTACCGCGGGGCCTGCTCCGGCGCCCCCTGCAGCTTCCCCACCTCGGCGTCGGTGTCCTGGACCGAGCCCTGGAGGGCCTGCAGCTGGCGCTTGAGCTCGGGCACCGCGCCCGGGCCGCGCGTGCCCGCCGACGAGAAGGGCGCGCGGAGGTCGCACATCCCCTTCGCCGCCGCGGTGAGCTGGGCGATCGGCGCCGCCCACTCCGGAGGCACGGGCTGGGGCAGCGTGGGCAGGGCCTCGACCCCGACGCAGAGCCGCGCCCCCTCCGCCTTGACCCGATCCTGCCAGAAGGGGCTCTGCGCGAGCTGCGGATAGCTCTCGACCTTCCCGAGCACCTCCAGCGCGTCCTCGAGCTCGGCATCGAGCGTGGTGCTGAAGCTCGTGGCCCAGCTCGGCACGTCCTTGAGCGCCGCCAGGAAGGGCGGAAACGACTTCGAGGGCTGGGCTGGCGCCACCGGAGCCGCGGGCGCAGGCCCGGCGGCCTTGTTCGGGCAAGCCGCCAGCGTCACGAGGAGCAGCAGGTCGCGGAGGCGCAGGCGGAGCACTAGAACGATGCCCCCACCACCGGGATGTTCAGCGGCGCGATGAGGGCCTCCGGCTCGACCACGGCCTTGCGGTAGGTGCAGCTGCCCCCCTTGAGGCTGTTGGGGCAGACCAGCTGCTGCCCGTCGCGCTTGCTGAACTTCTGCAAGAGGTACGGGCTCCCACAGTCCGGGCAGGCCTCGGGCACGGGCCGATCCCAGGCCGCGAAGGTGCACTCCGGGTACTTGTTGCAGCCGAAGAAGACCTTCCCGCGGCGAGAGCGGCGCTCGGTGAGCTCGCCGCCCTTGCAGGTGGGCGACGGACACATCACCCCGATGCCGATGGGCAGGCTGTTCTTGCACTCCGGATACCCGGTGCAGGCGAGGAACTTTCCGAAGCGGCCGCGCTTGACGGCCATGGGCTTGCCGCACTTCTCGCAGATCTTGTCGGTGACCTGCTCGGCGATGGGGGTGATCGTGCCGTCGAGCTCGGTCTTGAAGTCGCCGGTGTTCTTGCACTCGGGGTACCCGGAGCAGGCGAGGAAGCGGCCCATCTTGCCCCACTTGATCACCATCGGCGCCCCGCACTTCTCGCACTTCAAGAGGGTGGGAGTCTCCTCGCGCTTCACGTCGCGCATGGTGATCTCCGCCTCGGCGAGTTCCTTCTTGAAGGGACCGTAGAACTCGCTGAGCACCTTCACCCAGTTCAGGTTCCCCTCGGCGATCTCGTCGAGCTGCTCCTCCATCTCGGCGGTGAAGCCCACGTCGACCACCGCAGGGAAGGCCTTCACCAGGAGCTCGTTCACCAGCGTGCCCAGCTCCGTGGGGTAGAAGCGGGTCTCGCGCTTCTCGACGTACTCCTTGAACACGATCACCGAGAGGATCGCGGCGTAGGTCGAGGGACGGCCGATGCCCTGCTCCTCGAGCTCCTTCACCAGCGAGGCCTCGCTGAAGCGCGGGGGGGGCTGGGTGAAGTGCTGCTCGGGCAGGAGCTTCTCGAGCGTGAGGACGTCACCGGCCTCGAGCACCGGCAGCTCGCCCGAGGGGGCGTCGTCCGGGGAGGCCGCGGCGATATCCTTGTCGTCCTTCTCGGCCGCGGGCTTTTCCGGCGACTCGTCGGGCGTGGCGCCGTAGACCGCGAGGTAGCCAGCAAACTTGAGGATCGTCCCGGTGGCGCGGAACAGCGCCCGCCCCGCGGTAAGATCGACCGAGGTCTGGTCGTACACCGCGGGCGACATCTGCGAGGCGAGAAACCGGTTCCAGATCAGCTCGTAGAGCCGGAACATGTCGGGCTCGAGGAAGTGCCGCACGCGCTCGGGCGTCCACTCGAGCGACGTGGGCCGGATGGCCTCGTGGGCGTCCTGGGCCTTCTTGCTCTGTTTGTAGATGTTGGGCTCGGCCGGAACGAAGTCCTTGCCGTAGATCTTCCCAATCAGCGTCCGCGCGCCGTCGACCGCGTCGGTGGAGAGCCGAGTCGAGTCGGTGCGCATGTAGGTGATGAGGCCCACCGAGCCCTCGTCCCCCAGCTCCACGCCCTCGTACAGCCGCTGGGCGAGGGTCATGGTCTTCTTGGCCGAGAAGTAAAGGCGGTTCGCGGCCTCCTGCTGGAGCTTGCTGGTGATGAAGGGCGCGGCGGGGTTGCGGCGCCGCTCGCGGCGGTCGACCTTGGCCACGGTGAAGGCCGACTGCTGCAGCTCCCGCAGGAGCCCCTCGGTGCTCGCCTGGTCCTTGAGCTCGACCTTCTGGCCATCGACCTTCTGCAGGCGGGCCTTGAAGCTCGGGGGCACTCGGGCCGAGAGCAGCGCGTCGAGGGTCCAGTATTCGACGGGGACGAAGGCCTTGATGGCCTCCTCGCGCTCGACGATCAGGCGCACCGCCACGGACTGCACGCGGCCGGCCGACAGCCCGCGGCGCACCTTCTTCCAGAGGATCGGCGAGATCTGGTAGCCCACGAGCCGGTCGAGCACGCGCCGTGCCTGCTGGCTGTCGTACTTCTTTCGATCGAGCTCCAGCGGGTGCTGGATCGCTTCCTGCACGGCCTTCTTGGTGATCTCGTTGAAGAGCACGCGCTGGATCTGCACGCCGGGACCGCCCACCTCCTCGGCGATATGCCAGGCGATGGCCTCGCCCTCGCGGTCCGGGTCGGTCGCGAGGTAGGTGCGCTCGGCGGTGCGGGCCGCGGCGCGGATCTCGTCCAGCACCTTGGCCTTGGAGGGGATCACCTCGTACGTGGGCTGGAACCCGCGATCCGGATCGACGCCGATCTTGCTCTTCGGGAGGTCCTTCACGTGCCCGACCGAGGCCTTCACCCGGTAGCCGCTGCCCAGGTACTTCTTGATGGTCTTGGCCTTCGCCGGCGACTCGACGATCACCAGGTACCCCTTGCGCGGCCTGGCTTCGGCGGCCTCGTCGAAGACTGCCGCCGCCTTCTTGGTCCCCGCCTTGGCCTTCGTCGCGGTCACGGCCGCCTTGGCCGCCTTCGTCGCGGCGACCTTCTTCGCGAGCGTCTTCGCCGACGTCTTGGTCTTAGCGACTCGCTTGGGCTTGGGCGCGGCTTTGGTGCGGGGGCTCATGAGATCTCCGAAGCAGCGGTGACGACTTCGCGGGGGCGGTACACTTGCCCGCCAGGCGCGCGACAAGCAAGCCCCAACAGCTCGAGCCGGCTCACGGCCGAGGCTGCCTGGGCGGGGGTGAGCTGCGCGGCCTCGGCGAGCTCGTCGAGGGGACGGGGAGAGAGGCCGAGCAGGGCGGCGACGCCGTCGAGGCGCGCGGCGCCCGTCGAGCGCGGCGCGCGGCGGCGCGCGCGGGGCCCGGGGGGCTTCGCCGCGGCGCGGGGCGCGCCGAGGGCCGCGAGCACGTCCTCCGCGCCGGTGCAGACCCGAACCCCAGAGCGCTTCAGGAGGGTGTTGACCCCCTCAGCGATGGCCTGCCCTGGCGTCCCGGGCACGGCGAGCACGGGCCGCCCCAGGGCCAGCGCGCGCTCGGCGGTGAGGAGTGAACCCGAGCGCAGCGCGGCCTCGACGACCACCACGGCGCGGCCCAGCGCGGCGATGAGCCGGTTGCGGCGCGGGAAGTGGTAGGCGAAGGCCGGCGTCCCGAACGGAAACTCGGTGACCACCGCGCCGCCGCTGTCGGCCACGCGCTGAAAGAGCGGTACGTGCCGCGGGGGATAGAGCTCACCGAGGCCGCTGCCGAGCACCACCAGCGTTCGGCCGCGCTCCAGCGCCCCCGCGCGGGCGGCGCCATCGCTGCCCAGCGCACCGCCGGACACCACGGTGAGACCCTGGCCAGCGAGGTCGCGGGCGAGGGAGCGGGCGAAGCCCAGACCGCTGGCCGTGGCGTGGCGCGAGCCGACGATGGAGACGCCCGGCAGCGGCGGGAGCGTGCCCCAGACGAAGAGCGCTCCCGGCGGACCGGAGACCTGATCGAGCTCGACCGGCCACGCCGCGTCGCCGGGCACGAGCACGGTCGCCCCGAAGGCCTCAGCCGCTTCGAAGGCCTGCGTCCCGAGCCGGCGCGCGTCGGGGACTGCGTCCGCGGCCGCGGCGAGGGACCCGTGATCCACCGCGAGGTCCGCGATCGAAGCTCGGGAGACTCCCGGCACGCACCAGAGTCCGAGGGCAGCGACCCGATCGGCTGTTCGATCCTTGGCCATGGGGCTGCCTATATAAAGGTCGCGCTTCCCCCGTCAAGCAGCGCGCCGGGCTCGGGGGGGCCGAGCCCCCAGTCAAGGCCCTGACTTCGTGGCGCTTTTGAGCTCAGGCGCCTCAGTGCTGCTGCGCGAGCATTTGGACGTGGTCGCCGACCATCAGCTCGCGAATGCTGTTCAGCACGAGGGCCTCGGACGCGTTCTCCTTGGTGTCCACGATCAGGAGCCGACCGACGGTCTCGACCGGATAGCCCGGCACCCAGCGCGAGGTGTAGTCCTCCTCGAGCCCTTCGCGCTTGATGACGACATCGAAGGTGTTGCCCTCCTGGACGCCGTCCTTGCGGCCGCGGTCGACGAAGACCATGTGCCCCTCCCCCACGTTCAGGATCTCCGGGATCAGCGTGGCGATCACGTACCCGCCAAGGGTGCGATCGTTCTCCTTGATCGCCACGTTGCGCAGGTAGCGCTCGCCCCACGGCCCGACCAGATCGCCGCGCTCGATGGCGTCGAAGCTCTTGTCGATCTGTCCGCTGAAGAGCGGCTTGCCGTTGGCGGTGATCTTCACCGTGCCGCGCAGCTGAGTCAGGTAGCCGATGAGATCGCCCGTGACGGGGTGGTGCACTTCCTGGATCGTGCGAAAAATGACCAGTTGATCGCCCGGCTTCGGCTTCTGCCGGCCGAAGCGCATGTAGACCGGATCGTTCGAGGCCAGGAGCACCTTCTCCTCGAAGGAGCCCACGATCTCGCCCGCGTTGGCCAGCTCTCGCGCGGTGACGAACCCCTGCGTGGGGGCGACCGTGGTCCCGGGCGGGATGTAGCCGATCTTCGCGGTGGCCTGGACGTCGGTGTCCTCCGCCGGCTGCTCCGGGGCCGGCGCCTCCGCGACCTGGGTGCCCCCTCCCGGATAGAAGCGGATGTCGTTGCCCGGATAGATCCAGTGGGGGTTCGCGATCTGCGGGTTGTAGCTCCAGAGTTTCGGCCAGAACCACGGGCTCTGAAGGTACGTGCCCGAGATGTCCCACAGGGTATCACCGGTCTTGACGGTATAGTCCTGACCGGGGGGCACGGTGGGCCGAGCTCGGTGTGGATGGCATTCTTTCGGTCACTCCTTATTACAACAAACCCAGCCAAGCGGGACTCGAATCGCACTTTCG
>VFSW01012710.1_pt1 | contig 11734 bp, 10 predicted proteins | sample 5358111 | NCBI WGS metagenome assembly VFSW01 (sample SAMN11554181, study PRJNA540505) | mine drainage metagenome | isolation source: sediment from site ElyBrook_90M | place: USA: Ely Copper Mine, Vershire, VT | collected 2017 | reverse complement strand
CCGGTCCCGCGCGGCAGGCATTTTTCCTCGCCGGCGACGATATTCAGATAAAGGGCGAAAACGACGTGATCCGGGGCCGGTATAAGATTATTCGTATCGGCATTAATTCCGCGGTGGTGGAGGATCTGCAGACGCACGACCAGCAGACGCTGCCGCTGGTAGCGGAGTTGACGTCATGATGAGGAAGCACCGGCCAGGGGCAAGGGGGCAGGAGCCAGGCACAGCCGGCGAGCGCGGGTTCGCCCTGCTACTGGTCTTCGCGATGGCTGCCATCGTCGCCATGTTCCTCTATATGCAGCTCCCGCGCGTGGCGTTTGAGAGCGAGCGCGACAAAGAGCAATTGTTGATCGACCGCGGCGAGCAATACAAGCGGGCGATTCAGCTTTATGTGATCGCGTGGAAGAAGTATCCCGACAAAATCGACGATCTGGAAAACACCAACAACAAGCGCTATCTGCGAAAGCGCTACATCGATCCGATGACCGGCAAGGATGAATGGCGCTTGATCCACGTCAATGCCGCCGGCGTCCTCACCGACTCACTGGTGCAGAAGCCGCCGAATCCGGACGGGACACCGGCGGGTTCAGCGGCGCCGGGGACAGCGTCATCGTCATCGACAGCGACATCGTCATCGACCGCGGCGCCGGTCGATCCAAACGCGCCGCCCGCTCCGGTGAACGCGGCGGTGATGCGGCGTCCCAGCGACGTAGTGGGGCAGGCATATTCGCAGACCGCGAATCCGGACTCGAACGATCCGGCGACCTGGGCTCCCATCACGCTGGGCCCCCAACCGGGCGCCAACGGAGCCACCAACGGCCAGCCGCCCTCGGGCGCAGTGGGATTCAACGGCGGTTTATTGGGACAGAACCCGGGCCAGGGGCAGCCGGGGATGCCGGGCCAGACGCCGGCGCCGGGAGCCTTCCCTTTGCCGGGCCAGCCGGGCTTTAATCCCAATCAGAACCAGTTCAAGGTGGACGCCAACGGACAACTGGTGCCGTTCACGCCCACGCAGCCGGCGCAGAATACGCCCCAGGCTGCCGGCTCCCAGAATCCGGGGACACCGGGCGCGCAGGCAGGCCCGATGGGTGGAATTTCCGCTCCGGGCATCAACCCCGCCGGCAACGGTTTCGGCGCGCAGAATGCGGCTACGCAGTCCATTAACAGCATGCTGACCAATCCGAATCCGGTGGCGGGCGCAAACGGGCTGGGAACGGCAGGCGGCATGACCTCGGGCGGAATCGCCGGGGTTGCGTCCACGTTCAAAGGCCCCAGCATCAAAATCTATAAGAAGCGGCAGAAGTATCAGGAGTGGGAATTTATCTTCTCACTTGACGATCAGCAGGCTCAGCCGGGTCAGAACCAGAACCCTCTGCAGCCGGGGCAGAATGGGCTGACGCCGGGGCAGAACGGCGCCCCGGGAACGACTCCGGGAGCACCGGGCGCGCCGGGTCCTGGGACAGCGGCCACCGGGAATCCGTAAAGGCGACCCACAACGCCGACGGGGCCCATGGCCGTAAGCCTGCCGTGGAAATAGTGAACATACGCGTCCCAAAACCGGACAGTGCGGTGCACGGCGTCCGCCGTCCTCACAAGAGTTTAGCAACGGAATAGGGATTGCACTGCCACTCGGTTACAATTTCAACCAGATGCATAAAGAAGGCAGGATTCTCATCGCCGACGATCAGCCGGACGTTCTTGAAGCGCTGCGGCTGCTCCTCAAGGGCGAGGGGTTCGAGATCGAATCGGCGGCCTCGCCCATGGGAATTCTGGCTGCGCTCGAATCGCGCGACTTCGACGTGGTGCTGATGGATCTGAATTACACCCGGGACACCACCTCCGGCGAAGAAGGGCTCGACACCTTGATGCGCATTCAGGCCATCGACGCTAACGTGCCCGTAGTGGTGATGACGGCCTGGGGCAGCGTGGATCTGGCCGTCGAGGCGATGCGCCGCGGCGCGCGCGACTTTATCCAGAAGCCGTGGGACAACGCGCGGCTGCTGGCCATCGTGCGGACGCAGGTGGAACTGAGCGGCGCATTGCGGCGCGGCCAAAGGCTGGAGGCAGAAAATCGACTGCTGCGCACCGAGGGAAGGCCCGCGCTGATCGCCGAATCGGCATCCATGCAGCCGGTTCTGCAACTGATTTCCCGCGTCGGGCCGTCGGACGCCAATGTGTTGATCACGGGCGAGCCGGGCACGGGCAAGGAAGTGGTCGCGCGCACGCTGCACGCCGTTTCGCTGCGTAGCGGCCGGCCGATGGTGACCGTCAACGCCGGCGGCTTGGCCGAAGGCATCTTCGAGAGCGAGCTGTTCGGTCACGTGAAGGGCGCATTTACCGACGCCAAGATGGACCGCGTGGGACGGTTCGAACTGGCCGACGGCGGCACTCTGTTTCTGGATGAAATCGCCAACGTGCCGATGAATCTGCAGGCCAAGCTGCTGCGCGTGCTGGAGATCGGCGAGATGGAACGCGTGGGATCGTCGAAAACGCGCAAAGTCGACGCGCGCGTCATCTCGGCGACCAACGCGCTTCTGCCGGAGGAGGTGGCCGCGGGGCGCTTTCGCCAGGATCTGCTGTTCCGGCTGAACACCATCGAAATTCATCTTCCTCCGCTGCGCGAACGCCGCGAGGATATTCCGGTTCTGGCGGCGTATTTCCTGGACACGCACGCGCGGCGGTATCGAAAAAATCTGCAAGGCTTCGACGCGGCGGCCATGCAGGGGACGCTCGAACATCCCTGGCAGGGCAACGGCCGGGAGCGGACTCACGTCATTGAGCGCGCGGGCCTGATGGCCCAGGAAAATCAGGTGCGGCAGGCCGATCTGGCCCTGCGTCCGGCGGCGCAAGGCTCGATGCGCCTGGAGGACATGAGCCTGGAGGATGTCGAGGCATTCCTGATTAAAAAGGCCCTGGCGCGCTATAACGGGAACGTCAGCCACGCGGCGAACGCGCTGGGGTTAAGCCGCAGCGCGCTGTACCGGCGGCTGCAACGCTACGGTCTGTAAGTGGATTTCTCCAAGCTCAAGCCGGTTCACGAACAAAGGATGCTGCTGCTGGCGATGGCGGCCGGCCTGCCCGCGGTGGTGACGGCCCTGATTCTTCTTTGGACTGGAAATTTTTCGCCCAAGGTGCAGTGGACGCTTTCGGTGCTGGTCGTGGGCGGATGGTGGGCCTGCGCGGCCGCGGTTCGCGACCGCGTGGCATCGCCCCTGCGGACACTCGCCAATCTCCTCGAAGCGATGCGCGAGGGCGATTACTCCATTCGCGGCCGCGGCGCCGGCGAGGACGCGCTCGGCGACGTCATGCAGCAGGTGAACGCCATGGCCGCCACGCTGCGGGCCCAGAGGCTCGGCGCGCTGGAAGCCACCGCGCTGCTGCGCAAGGTGATGGAGGAGATCGACGTGGCGATTTTCGCCTTCGACGGCGATCAGCACCTCCGGCTGGTAAACCGCGCGGGAGAGCGGTTGCTTGGCCAGGCATCGGAACGCATCATGAACGCGAATGCCGCTTCCCTGGGCCTGGCGGAGTATCTGGCGGGCGACGATACGCAGCGCATCCAGAGAACGTTTCCGTCCGGTACGGGCCGCTGGGGCATCCATCGCTCGACGTTCCGCGAAGGAGGCCTGCCGCATCAACTGCTGGTGGTGACGGATCTGACCCGCGCGCTGCGCGAAGAAGAGCTGCAGGCCTGGCAAAGGCTGGTTCGCGTGCTGGGTCACGAAATGAACAATTCGCTGACGCCCATCAAATCGATTGCCGGCAGCCTGGAATCGCTGCTGAAACGCGATCCGCTGCCCGGCGACTGGCGCGAGGACACCAGCCGCGGCCTCTCGATTATCGCGACCCGCAGCGAGGGACTGAGCCGGTTCCTGGGCGAATATGCCAGGCTCGCCAAACTGCCCCGTCCGCAAATGGGCGCGGTCGACGTTGGCGCGTGGGTCCGCAACGTCGCTTCACTGGACCGCAGGATTCCGGTGACGATCCGCCCCGGGTCCGAGTTGACCGTGCGCGGCGACCGCGATCAACTGGACCAGATGTTGATCAACCTGCTGCGCAACGCCGTGGACGCCTCGCTCGAAACCCACGGAGGCGTCAGCATCGGCTGGTCCCGCGCGGGCTCTCAACTCGAAGTGACGATCGACGACGAAGGCCACGGTCTTTCCAACACCGCGAACCTGTTCGTGCCGTTTTTCACCACCAAGCCGGGAGGCTCCGGCATTGGCCTGCTGCTCAGCCGCCAGATCGCCGAAGCGCATGGCGGCTCGCTCGACCTGCGCAACCGGACGGACGCGCGAGGATGCCGCGCCGTATTGACGTTGCCAGTCGGCTAATATTGAGGAGTTGCGGCCTTATCTTTCCATAGTTGCTCCTTCGCGCAACGACGATCATGGCGGCGATCTGCTCCAGCGGATGCAATGGTTCGTCAACGCGCTGATGGAACAGTGCCGCCGGTATTCGCTGACGGCGGAGTTGGTCCTGGTGGAATGGAATCCTCCGGCGGAGAGGCCCCGTCTGGCGGACGTCCTCGAGTGGATTGACGATCCAGGATATTGCCGCGTGCGCATTGTGGAGGTTCCGGCGGCCGTTCACCGCCGGTACGCCCATGCCGACAGGCTGCCTCTGTATCAGATGATCGCCAAGAACGCCGGCATCCGGCGCGCGCGCGGAGAATTTGTTCTGGCGACGAACGTCGATCTTCTCTTTTCAAACGAGCTGATGGAGTTCATCGCCCGTCGCAGGCTGGAACCGGACCGCATGTATCGCACCGATCGCTGCGACGTCATGCCCCATATCCCCTACACGTCCTTGGACGAACAATTGGCCTGGTGCGGAAAACACATGCTTCGCATCCATGGGGCCAATGGAGTCTCGACAGTGAAGCCGGACGGATCCTTTACCTTCGAGCGCCTGGACATCGCTGACCGCAACAGCGGCATGAGCCTTGGCGCAGGCTGGTTTGCCCGCGAGACGCGCGGCAAAGCGGCTTTCCGCTGGATCGACAACGACGCGGAGATCCGCATTGAATCGCATCCCAAGAGAGTTCTGGCCATTGACGTCGCGCCGGGTCCGGGCGTTCGCGAGGAGCCCACCACGCTGGATGTTTTGGATGACGCCGGAGAGACGCTTTTCTCCGCGAAGATCGCCGGGCGGCAGGTCATTCATATTCCGCTGCCGCGCCTGCCGATCCGCCTGCGTTTGCGCGTCGACGGCGGGGGACATCGCATCGAGGGCGAGCCCCGCGCCCTGAATATGTGCGTCCGCCGTCTGGCGCTCGTGCGATCCAGTGAGCCTTGGGTGCCCATGCAGCGCGCCTACTGGACGCGCCGGCGGAAGCTCGGACGGATCATCTATCCGCCGCCGCAGTTTACCGGCACCACTCCGGATTCCCTGCATCTGGCAGCCTCTGGCGATTTCATGCTGATGGCGCGCGAGCGCTGGTTTGCGCTCAGGGGCTATCCAGAGTTGGATATGTTCCCCATGAACCTCGATTCCGTGCTCTGCTGGGCCGCGCATTACGGCGGCGCGAAGGAGTTTGTTTTGCCCCATCCGATGCGCCTTTATCACATCGAGCACGAAACCGGATCGGGCTGGACTCCGGAAGGCGAGGCCAAGCTGTTTCAGCGCCTGAAGGCAAAGGGAATTCCGTGGTTGGACCAATCTCAAATGCTTCGCTGGGGATTTGAAATGTGCCGCGCCGGCGCGCCGAAACTGTTCAATGGAGAAGACTGGGGGCTGGGAGCGGAGGACCTGCGGGAGACCCTGGTTCATCTCCCGGCGGTTCAACGCCCAGCGTAATTTCGTTCGTAGTAGCTTTGATACTCGCCCGATTTGACGCGGCTGATCCAGCCCGGGTTGGACCGGTACCAATCGATGGTGGCCCGCAACCCTTCCTCGAACGGCACCTGCGCCTGCCACCCGGTTTCCCGCATCAGTTTCCCGCTCGATAGCGCGTAGCGGCGATCGTGGCCGGGCCGGTCCTTCACGGTCACCATCAGGCTCTCCGGCTTACCCAGCAGCGCCAGCATCGTTTTCACCACCTCGACGTTGGCCAGCGAGCGGCTGCCGCCGATGTTGTACACCTCCCCTGGCCGCCCGTGGTCGAGAGCGGCGAGAATCGCGCGGCAATGATCGTCCACATTGAGCCAGTCGCGCACCTGCATTCCGTCGCCATAAATCGGCAGGGGCTGATCGGCGAGCGCATTGGAGATCATCAGCGGAATCAGCTTTTCCGGAAACTGATACGGCCCGTAATTGTTGGAGGCCCGCGTCACGGTGACGGGAACTTTGTAGGTGATGAAATAAGACAGCGCCAGAAGGTCGGAGCCGGCCTTCGACGCCGAATAGGGGCTGCTGGCGCGCAGCGGATACTGTTCGTCGGCCTCGTGCGGCGGGTCGATGCTGCCGTACACTTCGTCGGTGGAGACATGCAGGAATCGCGGCGTCTGGTTCAACCGGGCGGCTTCGAGCAAGGTGAACGTACCGCGCAGATTCGTCTCGAACACCGGCGCGGGCGTCAGAATGCTGCGGTCCACATGGGACTCGGCGGCGAAATGCACGATCGCGTCGGGCCTTACTTCCGCCACCAGTTCGTTTACCAAGGCGGCGTCGCAAATATCGCCATGGACGAACCGGTAGTTCGCGTCAGAGGATACCGGCAGCAGATTTTCCAGATTTCCCGCGTAGGTGAGCTTGTCCAGATTCACCACGCGCGCCCAACCTGAGCTGACCGCCAGCCGCACAAAGGCGCTGCCGATGAATCCAGCGCCGCCGGTCACCAAAAAGGTTCTCATTTGTGCTGCGTCTCCCAGTCGTAGTGAATGGAGGCGTCGTTATAACCGATGCGGCCCTCATCGCTGGGGTTGTAAAGCTGATTCGTCACGTAGACCAGCACGCCGGGTCCTTCGCCCACCACCTTATATCCGTGGCCGACGCCCGGAGGGATCAGCAACTGCCACGGCCTCAGCGAGCCTACGTACAAGGTGTTTTTGAGGCCAAACGTGGGCGAGTCGGGCCTCAAGTCCACCAGCGCGACTTGGAACACGCCGGACATCGGCACCCAAAGATCGGTCTGAAACTGATGATAATGAAACGCCTTAATCGTGCCGGGGTAGCTCAGCGCCGAGGAAACCTGCGTGGTTTGCGGATCGAAGGAGGCGGCGAGGCCCTGCCCCATGCGCATCACTTCCAGAAAATACCCGCGGTCGTCCGGCCAAAGATCGTAGGGCTGCACGCGCACGCCTTCGATCAGATCGGGAGAATTCGCGGTGCGAATCACCTTGCCGATGCCGGCTTCACAACGGGGAGTCGAGATGCGGACAGGCGCCGCGGCCGAAGTACTCATTCACTCGTTAGAATAGCGGAATCGCTACTCCGCAATCAGCGTGATATTGCCGATGCCGCCTTTCACGTCGACGTGGATCGTGACCGGCGAATGCTCGTGCGAGGCGTTCACCCACCGGCCGTCCTGGTTTTCGAGACCGCGCACGTCGATATTCCCGATGCCTCCGGCTGCCGTGGCGACAATCCCGACGCTTGGCGGCAGATGGACCACCGCCTCCCCGACGCCGCCATGAATCTCCACATTGTAATCGTGGGTGGGCGTGCCGCGCAGGTCGAGTTGCACTTCGCCCACGCCCATATGCACCACCAGACTGCGCAGATTCAAAGTTCCGAGGTTCAGATGAGCCTCGCCCGCGCCCAGATTGGCGGCCACGTCCAGCGGCAGTTTGTCGTTGAAGCGCAGATCCCAGTTATAGGTGACGTTATTGGTCGATTTGGAGCTGGATGGTTGTTCGATGAGCAGTTCGCCGCGGAAGCCGGTGGCGTCATAGCGGACCGTTGGCTTCCAGGATGGGATATCGTACTCGAAATCGGCGTCCATCAGCCGCGGCGACCCGCCGCCAACCACCATCTTTCCCGCGCCCATCTTCAATTGCACGCGCGCCGCCTCCGATTTATCCAGTTCGATCGATTTCTGATAGTGTTCGATGGGTCCTGGGGCGAATTTGTACTCGTCGCATCCGCCCAGTATGAGTGCTGCGGCGGCCAAAGCAGTTCGCATGATAAAAGCTCCTACGCGTCTCCTGCGCAGGATGTTCCGCGAATCTGATCCTCTATCGCAAAAGCCCTCGCTCCCGCAGCCAGTTGGCCAGCAGCGCCGGCCACGCCGAAAGCGTTGCGTCGGTAGACGCCAAGCCCACGCCGTGAGGCCCGTTTTGAAAGATATGCAGCTCGGCCGGAACTCCGGCCTTCCGCAGCGCCATGTAGAATCGTACGCTGTTTTCCACCGGCACGGTGGCGTCCGCGGTGGTATGGAACAGGAACGTGGGAGGAGTCTGGGCGGTGACTCTTTCATCATTTGAAAGATCGTCGGCCAGCTTCGGATCGGGCTCCGCGCCAAGAAGATTGGTGCGCGACCCCTTGTGGACGAACTCGCTATTCATGGAAATGACGGGGTAAGACAGGATCGCGAAGTCGGGACGCGAGCCGGCGCGGTCAATCGGGTCAGCGGCATTGGGATCGCCGGAGTCGAAATGGGTAGCGGCGGTGGAGGCCAAATGGCCCCCGGCTGAAAATCCCCAGATGCCGATGCGGTCGGGCTGAATATGCAGCTCCGCCGCGCGGGAGCGGACGATGCGGATGGCTCGCTGGGCGTCGTGGATCATCGCCGGGTGATGATACTTCGGGCCCAGCCGGTATTTCAGAACAAACGCGGAAATGCCCAGACTGTTCAGCCACTTCGCGATGTCGGTGCCTTCTTTCTCGAAGGCCAGGCCACGGTAGCCGCCGCCGGGGCAGACCACCACCGCGGTGCCGTTGGGCGATTTCGCCAAAAACGGCGTGAGGCTGGGCTTGTCCTCATCCGCCTCGCCCAGCGCCCCGGGAGCGCCGCCGGGCCACAACGGCTCGGGCTTCGGAGCCTGCGCGAGGGCAAGCGAGATCGTCAGGAATGCCGGGAAAAATCGTTTCAAACGCGCCAATGGTCGCCTCTCCAGTTCTGAACGGCTTGCTTCACTTGCTTCCGATCCCAATTTCCGGCGAGCGTCTTCTCCACCAGCCCCGGCAGCTCTGCGTCGGAGGCAAAGCGCAGGCCGATGAGCTGATCGATGCTCAAATCGTTGATTCGCGGCTGCATGGCGGCCGGCAGAACAGATTGCAGGCGAAGGCGCTCCTCAAGCCGGATCACGCGATCCTGGACTTTAAGTGCATAAAGGCGCATCTTGAACAGGAGTACCACCAGCCAGAGGACCACTAATACATGCGCACCCGCCATCCATCCCGGCTGCCGGACGAGCTCGTAAACCGACCAGATAAACGCGACCAGACCCAAGGGCGCAAGGAAAAAGTGGAACGGCGGGTCAAACATCGCGTGGTTCTTATAGTTTTGTGTTTCAGCCATAGTGCATAATATAACGGTTTGACTCCGCCAGTTGGAGAGAAAGAGGGATCATGTCATCCATCAACCGCCAATTTGTCCTGGCATCGCGCCCCACGGGCCTTCCCGATGCGTCTACGTTCCAGATGGTCGAAACACCGATTCCAGCATTGAAAGACGGCGAATTTCTCGCCAAGGCGATGTACTTATCCGTTGACCCCTACATGCGCGGCCGTATCAGTCAGGCCCGCAGCTATGCGCAGCCGGTGGAGGTTGGCGGTGTGATGGTCGGCGGCGGCGTGGCCCGCGTAGTGGAATCAAAAAATCCGAATTTCGCCGCCGGCGACATTGTCGACGTCTACATGGGCTGGCAGGAATTTATCGTTTCCAACGGCAAGGGTGTCCGCAAGCTGGATCCGTCCATCGCGCCAGTCTCGACCGCGCTGGGCGTACTCGGGATCACCGGACTGACGGCGTATTTCGGGCTGCTCGATGTCTGCCATCCCAAGGCTGGAGAAACCGTGGTGGTATCCGGCGCGGCCGGCGCGGTGGGCTCGATTGTGGGGCAGATCGCGAAGATCAAGGGATGCCACACGGTGGGCATTGCCGGCGGCGACGATAAGGTTGCTTGGATTCTAAAGGATTGCGGCTTCGACGCGGCGTTCAACTATAAGACCGAGGGCAATTACAGCGCCAAGCTGAAAGAGCTCTGCCCCAAGGGCATCGACGTGTATTTCGACAACGTCGGCGGCGCGCTTACAGACGCGGTATTAATGCAACTCAATACCTTTGCCCGCGTGTCAATCTGCGGGCAGATCTCGCAGTACAACAACGCCAAACCGGAGATGGGCCCGCGGCTCATCGGCATGCTGATTGTCGCCCGCGCCAAGATGCAAGGATTCCTGGTGAGCGATTATGCTCCGAGGTTCGGCGAAGCGCTGGTCGAAATGGCCGGCTGGCTGCGCGAAGGCAAGCTGAAGTATCGCGAAGACATCGTCGACGGCTTCGAGAACATGCCGAAAGCGTTCATCGGCCTGTTCCATGGAGAAAACACCGGGAAACGGCTGGTTAGAATCGCGGAGTGAAAGGAAGGCCAGTGAACTGAAGCGGTGGTACGACTGGTGAACCTGCGCCATCCATCGAAGATGGAAGAGCTTGAGGCGGCGTTTGGCGCTCTAGGAAAATCACTCGGCATTGAAGTCCTTACCGCCGCGTAGCGTTACTCCATTTTCCGCAGACGCAACACGCCGCCAATCGCCACGGCGAACAGCGCCGCCGCGCTCGCGTAGAACAGGTTTACCATGCCGAAGCGGGTCGCCCAACCTCCGGCGAAGATCATGGCGACGCCCTGAGACAGAGCCATCACTGACATGGAGCTGGAATTGACACGGCCTCGCATTTCCGCCGGAGTCTCGCCTTGCAGCAGAGCTGTTGCGGCGACCATGATGAAGCCGACGGCGATGCCCATGCCGAACGCGCCCGCCAGTGTCGCCGCGGGCGTGCGAATCACCGTCAGGATCAGGATCGACAATCCGACGCCGCCCAGCCCGAAACTCAACAGCGGACCGGGCGGGCGATTTTTGGCCACTTTTTGCACCAGCACCGCTCCCACGATGGAGCCTGCCCCGATGAGCGATCCGATGGCTCCGAATAGAATTGCGCTGCCGTGCAGAATGTCGCGCACGAATACGCTCACCAGCGCGCCGAAGCAACTGATGGCGAACATGCCCGCAGCCATGGAAACAATCACGAAGGAAAACGTCGGGTGCGTGAAGATGAATTTCATGCCCTCGCCCAGATCGCTCATTACCGCGCGCAGACCCTTGGGCGACGCGATCGGCGGGCGGTGATACGCGAGCGACAACAGGATACCGGCGGAGACAAAGAACGTCGCGCTATCGGCGTAGTAACAGCTCGACTCGCCAAAATGGACCACCAGCGCGCTGGCGAACGCGGGGCTGAAGATCCGCACCAGTTGCATCGTCTGCTGCATCAATCCGCTCGCCGCCATGATTCCTTCCTTGCCCACCAGCAGTGGAACAGTCACCGACTGTGCGGGGACAAAGAAGCTCGACACAGTGCTCAGCACGAAAAAGATCGCATAAATCTGCCAGAGCTGCGACGTGAAGGCCAGAAACACGATGAGCACTCCGCGCGTCAGGTCGCTTGCGATCATCGTCAGCCGTGGATTCCACCGGTCGACAAACACTCCCGCGAACGGGCCGACGATCGCGAACGGAAGCAGGTAAGCCACCATCACCCCCGTGACGTTCTCCGCTGTTCCGTGCATGCGGAACGTGATGGCCACCTGCACCGCGAACAGCGCCACGAAGTCGCCGAAAATGCTCACCAGTTGGC
>VFSW01012709.1_pt1 | contig 11735 bp, 10 predicted proteins | sample 5358111 | NCBI WGS metagenome assembly VFSW01 (sample SAMN11554181, study PRJNA540505) | mine drainage metagenome | isolation source: sediment from site ElyBrook_90M | place: USA: Ely Copper Mine, Vershire, VT | collected 2017 | reverse complement strand
CGAACCGAACGTCGAAGACACGATCGCGATTATCCGTGGCCTGAAAGAGAAGTACGAAGTGCATCACGGCGTTCGCATCAAGGATTCGGCGATCGTTGCGGCCGCGACGCTGTCGCACCGCTACATCTCCGATCGCTTTCTGCCCGACAAGGCTATCGATCTCATCGACGAAGCGGCCGCATCTCTGCGCATCCAGATTGATTCGCTTCCCACCGACATCGATCAACTGGAGCGCCGCGCCACGCAGCTCGAAATCGAAAAGCAGGCTCTCAAGAAAGAAGTTGACCCGAACTCGAAAGAACGGCTTGCAGTGATCGAGAAGGAACTCGCCGAAATCCGCGAGAAGTCCAACGCGCTCAAGGCGAACTGGAAAAGAGAAAAAGATGCAATCGCCCGCACACGCGCTCTCAAGGAACAAATCGAAAAGCTAAAAACCGAAGAGCAATCTGAACTGCGCAAAGGAAACAACGAGCGCGTCGCAGAAATTCGCTACGGGAAAATTCCGCAAGCTGAGCAGGAACTTGCCAAGCTCACCAGGCAAATGGAGAGCCAGGGCAAGCAGCGCATGCTAAAAGAAGAAGTGGATGAAGAAGATGTCGCTAGCATCGTCTCCAAGTGGACCGGCATTCCCGTCTCCAAGATGCTCGAAGGCGAAGTGAAGAAGCTGGTCACGATGGAAGAGCGTCTGCGCCAGCGAGTCATCGGCCAGGATCCGGCGCTGGAGCGCGTCGCCAACGCAATCCGACGTTCGCGTGCAGGACTCAGCGATCCCAAGCGTCCAATCGGCTCCTTCATCTTTCTCGGACCGACAGGCGTCGGAAAAACCGAACTCGCCCGCGCGCTCGCCGAATTCCTCTTCGATGACGAGCACGCGATGCTGCGCATCGACATGTCCGAGTACATGGAGAAGCACTCCGTTGCTCGCCTGATCGGCGCGCCTCCGGGATACGTGGGTTTTGAAGAAGGCGGACAGCTCACCGAGCAAGTGCGGCGGCGTCCGTATGCGGTCGTTCTATTCGACGAAATCGAAAAGGCGCATCCGGATGTGTTCAACGTGCTCTTGCAGATGATGGACGATGGTCGGCTCACCGACGGCAAAGGCCGCGTGGTCGACTTCAAGAACACGATTATCATCATGACGTCGAACATCGGTTCGCAGCTTTTGCAGGCCGAGAGCCTGAAGTCCGATCGTGACTTCGATGAAGCGGCGCAACAGGTCCAAAACTTGCTGCACTCGCACTTCAAGCCCGAATTCCTGAACCGCGTGGACGACATCGTTGTCTTCCGTCCGCTCGCCAAAGAGCAACTGGTCAAGATCATCGAACTGCGCCTCGAAGACGTTCGGCGTCTGCTGGCCGATCGCAAGATCTCGCTCGAACTGACGGGCGCGTCGAAAGATCTGCTCTTCACGCAGGGCTACGACCCGAACTTCGGCGCGCGCCCGCTGAAGCGCTCGATCCAGAAGCTGATTCAGGATCCGCTCGCGCTGAAGATCCTCGACGGCGAAGTTCTGCACGGCGATCACGTAGTAGTCGATGCCGATAAAAAGTCACGCAAGATGACGTTCGAAATAAGCCAGCGGGTAGGAGAAAAGGAACCGGCCAAATCGAAGCGCTGACTTGGTTGTTTTCCTTATCCGTTCTTGCTGGCATACATCGCTTCGCCGGGCTGACAGCATATATGGTGATCAAGGGCAGAGCGTAAACCTCTGGACTGTGACCGTCGTGGTTTGCGCTTCACTCGAGGCAAGCCGAGCCGCGTATAGTGTTTTGGAGCGGTCGATAGGAACGATGCTATCGAGACTGCTGCGAGGTCCATCAATGAAGACACTCCTGCTTGCTGTCTGCTCTGTGTTCGGTTTTCTTTTCGCCCTGGCCCCGCTGGCGCACTCCGCCGCGCAAACGCAAAGCTTCCTTACCTCGGCCGGAGAAGTCAAGATCACTCCGCTGAACCACGCCAGCACACTGATCGAGGCGGGAGGGAAGACGATTTATCTCGATCCCGCCAAGCCCGCGAAACTCACGGGACTTCCTAAGGCCGACCTCATCCTCATCACCGACATTCACGGCGATCACATGGATTCCGATTCGATCAAGGAGATCAGCAAGCCCGACACGGAGATTGTTGCCGCGCCCGCGGTGGTGCAGACACTTACCAGTGCCACCCCCATTGCCAACGGAGAGACGAAAAGCTGGCAGGGATGGACGATCGACGCGATCCCGGCCTACAACCTGAAGCGTGGACCCGCTCCTGGCAAGCTCTTTCACGACAAGGGACGCGGCAATGGCTACGTTCTCACCTATGGCGGCAAGCGCTTTTATTTCTCGGGCGACACCGAGGGCATCCCTGAGATGCGGTCGTTGAAGAACATCGACGTGGCGTTTGTGTGCATGAATCTGCCATACACTATGCCACCCGACGAAGCTGCGGACGCGGTCAAAGCATTTCACCCCAAGATCGTGATCCCGTACCATTACCGCGGGTCCGATCTGGTCGTCTTTCAAAAAGCGTTGGAAGGAACTGGGATCGAGGTGCGAGTGTTGGACTGGTATTTGAAATAGAGAGGGAGAGTCGAAAGCTGCGTTTCATTTCTGGAGTTCGATGTCCGTTAGTTGGAAATCTGTTCTTTTCGCTAGAAGTGGTTCGCCGGTTGATTTCGCGAGCGCATAAGCAAAGCAGTCGCCGAAATTGAGGGCCGCAGGATGCCGACCCTTGCCATACCTCCGCCATGCCGAGCGAGCAAACTCGATTTGATCGGCATCCACCGGCACGATTTGCAGATTGGCGCGAACGACGAACAGATCGAACTCGCGCCCTGCTGAATCTCCCTGCCTGCCTTCAAGCACGATTCCCGTTTCCAGCACAGTGCCGGCGGAAATCAAACGATTCTCAGCGCTCGCAATGGCATTGAGAAATATCTGACGTTCCGGTTCTCCAAAAAAGATGGCGGCCAGAGCCGATGTGTCAATGACCATAGGCGCACGTCAACGCGGAAGCCCGTGTTCATCGTATCCGACGATCTCGTCGGCGGAACGGGAATCGATGACGGGTAACTGGTCCACCCGCCGAAGAATGTCGTCCAACTGGCTCAACATCGCCTGACTCTTGCGCTGTTGTTTGAGGCGTTGAAGGCGTTCTTCCAAGGCCTTTTGGATAGCTCCCGTCAAAGACTCCCCAGTCTTCGCTGCGATCTCACGGGCCAAGCGTTCTGCCTCTACACTCTTGATGCTAATAGCCATAACAGGAATAGTATGCCATTATAGATAAAAGTATAGAAGCCTATTACGCTTTGAAAATATCCTCCACCGGCTTGCGGAACAGCATCGCGATCTTGAAGGCCAGGGGCAGACTCGGGTCGTATTTTTCGGTCTCTATCGCGTTTACCGTCTGGCGTGAGACGCCCAGCTTTTCCGCGAGATCGGCCTGCGTCCAGGCCAGTCGCGTGGGCAGGTCACGGACATAATTTTTCATTCGTACCTTCGCTTGCGCTCCCAACCCCGATGCCCCATAGAAAAATCAGCAGTGGCGCGACCCAACTTACGTCGAAGCGCGGCAGCCCAGCGTTCTGCTGAAAAGCCCACGTGAGCGTGATGAGGCAGGTGGCGAGGAAGCTGAAGGCGACGGCATCCAGTTGAATGCGCCGCTGCAACTCGTCGAGCCCGCGGAAAAATCTGAAGAAGGCACACAGGGCGAAGGCCGAGGGAATGATCGGCAGGAACGCGAGCGCGTAGCCGAAAGAGGTGTGCTCGTGACCGCGCAACATCCGGATGGAAAGTTGAACCACCGCCGTGTATCCGGCCATCGAAAGCAGGAATTCCTCGAGATGACGTTTGGCGTTCGAGTCCACTGCATTCTCAAAGTCAAGCATGCTTGACATCGTGTTAAGAGAAATTGCGCCTCGTGCGCGGCCCCTTCGGGTGTGCAAATTCTTGCGCGTTGACCGCTCACTACTACCGGGCTATAGTAGTCGGCCATTCACCACTCTGGGTGCCTGATCCTGCCGTTTCCCAGAGCCAGTCGGAGCAAATTTGGGGCCCTCGATCTTTCGTTTACCGGCTGGGATTTTCAGTTTGGACGTTTTGCGTTGTGTAACTCACATCACGGAGGAACCGCCTTGCCCAGCGTTATGACATTCGACATTCGCGCCGTAACGAAATGGTTCGCAATCCCCGGGCTGCTGATATTGAGCGCCGCTTCGGCCCTGGCCCAGATTCCGCTCACCCAGATCAGCACCGACACATTCACCAACACAACCAGCCAGCATGAGACGGAAGTTGAACCCTCCAGCTATACGGTGGGTAAAACCATCGTTTCTACATTCCAAGTGGGACGATTCACGGATGGTGGCGCCTCCGATATTGGTTTCTCCACCTCGACCAACGGCGGCGTCACTTGGACCCAAGGGAATCTGCCCGGGATCACCAATATTGAAGGGACCGGCACATATGACCGCGCCAGCGATACCGCCGTCACCTACAACTTCAAATACAGGACCTGGCTGGTGGAGACGCTCGCGTTGTCAAATTCCGGAGGAGCGCACGGGGCTGCCGTTCTGGTAAGCAGTTCGAAGGACGGCATCACATGGAACAACCCGTCAACCGTGTCCGTAGTCGAGACCGGCGGCTTCTATGACAAGCCGTGGATCGGGTGCGACAACACGCCCAGCAGCCCGCATTATGGGAATTGCTATGTGGAGTGGGATGATTTCAGCCTGTTCGATCAGATCGAGATGAGCACATCCACCGACGGCGGAAAAACGTGGAGCGCGAAGAAGACCACGGCAAATGGAGCTTTCGGCACCGGCGGGATCCCGCTTGTGCAGCCCAATGGCACCGTCATCGTTCCGCTCGGAGATGAGTTTCTGTCGAGCATTTTGGCTTTCAAGTCTACCGACGGCGGCACGACCTGGTCCGCGCCGGTGACCGTGGCCACTATCGACGAGCATGCCGTGGGCGGGGGTATGCGGGCATTGCCATTGCCCGCTGCGCAAATGGACGCCTCGGGCAAAGTCTATGTGGTCTGGGCCGACTGCCGGTTCCGCACGAACTGTTCGGCGAACGACATCGTGTACAGCACATCGACGGATGGCACGACGTGGAGCGCGGTGACTCGAGTTCCGGCCGACCCGGTGTCGAGCACCATCGACCACTTCACGCCGGGGTTCGCGATTCAACCGGGGACCTCCGGCAGCACGGCGCGCCTGGCTCTCACGTACAACTTCTTCCCCAACGCGAATTGCCAGAGTGCCTGCAACCTTAGCGTCGGTTACATCAGTTCGATGAACGGGGGCTCAACCTGGAGCGCGGCGAGAACGCTGACGAGGGGAATGAATCCGAGCTGGCTGCCATCGACTACGTCCGGCCAGATGGTTGGAGACTACAACACTGCGTCGTATCTTGCGCAGAGGGTGCATGGCGTGTTTGCGGTCGCAAAGGCGCCGGTAGGCTCGACGTTGAACGAAGCGATGGATACCAATGCGTCGGGTCTCCCGGCGGAGGCCACGGCGGACGAACCGCAGTTCAGCTCGGCGAATGACAAACCGGTGTCGGACGCGCATTCTCAGGTGCATCGGACAAAGCCTCATCGGGACGACCAAAGGTAAGAATGTAGTTCGTTGCTCCATCACGCTAAAGTGAGGATGGCCGCCCGGGTGAGGCGGCCATCCTCCTGTATGCGACAAGTGAATTCTGAACCGATCTTCCGCTTACTTCTGAGCGAACATGTCGGACATGGTTTTCGTGGTGTCGTCGCAGGCGTGGTTCAGGCAGGGGATGCCGAAGCCTCCCTCGATCGAGCGCAGCAGCGAGAAGTGGGTGTAAGTGACTCCGCTCTGCATCCCGTGGACGCCGTAGTTGGTGTCGACGATGGTGACGACGCGATTGAGAACCGGCTGCACGGAATAGTCGTTCTCATCCCAGGTGAGGACGATTGCGCTGCGCCCGGTTTTCCAGGCGGTGGAGGCGTGGATGGCGGTGACAATCTTCTGCACCATCTGGTCGCCCGCGATGATCAGAGCGGGGTTCAGGCCGGCCTGAGTGCCGTCGTCGTTGGGATCGTAGCCGCAGAAGACGGTGCCGTTGCCGCGGCCGTGCTGATCGTTGCACTGGTTGGGAGCGATGAACGAAAAATTCGGCATATTGCCCGAGCCGAGATCGCTCCAGAGGCCATAAACTCCGTCAAAGGCCGCTACATTGGCAAAGCTAAGCAGTGGATTTGTGCCCTCCTGGACACTTTTGAAATAGATAAACGGATTGTGCTTGGAGGCGTAAAGCTGCACGATGTCGGAGTTCGTCAGCGGCGGGTTCAGTTGCGGGTTGATCTTGGTGAAATCGGTGTTGTTGGTGAAGTTCCCGTCGCTGTAGTTCACCATATCCGGACCCGTCATCGGCAGGCTCTCCTGGTAGGACTTCCAGGTCTTGCCCGCGGCGACGAGCTGGTCGGCGACGGTGATGCCAAGAGTGGTACTGACAGCCGCGTAGGATTTCCTGCCGTCGAGATCAATCTCGCAAGGAGGCCCAGTGACCTCGTTGGTGCAGTCGAGCACGGGAGTGGCGGCGTCGGTGCCGGTGCCGGAGATGGGGCAAATGTCCGGGCTGGGCGGGTTATCCGTATTCACGATTCCGGTCGCGAGATTCGGAGCGCAGGTCGCGTTGTGCCAGTCGGGCGAATTGTCGCTACGGACGCCGAAATTCGACCCGCCCACCGCTTCCAAATAATTGGTCAGGCTGGGATGGCCGACGCCGTAGTAATTGGTTGCCAGATTGGCGCTCTTGGCATAGCTGTTGAGGAAGGGGGCGTTGGGGTTGTTGATGATCTGCCGGTACCCGTGGTTCTCCATCATGATGTAGAACACGTGGTCGAGGTGAGGGATATTTTTAGGAACGGCGCCTTGTTGAGCAAGCACCGTGCCCGCGAGGGCGACGAAAAGGCCCATGGCCAATGCGGTTTTCTTCATAATGATCTCCTGAGTGTTTCCCCAGATTGAGAGTGGTTTCAGTCTTGGACTGCGCGCGTTTTTGAACACTGCCGAGAGACTGAAATCCATGAGAGACCCTAGTCAGGATTTGTTAAACGGTGGTGACGGATGAATGAACATTCCGTGAATTCCTGAATGATTCACCACGAAGGTCGCGATGGCATACCAAGGAAATCCCTGCCTATGAGAGCGTTCGTGTAACTTCGCGAACCTTTGTGGGGCGAGCATTTTGAACAATCCTGGTGCACGAATCATTGCGCGGTTTCGCATTTCGTTCTACCATCCGGAGCAGTGGCTACTGCCAAGAACAATCCCAATCCGGATTCCACGCGCGAGCGCCTGGTGTCGGCGGCTCCGGTGGAAGACGATTCTTCGTTTGAACTGAAGCTGCGGCCGCAGCGGCTGGCCGAGTTCATCGGGCAGAAGAAGGTGAAAGACAATCTGGCAGTAGCGATTGAAGCTGCGAAATCACGCGGCGAGGCCATGGATCACGTGCTGCTCTACGGGCCTCCGGGGCTGGGCAAGACGACGCTGGCCAATATCATTGCCAATGAGTTGGGCGTGCATTTTCAGCCTACGGCAGCGCCGCTGCTGCAGATCAAGGGCGATCTGACGGCGATCATCACGAACCTGCAGGACAAGCAGGTGCTGTTCATTGATGAGATCCACCGGCTGCAGCCTGTGCTGGAGGAATTGCTTTATTCGGCTCTGGAAGACTACAAGCTCGACATCATCATCGGGCAGGGGCCGTCGGCCCGGACGCACACGCTGGAGGTGAAGCCATTCACTTTCGTGGGCGCGACAACTCGGGCTGGGCTGATTTCGGCGCCCCTGCGGGCGCGGTTCGGGATCGTGTTGCGGCTGGAGTTTTATACCCCAGCGGATCTGCAAATCATCGTGGAGCGTTCGGCGGAGATCCTCGGCGTTGAGATCGACAATGCGGGCGCGAAAGAGATCGCCAGCCGCTCGCGCGGGACGCCGAGAATTGCCAACCGCCTTCTGCGGCGCGTCCGGGATTACGCGCAGGTGCGGGGCGCGGGGAAAATTGACGAGCCGACCGCGAAGGCCGCTCTGCAGATGCTCGAAGTCGATCAGTATGGATTCGACGAGGTCGATCGCCGCCTGCTCCTCACGATCATCGAGAAATATCAAGGCGGCCCGGTGGGCGTGAACACGCTGGCCGCCGTGCTGGCCGAAGAGCCGGACGCCATCGAGGAGATCTACGAGCCGTTTCTCATGCAGATTGGTTTCCTGGACCGCACGCAGCGAGGGCGAGTCGCTACACAATTGGCGTACGAGCATTTCGGGATTACGCCGCACCGGCGGCAGAGTTCGCTGTTCTGAGTCATCCTTTAATCGCCAGACGCCAAAAAACTCCCAGGTGATTCCCTCGGTGCTCCTTTGCCGCCTCTTTGGTTGTTTTCGCTCGTTTTCGGGTTTCCGTACAAAACATTATTTTTTGTTTCGTTTCGCCCCAAATAGTGTATCTTGCTCAATTCCCCGTTGGGGCGGGCGTACGACGGAGTCTTGCGTTTGTTTCGAGTCCTGTATGGAAGAGCCAGCTTTCCCAGAAAGCTGGTGCTGATCGCCGTTGTCGTTTTGTGTGCGAAACAGCCTTCTGCCGCAGGCACTACTCCGCTTCCTTCTCCGCTCTTGCAGAATTCGACAGCAACGTCACCCGCTGTAACGCAGCCGGTTTCCGACCAGCAAATTGGACGGGCCGCAAGTCCTTCCGCAGATGCCAATTCCGTCGGCGCCGAACAGGCTGCTCCCGAGAATCTTCCGCGCTCGGCGGAGTTGCTGAAGCCGCTGCTCAAAGACTCCGAGGTCAAGCCGGTCGCGAAGCCCGCGCCGGCCTCGCCGACACTCACGATTCCCCGGCTGCCCCGCGGTCCAGCTCTCGAAGACTTCCTCACCATGAAGCCGCAGGGAGAAATCGCGCTGCAGATGGCAAAGGTCACCGGCTTCACGCAGCGTAATCCGCACGATGGCGAGGCCGTCTCCGAGCCGACCGACGCCTACCTCGGCTATGACCAGAAGAATTTGTATGTAGTCTTCGTCTGCTTCGACGACCCGAAGAAGGTGCGCGCCCGCATGTCGGTGCGCGAAGACATCTACGACGACGACCAGGTCGAGATTATGCTCGACACATTCCACGATCGCCGCCGCGCCTACGCCTTCCAGACCACGCCCCTCGGTGTGCAATGGGACGCCATCTGGACCGAGGCCTCGCGCGAAGAAGAAACCAGCGGCCACTTCGATACCTCGTTCGATACCGTCTGGGACTCGCGCGGCAAAGTGACCGCCCACGGTTTCGTCGTCTGGATGGCGATCCCCTTCAAGAGCCTGCGTTTTCCCGCGACCAAGGTTCAGGAGTGGGGAGTCATTCTCTACCGCGGCATCACGCGCAAGACAGAGGACTCTTTCTGGCCGCACATCTCCTACAAGATCGAAGGCCGCCTCGGTCAAGCCGCCACGCTCCAGGGGCTTGAAGGGATCTCTCCCGGACGTGACGTCGAACTGATTCCCTACAGCCTGATGCGCGGCTTCCGCGCGCTCGATACCCGCGACTATACCAATCCCTATTTCCAGAAGGCGACCGCGCAAGGCCAGCCCGGCATGGACGTCAAGTTCGTCTTCCGTGATCACTTCACCGTCGACATGACGGCGAATCCCGACTTCAGCCAGGTCGAATCCGAAGACCCGCAGATCACGGTCGACCAGCGTTACGCCGTGTACTTTCCCGAGAAGCGCCCGTTCTTTCTGGAGAACGAAGACTTCTTCCGCACGCCGATAGATCTGTTCTTCACGCGCAGCATCGGCGACCCTTCCGCCGGAGTGCGTCTGACCGGCAAAGACGGCCCTTACTCCGTGGGAATGATGACCTCCGACGATCGCAGCCCCGGCCTCGCCGTGCCCGACAACACCGAGTTTTCCGGCGTGCGATCCTACTTCACAATCGCCCGCGTGAGCCGCGACATCTTCCGGCAATCGAGCGTCGGCGCCCTCTACACCGATTGGGAATGCCCCACAAGCGGCGAGTACAACCGCATCGGCGGGGCAGACACTCACCTGAAATTCAATCCCAACTGGACGCTCGACGGCCAGGCCGTCACCAGTTCAAGCAATCTGAACCTGGACTGCGAGGCCAACCTCTACCCGTTCAGTTCCGGCAACCGCGGCAACAACAACCATTACGCCGGCCCAGCCGAGCGGGTGGAAGTGCGCCGCGACGGCCTGCACTTCAGCTACGACGGAACTTACAGCGACATCAGCCCAGGGTTCGTGTCGGTGCCCGGGTTCATCAATCGCGTGGACATTCGCGAGACAACGCAGGAAGTGGACTACCGCTTCCGTCCAAAGCATGGCTGGATCGTCGACTGGGGGCCTTCGCTCATCACGCGCTACGACTTCGACCACACCGGACTGCGCCTCGACACCGACTACACGCCCTATTTCGCAATTCAGGGACGCGGCCAGACGCTCATCATTCTGCGTCCGTACGAGGAATTACGCGAACGCCTGCGTCCGCAGGATTCCTGTTTCTACGGTTACTCCCTGTTCTGCCAGTCCACGAATCCGGGCAGTCAAGACTTTCACGAGCACACCAGCGGAGGTTCGTTCCAGACTGGCTACTTCAAGAAGGCGACCATCGCTGCCAGCTATTACTGGGGAGACGGCGTGAACATCGTGGCTCTTCCTGCGGCGACCGCGACGCCCTATGGCCAACCCTTCCTGGCGCGGCAGGATAATGCCCAGGCCACCTTGACCCTTCGCCCCATCCAGCCGCTGAAGATCGACAACACATACCTCTTCGAGCGCCTGCGCGCTGCCAACAGCGCCTATCTTTTCGTGCAATCGGAAACTCCCGGCGCCGGACACAGCATCCTCAACGACCACATCATCCGCAGCAAGTGGAACTGGCAGTTTACTCCGCAACTTTCCATGCGGGTGATTCTGCAATACAACGGCCTGCTGGCTGGAACGCCGGGTGTCGGATCGCCTTACACCTACCTTCCGACTCAAAAGGAATTCAACGCCGATTTCCTCGTCACCTATCTCGTCCACCCCGGCACCGCGATCTACGTCGGCTATAACAGCGACCTGCAGAACCTGAACGTAATCCCCAGAACGCCCGCCTCCCCCGGCTATGTCACGAACACGGCCCGCGGATATCTCAACGACAGCCGGCAGTTTTTCGTGAAGGCAAGCTATTTGTTCCGGTTCTGATGCCCACTCTCTAGCCGTAGCCTTCCAGGCAGGCTATTGCTGTTTTGCGTTCCTAACTAACCGTTTCGCCTTTCACGCACAAGATGCGGCTGGCCGGCGACGGTGGCTGCCGTGGTCAGGTTGGCGATCCGCAGCGCGTGCTCCTGAATGGCTAACTGCAATTCATGAACGGTTGCGGCCCATTCCGGCCCTGTGTCGTAAAGGGCGCGGGCACACAACTCGCGGATTCGATCTTCGAGACGGCGCGAAGGCATGGATTGGCAGCAAACGACGAAGTGTATTGCCAAGAGTGCCATAGGGTCGCGGAACGTTGGATACCCTACGCACTGTATACTGCTCCTAAGGTCGGTCCCGGAAAGGCCGCCTAGGGTGGTTTCGGGGTTGCACCTGAGGCAGGCTGGGTTCCTCAGCAGCGGATATGCACCGGCACGTCAGCCCGGGGCCAGTGTTTGCTGAATCCTGTGGAAATCCGATAGAATCTAATGATCCAAATCGAGGTTGGAACTCACAATGAAAGCAGCCATTCATC
>VFSW01012708.1_pt1 | contig 11735 bp, 8 predicted proteins | sample 5358111 | NCBI WGS metagenome assembly VFSW01 (sample SAMN11554181, study PRJNA540505) | mine drainage metagenome | isolation source: sediment from site ElyBrook_90M | place: USA: Ely Copper Mine, Vershire, VT | collected 2017 | reverse complement strand
ATTCGTCCGCCCGCCTCCCGACTCAATGATTGCCTTGCTGAACAGCCCTCCGGTCAGCGGCGACGTCAGCAGCATGCTCACCGAGAATCCTCCGGCGGACTCACCAAACACCGTCACATTCGACGCATCGCCACCAAACCCACCAATATTGCGTTGGACCCACTTCAGCGCAGCGATCTGGTCCATAAAGCCGTAGTTCCCCAGCATGCCGTCGGCGTCTTCCCTGGTCAACTCAGGAAACCCAAAGAAGCCGAAACGGCCAAGGCGGTAGTTCGCACTCACCAGGATCACGCCCTTCTCCGCAAACTTGCTTCCGTCGTAAACAGCGGGCGAGCTGCCCCCATTCACGAAGCCTCCACCATAAATCCAGAACATCACTGGAAGCTTTGCATCGGCTGGCGTTCCTGTCGGTCTCCACACATTCAGATACAAGCAATCCTCAGCGGGAGCCGTACCCAACGGAGCCGCGTCACTGGGAAACGGCACCTGCATGCAATCCGCGGAATAGGTCGTCGCCTGCCGTACCCCGGTCCACGGCTTCGCCGCCAGCGGTGCGCGCCAGCGCAGATATCCGACCGGAGCAGCCGCAAAAGGAAATCCATTAAAATACTCAACCGTCCCCTGGGTCGCCCCCAGGATATTACCGGAATCTGTGCTGACCACGGTCGCCTGCGCAAACGAAGCTTGCGCCATCCACGCGGCGAAACTCAGAAAAACAACTTGCTTCCATACCTTCATACAGCCTCCCGAACGCACATGCCGCAACCTCGCAAACTATAACAATCACGCTGTAGATCTGTACAATTTATTGATGCGAATGAATCCATCGGAGTCTGCGATGGCAGTGCGTGGGCTGGAACGATTCTCAGAAGACCACGGATTGGGCAAAGCATGGTCCCCGCAAGGACCTCAGCTTTGCACCGAATACGAACGATGGGACGACCGCAATCATGCTCGGTAGAGCGCATAGCAAGAGTGTCAGGATCGGTGCGGGTACGGGGTTCGCCGGTGATCGCATCGCCCTGGCTATCGATGTTGCCGAGCAGGGGTAGTTGGATTTTCTAGTCTTCGAGTACCCCGCGGAACGCACCATCGCCCTCGCCCAACTCCAGCGGCACGAAGACCCCGACAACGGCTACGATCCTCTGCTCGTCGAGCGAATGTTTGCCATCCTCCCCGCCTGCCACCGGAGGTCTCCTCGATCTCCGCACCTGCCGCGAGCAACTCCTCTACGAAGTCTTCGACCCGTCTACCTAGGTCACGCCCGATGTGCTCGCGGACTTCACCTCTATCCATCTCGCGTAGCTTGCCACCGACCGCGTTCAGGTCACTGGAGGTAAAAGCCGCCCGCGCCCCAGCGACTACAAAGTTTCAATCGGCATTCGCGAAGGCGTCCTTGCCGAAGGCCAAATCTCCTATGCCGGTCCCGGAGCCCCGCAACGCGCTAACCTCGCCCGAGACATGCTGGAGAAATGCCTGGCCTCCGGCCCCGCAAAGGATCTCTGCTTCGAGATGATTGGCCTGCACGCCATGCACGGCGAACTGTCGCCCGCCATGATCTCCGTAATCTCTTCGCGCTCAACTTCGTTCTCCACCGCCCACTCACTGAAAGCGTTGCCTGCTCGCTCCGTCTCGACGCGCCTGGAAAGAGCCTGGGCGGCAGCATAACCGCGCCGGCAGAATTCTCGCTCGTCGAGATCACAAGCGATCGCCGCCACTTCAAGATAGGCGTCGAGAATCGCTTGTCGTTACCTACCTGACACTGCTGATGATCCTATCGACCAATCATCTTCGAGCATTGGTCATCGCGCGCCCTAATCGCAGTACCTTCGTTAAATCACTTTCGCCGACAGTGGAGACAGGCACGCAGCGCTTATGAAACGCTCGTACTCAAAGCCGCTTTGCTTCAGCAGAGTGATGGCGCTGGTGAGTTCAGCCGCAATGATCTCGATCTTCTTCGCAGTTTGAGAGGAAGCTGCGGCCTGAAGAAGAGCAGGCACTTCGATCCAACACAAGAGCTCTTCGAAACACTCTTGATTCAGGTACTCCGTACCAGCGGAGCGATTCACTCCGGCAAGCCAGCGAACATCTGGATCACGCCAGAATTTCTCTGACGCCAGGAAGTCCAAGGGTTGATCGCTCGCAGCAAATTGTAGTTGTATCTTGACTTGGGCCGCAGCTCTCCATGCCGCCTCACCCTCCAGACCAAGCACAGCAAACGTCTCGGCGATCGCCAGCCTGAGGTTTAGAGAGTCAAAGGCTTCGAGGGGAGAGACCCGAGTCGAGAGCGATTCAAGCACCAACCATAGGACGAGCGGGCCCCAGCCCTTAGCGGCTGAGGAGGTCGGCAGAAGCGACGGAAGTGCGATGGTTGCTGCACGATGAAAGCTCTTAGGGAGCGAGGACGCCAGGCCAGGAAGCTTCAAACTCGCAGCGATCCTATCTTCGAGCGACCTTGCCTTCTGATCGAAGACCCTCGCTGATGATTGCAGGCCTTCAGTCGCGGATTTAGGATCCGTCGAAACGTCGGCCCTAAGGTCAAGCTGCTGAAAGACGCGTTGATTAAAGAGATCGGCGCCTGCGAAGAATGTCTCGAGCTGAGGGTAAGACTCAATGGTCGGGAGCTTCACAGCGACATCGGCTTCAGCTTTGATAGGCGAAGCGGAATCGGATTGCGGGTTCACTCCAGTGGTCTGTTCTCTGGATGCAGCCTCCTTGGGGGTTTTCGATAGGGAGGCTTCAGATCTGCTGGACAATGAAACGAGAGCCTCAATCGTTGAGGCCGCGATGGCGGCACGCAGTGCCTCAGTGAAAGGTTTAAGCTTGAGTGAAGATAGAGCTTCCTGGGCGCTGTGAACACCGGACCCGTTCAGAGCGTCGCAAAGACGGTCCCAAGGTTCTTCGAACGTCGGTTGGAGCCAGCGCCATTTGAGCAGAGCCATGTGTTGATAACCCTTGAGACCCGACGTGAAACCCTGATCGCGAAGCTTCTTGGCACGAAACAGATATTCCAAACCGACCACATTGTCCGTGCAGGCAATGATTGTGGAGTCATCGTGTGAGATATTGAGCCCTGAAGCGAGGCTTCTCTGATGCATCCCACCTGTCGCCTTATCTAAGAAACCTACGGATAAGTGGACAGTCCCGTGGGTCGATTGGTAGCTGTTGTTGTAGAGGATTAAGGCGCAAGCATTTCCATCGCGATTGGAGTAGGCAAAGACGTTTTCGTCCACCTTGCCGTCGCTCGTCCAGAAGTCGTACAGCAGGAAGTTCGTGCTCCCTGCGAAAATATGGCGCTCCTTGAGCAGCGGAGCAATCAAATGTTGATGTCTGGCAACGAGACCTTCATTGGGCGACTCGTCCATGCGAGCTTGTTTGAAGTCCATTCCATAACGTTCGGCAAAGCCCTCAACTTGTCCGTGTCCAAACATGGGGAGGCCCGGCAAAGTTGCCAGTAGCATGGAGACGCCGAAGTATTTATCTCCCGAACCGAACTGGTCGATTGCAGTTTTCTCATCGGGATTGCTCATGAAGTTGACGTAGCGTTTGAGAATATCGGGATCGAACTCGACCGTTTTCTTCAGGTACGACCGATACTTTGCATTCTCCTCGTCACGAAGCATATTCATAAAGGCGCTGTTGTACACGCGGTGCATGCCCAGCGTCCTGACAAAGTAACCTTCGAGCAGCCAAAAGGCTTCCGCGAGCAGCAGTGTTCCCGGCACTTCAACAGCGACGCGATCCACGACCTCACGCCAGAACTCGTGCGGCATCAGCGCATCGAAGGCCTCCTGCGACATCGCATCTTCGGCTCGCGAAGGGATGGAGCCGCCGGCGCCAGGCAGCGGAAACCATAGCCGCTGAACATGTCTCTTCGCGAGAACCATCGCGGCGTCGAAGCGAATGATGGGAAACCGCCTCGCCACCGCGAGGATGACTTGAATGACATGCTCTCGCACCGCTGCCTTGGAGTAATCGAGCTGCGCGGTATCGTTCCAGGCGAAGGTCGTTCCATCATTCCCGTGATAGATATAGCGCGTCGATCCGTCTCGATGCGATCGAAGCCGGAAGACAACCGCCGCATCGGAATGGTCGTAATAATGATCCTCAATTTTAATCTCGACACGACCGTCCGTGGACACATCCGGACCGTCGAAGCGATACACGGGGAACGGGCTCTCCGATCGAGAGAGAAACCATTCGGGGTGCTCGATGACCCAATCCGAATCGATCCCCATGTGGTTGGGAACCATGTCGCTGGCCAGCCGAAGGCCCGCAGCCGCTGCATGATCCCTGAGGTGCAGGTAGGCCGACTCCCCGCCCAGATCGTCTGCGATCCTGTAATCCTTCAAAGAATAAGCGGATGCGACTGCGTCGGTATTGCCGCGCAGGCGCTTGATTGTTCTGGAGGCAAGGCTTCTCTCCCAAAGTCCGATCAGCCACAGCCCCGTCATGCCGCGCGAGGCGAGCAGATGCAACTCTTCATCCGGTATCTGGTCGAGTCGGCTGATGTGACGGCCGTGCTTCTTCGACAACTGCTCGAGCCAAACATAGGTATTTTTTGCGATCAGCACCACACTCGGCATCCATGCCTGATCAGGACTGAAAGCTTCATACTCGGTCAACGGTGCTTGATAGTCGTGCGCGTAACGGCGACGCCTGCTGCCGTCCGCAAGTGTCTGGTACTCGTCGTCGAAACCGATGAACTCGTCGCCAACGAAACCTTCCCCACTGCGGCCCGGGTCGCCATGCCGATGCCACACCGGGCCAGCCGGATGGAACCTCATCCAGATAGCGATTTCCTCTTCGCGCAGCACATCGATCGCCAGCAGCACGCGGTTGAGATCATCGCCAAGCACCGCGGCCCAATGCTCACGGATGTAATCCAACTGGCCCGTGAGCGAGTCAGGGGAAGCAAGCGACGGTGCTCTGAGCAGTTCTAGAAGCGAAACAGGCTGGTTTTTGAAGCGGGGCCGAGACTCAAAGAATGTGGGCAGCACGGCCGTCGCGGAGGAATAGGAGGTAGCCAGCTTCAGCGATTCGTCTCCAAATAGAAGGCGGAACCCGGCAAAGGCGGGATTCGTGTTGGCGAGCCAAAGCAGGATGAGCTCTTCGAGGGCTGCTTCGCGGTTGGAAACACCTTCCGTTTTTTGTTTGAGCCACTCCTCTGCAGTCGTCACGTTACGGAAGATTGCGACACCAGGAAATTGCTGTACGAACGCAAGCAGGAGCTCATCCAGTTCCACGTTCCCGACCCTACTTGTGAGGAAGCGCAGGCCATCTGAGAGAGCCGATGCATCCACCTCTGTTCGGTACCTGGCGATGAGAGCGTGACTCAACTCATCGATGAGCCCCATCGCGAACAGGGATGCACCGCTGACCGTCTTCTCTGGCGTCGTTTCGGCAATTTCCAGCGCGTTGAGGCGCTCAGCAAGTTTGCGGCTCGCCGTCACATTGGCGAATACGACGTTTCCCGTGAAGCTAAAGAGCAAGTCGTCCAGATCGATCCGTTCACGGATTGCCCGGGAGATATGAAACTCCATCGAAACTCCTTCAGAACTATCAGGCCGAGGCCAAGATTCTCTCCGAGATGCTCACCACAGGTGCGTAGTGCGGGTCATGCCCGGTTCGTGACCCGGAGGCAACGGGCAAATGCAACCTCAGTGTAAACGTGTATTGGGGATCCGGTGCCGGTTCTGATCGATCAGGAATCTCTTCAATCTCGAACCTCACATCCTTAAACTTGACTGTGATAGACATCGCCCTGCTGAAAAATACGAGACTATCGACAGTAACCTTAGAAATCTGGCCCTTCAGGGTGAGGGCTTCAAGGGTCAATATCAGCTGAGTATTCCTTTCACACCATCCTTGAAAGAGTCGAGAAGCCTCCTCCCTCGTGAACTCCATAGCATCCTCCAAAGTGCTTCAGGTCTTATGAGATGCAGAATAGTAGCTATCGTCATAGGGCTTAATACGACCCTCGGACCCTGTTCCGGAATCATGTCAAAAGCAAGAAGTGGCTCACCGCATTGAAGTGTTGGGTGGGAAGACGCGCGGTGTGCGTCGCTCCCGTGCGGACGAGGAGTTAGGCGCTCGACGCTTACATCCAGGATGTCCGACGAGAGTATATAGACCAGACGCCGACCGTTGCAATTGCGCTGATTGTAGCCAGGCCGGACTCCCCACCTCCGAAGGAAAGTTCCGTTGCCACAGCCGGTAAAAAGCGCGCGGTGATCTGCCGCCTCTGCAGCAGCACCTCACCCGGTTACAGTCATTTGTCGCAGGAGGTGGGGGCAACTTTGGGGACAGCTTTTGGCTACGATCTTGCGGCTTCCGCAGATCTTAGGCTATCGAAACGACTATTCAGCAGCGTCTCTGGCCACCAACACATTAGCAACTGACATGCCTGAAGCAAAAGCCTACCTCGCGGGAGGCTTCTGTATTTGGTTAGCCTGCCAATTTCAGATGGCGAGACACTCTCGGGTATCTACTGAGCCTCTTGGAACAAAGCCGACCCAGGGGCCCCGGCCATTCCCGCGAGGAAGAACCGACGCTCATCTGGGTCGCACTGCACTTCGCTGACCGATCGCGTTTTTGTGCGTGGCCCTAAAAGCTCGCATTGTCGGAACGAATCCGCAGCCCCAAAACGTGGGCTGCGGCTAGGCGAGCGCCTCTGCCATCGTCCTCATCTGAATCTCGATGATGCGAGAACCCGGGGATTGCGTGCAGGCAAGCAACACCGCTCGGGCGACATCTTCAGGCTCGAGCATGCTGCTTTCAGCAACTCCCTGGACGGTACGGCCCGTGCCGAGGGCGAACTCGGTCTTCACTCCTCCGGGACAAATAACTCCCACCTTGATGCCCTTCGGCCGCAGTTCCTTGTCGAGCGCCTGCGCAAAGCCAACCTGCGCAAACTTCGTGGAACAGTAGACCGCCTCACCGGCGAAACCATAAACCCCGGCCATCGAGGAGATCATCAGAATCGTGCCCTGCCCCCGCTCAATCATGTGCGGTACGGCGTACCGCGAGAAGAGGAAGGTCGTGCGGATGTTGGTATCCACCATGGTGGTGTAATCGTCCAGACTCGTTTCAGCAAGATCTTTATAGACACCCATACCCACGTTATTGATCAAAATGTCCAGAACGCCGTAAGCCTTCAGGGCTGCGCTCACGCAATCTTTGGCGACTTGCTCTTCACGGCCGTCGCCCTGCAGAATCGTGACACCCGATGCTCCCTTTTCAAGCGCGAGTTTTGAAAGTTCTTCCAGGCGATCCTTGCGTCGCGCCGTGAGGACGAGGTTTGCTCCCTCTTCCGCGAGTACAAGTGCAGTGGCCCAGCCGATACCTGCGCTAGCCCCGGTGATAAGAGCGGTCTTGCCGATGAGCTTCTTAGCCATGAGTGGCTTCTCCTTGGTTTCTCTATAAACATGTTGCGATAAAAATTAGTTACACCATGACTTCGAGCGAGTTCCAAACCAACACCGATGATCATAGATGGAAATGTGCCAGCCGAAATGTATCGAGCAAAGGGACAAGTTCTACCTAACGAATCGTCCCAGCACCTCCGCCGGCAATTAAGTTCTCAACTTCAGCCAACGTCGCCATCGACGAGTCCCCTGCTGTCGTCATGGCCAACGCGCCATGCGCTACTCCGCAGTCCAACGCCCAAGGCAAGCCCTTCCCCGCCAGCAGTCCGTAGATCAATCCCGCAGCGAAGGAGTCACCTCCACCGACGCGATCCAGAATTTCCAGCTCCGCAAACTTCAATCCCTCGTGCGCCTTTCCCTCTGCAAAACCAAACGCACTCCATCCATTTCTATTCGCGGTGATCGTCCGTCGCATCGTGCTCGCAATGATCTTCAGATTTGGAAAATCCGCAATCACCCGCTCGGCCATGGCTCCAAAGCTATCCAGCGTATGCCACACTGGCCCGCGTGATGCTTCACCGATCGTCGTCGCAAGATCGCCCTCGTGCCCAAACAGTACATCCACCAGCGGCATCAGAGCTCGATTGACCGCAATTGAACCGTCCCGTCCACCGCGCGTCTTCCATAAGCTGGGGCGGTAGTTGCAATCGAAACTGACCACCGCGCCGTGGCGCCTTGCAGCCTCCATCGCCTCGCGCACGACCGCGCTTGAGTCCGCACTCAGCGCCGCCATCACACCTCCGGTGTGGAACCACCGCACACCCTCTGCAAAGATCGAGTCCCAGTCCAACTCGCCGGGCTTCAACTGCGAGATCGCTGTATGGCCGCGATCCATCATCCCCACGCCGCCGCGCACGCCAAACCCTCGCTCCAGAAAATAGATTCCGTTCCTCGCCGCGCGCCCCACTCCGTCGAACTCCACCCACTGGATATGCGACGTGTCCACGCCTCCCTGCAGAATCAAGTCCTCGATCAGCCGTCCCACCTGGTTGTCCACCAGCGCCGTCGCGATGCTCGTCCGCAATCCAAAGCACCGGCGCAATCCACGCGCAACGTTATACTCGCCGCCGCCCTCCCATACTCGCAACTCGCGAGCACCGACGATTCTTCCTTCGCCCGGATCGAAACGCAGCATCACTTCGCCCAGCGAGAGCAGGTCCAACCGGCAATCCTTCAACGCTCGAAACGCCAACCCTGCGGGCTCGCTCATTACTTCAACCCTGCGATGGCTAACACATCCATATCGTCATATCGCTGGTTCTCGCCGCCCATACCCCAGCAGAATCCGTAGCTCTTCGTGCCCACGCCCGCATGAATACTCCAACCCGGCGACACCACCACTTCACGATCGCTGACGACCAGGTGACGCGTCTCCTCCGCCGGCCCCATCAGGTGCATCACGCGCTGCGATGGGTCAACATCAAAATAGAAATACACCTCGCTGCGGCGCATGTGCGTATGCGGAGGCATCGTGTTCCAACTGGACCCCGACGCCAGCAGCGTGAATCCCATCACCAATTGGCAACTGCGTATGCCGTCGAGAAAGATCGCTTTATATATCGACCGCTTGTTGCAGGTCTCCTCCGATCCCAGGTGCACTGGCTCAAGCTCCGCAAACTTCGCCAGCTTCGTCGGATACTCGGTATGAGCCGGGTAGCTCAGCAGATAGAACGTCGCGGGCATCCTCGCATCGTCGCTTGCAAAACTCACAGCCTTGCTGCCGCGCCCCACATAGAGGCAGTCCAGTTTTCCGAGATCGAATTTCTGGCCATCCACCACCACGCTTCCGGAGCCACCGACATTCAGCACGCCCAACTCGCGGCGCTCAAGAAAATAGTCCGCGCGCAATTCAGGATGCGTCTCCAGCAGGAGTGGCGCGGTCGTCGGAACCGCACCACCAATCACCGTGCGATCCAGATCGACATACCTCGTCTCAATCTCCCCCTCGCGGAACAACTCCTCGAGCAAAAACGTCTCGCGCAACTCCGCGGTCGTCATCCTCGGATACCGCACCGCATCCGCCATCTGCACAATCTTCATCGTTTGCTCCTTGCTATTGTCTACTGTTTGATCTCCGGCACTTCGACCTTGATCACATAGATCGTAATCGTCTGTCCCGGAGCCTCGATCGCCTGGTGGGGCGTGCCGGCAGGAATATGGATCACGTCGCCCTTGTGCAAAGCATGTGGAGTGGCTCCTTCGAGACTGGTTCCATGCACCTCGCCACCCGGCAGTTCCTTCGCATCCACCATGGTCCCACCCGTCAACTCCGTTCCCTCGCCTGCAATCACGAAGAGAAAATCGGCAAAGCGCTTGTGCAACTCTCCACCACCGCTCTGGGTGCGAGCCGTGAGCATGGTGTAGTGCCCCGCGTAATTTGCCAGCGTAATCCCCGCACTTCCACTTCCCTCTCTAGCCTTTTCCAGGAGCGCCTTACCCTGTTCGGCCAAGGCATCCATGTTCAACACTTCGGGCTGGGTCTGGATGACAGGCGTCGCGGGTGCCGCCGGCTTCGTCGCTCCAGCCTGCCGGCCCTGGGCCAACAAACCCGCTCCAGCAAGCAGCGCGCACAAAGTCAGATTCGTTGCTGCTTCAAACAATCGCATCCTCAAACCCTCCGTCATCATCGTTCAACAGCATACGTAATCCAACAGACTTCCGTCACTTCACAGCGATTCACCGCACTGATGTAACGATACCCTCGCGCTTAGTTCTTTGCATTTTCTTCCGTGTCCGACGTAGAGTTGACCTCATGTCCACCGCCAACATCCTCGACCTCTTCCGGCTCGACGGCAAGATCGCCCTTGTCACTGGATCTGCCAGCGGCCTCGGAGCCGCCATCGCCATCGCACTGGCCCAGGCAGGTGCCACGGTCGCGGTCCACGGCAATCGACGCGCCGCGGATGAGACCGCCGCAACCATCGGCAAGAACTCTGCGGCGTTTCAGGCCGATCTCTCTAGCACCACAGGTGCGGAAGACCTCTTCAACGCTGTTCACAAGCGCTTCGGCCGCGTCGATATTCTAATCAACAACGCTGGCACCATCTCTCGTGCCGCCGCCGAAGATACCACCCTCGAAGACTGGCAGCGCGTGTTGCAGGTCAACCTTACCAGCGGCTTCCAACGCTCCCCGCTCGTGGGCCGGGGCCTCTTTGCACGCAAGCCGAATGTTTGTCTTTCGTCATCCGCCGGAAAGATCGTCAACATCGCTTCCCTGCTGAGTTTCCAAGGAGGCATCCGCGTCCCCGCCTACGCGTCGTCCAAGGGTGGCGTCGCACAACTCACCAAGGCGCTCGCCAACGAGTGGGCACCAAAGGGCATTCAGGTGAACGCCATCGCACCCGGATACTTTGCGACCACCAACACCGAAGCCCTGCAGGCCGACGAAACGCGCAATCGTCAGATCCTCGAACGCATTCCTGCCGCTCGCTGGGGCCAGCCGCAAGACCTCGCTGGCGCTGCACTTTTTCTCAGCTCTCCAGCCAGCGACTACGTCACCGGCACCGTCCTCACCGTCGACGGCGGATGGATGGCGCGCTAGTTCGGGGCAACCACACGGTGGGCAATTCGTATCCAGCCTTCCGAACCGCATTTCTATTGCCAGCGATCAACTCAGCGATGGTCCATCTAACTCGGTTAGCACCCATCGAGTCAGCTAAAGCACTTCGCTTGTCTGGGTCAATGTCGCTCAAGTAAACTTCAACATGGAGGATCAGACCCCGATATGTCCACGCGCACGAAGTTAGTGGAGAGTGGGCTCATCGCCGCCTGTATCGCCGCCACCGTGGGAGGTTTGCCCGCCCGCAGCCAATCAAAATGTACCGGTCCGACGACGCTGGAGACCGCTGTTCATGCCCACCCGGGGGCTCCCTCCTATGTGCAGCTTGGCCGATGGTTTGGCCAGCGGCATCAGAATGAGTGCGCCGCCGAAGCCTTCGGGTCTGCTGTTAAGTTCGAACCTCATTCCGCGGAAATCACTTACCTGCTTGGGACGAGTCTCTATTTTTCCGGCCGCCTGCAAGAAGCAATCGATGCGCTCGAGCGATCCGTTCAGATTGAACCCAATGTTCTGGAGCCTCACTTGCTGCTCGCCGCAGCGCTCGATAAAGCGGGTCGCGGTGCGGAGGCACAGGTGCAATGGAAGGCAGCGCTACAGTTGCAACCCACTTCCGCTGTCGCGCTCGACGGGCTGAGCAAATCGCTGGTTGCAGCCCGAGAGTATGACGAGGCGATTCAATTGTTGCAGCCAAACGTTACCGGCGCTGCCCCCACCCACGATGAGACCCTGACGATCGACCTCGCGTATGC
>VFSW01012707.1_pt1 | contig 11735 bp, 5 predicted proteins | sample 5358111 | NCBI WGS metagenome assembly VFSW01 (sample SAMN11554181, study PRJNA540505) | mine drainage metagenome | isolation source: sediment from site ElyBrook_90M | place: USA: Ely Copper Mine, Vershire, VT | collected 2017 | reverse complement strand
GATTGCCGCTGGTGGGCGCTTACCCGATTGTTCTGCGACGAACTTGCCCATCCGAACCTCACCGACCCTTCCCGGACCCTGAGACTCACAGACGTCCTGCGCACCATCAACGATCTGTACACTGTTTACAGCAATCTGATCCTGTTCGACCATCTGGGCAGGGTGATCGCTCTTTCCAACCCGGCCTACGGCGACTGGGTTGGAAAATCCCTTCCCGACACCTGGGTCCGCCCGACCCTGGCATTGAGAAATACCCAGAGTTACACCGTCACCAGTTTTTCCACCACCGATCTTTATGCGGGGCAACCTACCTACGTGTATTCTGCCGCAATCAGGAACCCCAACAAGAGCGAACCGGTCGGTGGCATTTCCATCGTGTTCGATGCCACTCCCCAGTTTCAGGCCATGCTCCACGATGCATTACCAAGACAGGAAAACGGTAGCCTGGTCCCAGGAGCCTTCGCCGTCTTCGCAGGACGGGAGGGATACATCATTTCCAGTACCGACGAGTCGCTGCAACCCGGTTCCCGCCTGTCGATCGATCCTGATTTTTTCAATCTGCAACGGGGCGAAAGTCGGACCGGCATCATGATCAGAAATGGACGATATTACGCTGTGGGTTCATGTATGGAGAACGGGTATCGGGAATACAAATCCACTGAAGACCCCGGTCAGACCGATGTCGTGGCCTTGGTCTTCTCTCCCCTGTCCGAGCATGTTTCGGAGGATTCCGAAGGCATTCCCCCGCTACAGGAGAGCATGAAAAACCCTCCCGCAATCCACTCCGGAATCGGGGAAAACACGGTGGATATCGCCTGTTTCTTTGTGGGCCACAACTGGTATGGAATCCCCTCGAAGCATGTGATCGAAGTCATCGACATCCACGGCCTGACCCCTATCCCTGGCGCTCCTGACTTCGTCAAGGGCTGTATGATGTATCAGGAGCAGGCCATGACCGTCTTCGATTTGTCCACGGCGGTTTCCACAAAAAACCCCGAACGGGAGCGACGTCACCGGAATTCCGTAATGACGCGTATTCAGATCCTGGTTCTGCGCTCTCCCGGGAATCGAAACCCGTTCGGCATTCTGGTGGACAGTCTGGGTGACATCGCTGAAATCCCTGTCACCCAGATCGAACCCGTTCCCGCCATGATGGCCAATGGTCATTCCCTGGTGGAAAACCTCGTCAAACCCGGAAAAGGCAGCCCGGAACGACGGATTCTCATCGTGCTTTCAGTGGATCGGATACTGCGCCGTTTCGCGGTAGAGTATGCCGCAGCATGAACGAACCGATGCAGGGTTTTCGGCTCGAACTCATTATTTCCAAGATTGGATGGCCGATAAGATCACAACAGGTTGCGAAAGGCCATCCACGTTACCAGACCCTGTCTCAAATATTTTCCAAGAGGATTGGAACGAGATACCGAAAGCAAAACGCCACCGAGGATCAACACGGGATGTTTCCTGACGAAATTCAGAATGGATAGCCCCCGATCGGCCAACGTCAGGGGCATGAGCCACGGCTTGATGCTTTCCGTCAACAGATCGCGTTGCAGGGTCGCCTGGGCAACCAGGCTTTCGCGACGCTTTGCCAGTTTGGCCGATTTATCACGCATCGACATCGACCCGTTGTCGGTCTTTGAGTAACTCCGACAAACTTGCCGCAAATGGCTTTGGCTTCACCCTCGCTTTACGCCAGGCTGCGCCCCACGCCATCAGACCTGCTCCCAGAAAAAATCCGGAAAACAGGCCCAGCACAAGGAGACGGTGTGTATCCCAGAACGCAGTCACAAGCAGGATCGTGGCCAGAACCACCCCTACCCCAAGGAGAAACAGTGCCATCAGGATCAGAACCAGTTGCGCCAGAAAATACTCCCGCTCCTCCTCCAGTTCCGTAGACAACAAATCCAGGCGCGTATGGACGACCGCGATCAGCGTTGTCGCAAGATTTTTCAGGGAATGGAGCAACCCGGCGCGCACACCGGATGTCTTCTCTGTCATGGCATGCCCTGTTTAGCGACGACCGATGAGCAAGCCAATCAACAGTCCCACCCCGGCAGAGATGCCGATGGCGCTCCAGGGATTGTCGTGAACGTAAGCGTCCGTCGTATCGGTGACCGTTTTTGTTTTGGCAAGCAGGAGAGTCTGTGTCCCGGCCAGTTTGGCTTTCACCGTTCTGAGCGACTCCTCGGCCTTGGCGCGAACCTCAGCCAGTTTCTCCCCACCCTGATTGGCCGAGGCTTTCAACAGCGCCTCGGCATCCGCCAAAACCACCATGAAATCGGCCATCAGTTGCTCCTTGGTGACTTCATCGGATAATCTTTTCATGCTTTTATCTGATTCCAGTTCTATCGTCTTCATGGCGAATTCCTTTCGTTTTATGACCAAAAAATCCAGAGATCCTGTCGTACAGTGTACTACAGAAAAAAACCAGCGGAAGCCATACTGCTAGAGGCGACGGCCTTGAACGACACGCACCAATATCACCACAATCGCCACAACCAGAAGAATGTGTATGAACCCACCCATGGTATATGAGGAAACTATCCCCAGTAGCCAGAGGACAATCAAGATGACTGCAACAGTTTCGAGCATTTTTATCTCCTGAATCCGTATTCGTTATAGAAAATTTCTCACCTTCAGGACCACGTTTAATCCGAACTGATCAATACCATGATTTCCACTTGATGCTCGCAGTGATCATCAACCATGGAAATGATCCCATCTTCTTGATCCACTCCATCCAACATCGCCCTCACCCCAGTACTCGACAGATCATCATGGGTACACATTTGCGATACAGTGATGTGGTAGACAGTCTCGCGATACCGGTAGTGCATCTTGAAGGACTGCCAGTCTGGGGACATGCGGGGAGAAAAACTCAATTTATCCCCCTCTACCCTGAGACCCAGTAAGGATTCCACAATCAGCCGGTACATCCAGCCTGCCGAGCCCGTATACCAACTCCACCCCCCGCGGCCGGTATGGGGTGCATTGGCATAAATATCCGCAGCGATGACGTAGGGTTCCACTTTGTAGACCGCGATTTTTTCAGCCGAGTTCGCATGGTTTATCGGGTTGATCATGGTCAACAACTCCCATGCACGCTCGACATCCCCCAATTCGGCAAAGGCCATGGCGGCCCAGACAGCCCCGTGGGTGTACTGCCCTCCGTTCTCTCTCACTCCTGGGGCGTACCCACGAATATATCCCGGATTCAGGTTCGACTTGTCAAAGGGTGGATCAAGCAGTTGAATGAGCGCGTCAGTGCGGCGCACGAGCCGCTCGTCCAGAGCTTTCATGGCTTTTCGGGAACGAACCGGGTCCCCTGCCCCGGACAGTACGGACCAACTTTGAGAAATCGAATCGATCTGGCATTCCTCATTACCTCTGGAACCCAGCGGGGTTCCATCGTCGAAATAGGCCCGCAGATACCATTCACCATCCCAACCCTGCTCATCGATACTGACGCTCAGCCTGCCTCGTGTCTCCCGACAAAGTTCAGCAAAGGCAGCGTCTTCATATGCCTCTGCCACTGCGGCAAACTGCCGAAGCACTTCACTCTGAAAAAACCCCAACCAGATGCTTTCGCCCTTGCCCTGCATTCCCAGCAGATTCATGCCGTCATTCCAGTCGCCGGATCCGATCAGAGGCAATCCGTGTTCGCCGAAATTCATCCCCCGTCGAATGGCCCGAACACAGTGCTGGTAAAGGCTGGCCACATCGGCGGACCGCCCGGGCAAGTCATAATAGGAATCGTCTTCCGGTCCGATGGGTCGCCCTTCCAGAAAAGGCACGGGTTCGTCCAGCACACCCAGGTCTCCCGTACTCTTCACATATCTGCAGATAGCCAAAGGGAGCCAGAGGTAATCGTCCGAGCAATGCGTACGCACCCCTCGACCCGATGGCGGATGCCACCAGTGCTGTACATCTCCCTCCTCGAACTGATGGCTTGCGCATAAAAGCAAATGTTCGCGCACCAAATCCGGTTTGGCATGGACCAGCGCCATCACGTCCTGCAATTGATCTCGAAAACCAAAGGCGCCACCCGATTGGTAGTAACCGCTACGCGCCCAAAGACGACAGGCCAAGGTCTGGTACACCAACCAGCCATTGACAAGTATATTCAATGACAGATCAGGCGTTTCGACTTGTACTGTACCCAGGGTGTGGTTCCAGTGGTACCACACCCCCTCGAGCACACTGCGCGCAGCCAAATCACCGCGAAAGCGCTGCACGAGTTGGTCAGCCTCCTCCACAGTACGACCAACCCCCAGTCGGAATACAATGTCACGTTGTTGTCCGTCGACCAGTTCAAAATTCACCTGAAGCGCGGCACAGGGATCCAGAGCAGATCCCACCTTGCCGGTAAGGCGGGACCGATGCATGGCTGCAGGGTTTTTCAAGGAACCATTACGTCCGATAAATTCCGTTCGGTCGCCGGTTACGCCGTGCACGGCATCATCCACATCAAAGAAGGCCACGTGGTCGGCAAACTCGGTGTTGTAGGGATTGCGCGCATACAGCGCACCGTTCCGGGGATTGATTTCCGTGGTGACATGCATGGCCGATTTCTCACGAAGATCTCCCAGCACCCACTCGACATAGCCTGTGGCAGAGAGCTTGCGCGTACTGCCTGATTCATTTCTCACTTTCAATACGGAAAACTTGACTGAAGCATCCATTGCCACATAAACCCACAACTCCGAGCAAATCCCGGCGGATCTATGTTCAAAAACACTGTAACCAAATCCATGGCGGACAAGATAAGGCGCTGCTGCACGGGCAGGGAGCGGGGTAGGTGACCAGAAATACCCGGATTCCTCGTCACGAAGATAAAGCGCTTCTCCACTCAAATCGCTTACCGGGTCGTTGTACCACGGTGTCAAACGAAATTCGTGCGCGTTTTCACTCCAGGTATAAGCAACCCCGCTTTCCGATAGGACTGTTCCGAAACACGGTCCGGCCAGAACATTCACCCAGGGTGCTGGCGTCACTTCGCCAGGAGCAAGCGCAATGACATATTCGTGCCCATCCGGAGTAAAGCCTCCCAGTCCATTGCACAGAGTCAGATCCGTACGCGGTATCACAACCTCAGGATAAATCCCGGAACCCTGCGAATGTGTCGGCGTAAATCTGGATAGGCGCGGTTCCACGAGGTTGCGATGACCAAGTTGTTCTGCCAGGGTTCCTCGTCCGTCCGTGATGATGACGCGCGCAACGGACTGAAGCAGGATACGGTCCTCACTGGAGATCTGTTCCGCTGTCCGGACAAAGATACCGCCTGGCCGATCGATCACAGTAGCCTCGATACCCGAGGCAATCAGTCCCATGATCTGTTCCTGCAATCGTTGACGGTACCCCATGTGGTCCTCATTCCAGATCACCATGTCCACCGCCAGACCTTTCAGGCGCCAGTAAGCATGACCTTGCACAAGTTGACGCACCAGATCGATATTGGCCTCGTCCCCGATCTGTAACAGTACGATTGGCAAATCTCCCGAGATGGCATAACCCCAAAGACCGGACTGACCACGATGATTCCTGATGAGCACGGCTGCGTCGGCGCGCAAGGAGGCATGGGCGTAGAGGATGGATCCAGCCAGGCGCGCATAGAGTTGGGCATCGGCATCGGAGGCATTCAATTGGCGCAATACTACTTGACTGTGGGGCCAGGTCAGGTCAAAGACACGGTCGGACAGGTGCCGATCCTGGTACTTGTCGATCAGGTTCAAGACCATGTCCCGGGTTTCGCCAATACCGGTTACCATATCCACCGTGACTGATTGCTCAGGATCGAGCACGATGCGGTAGCGGATAGCCACGATCGGATCCAGCACTGAACCCTCGGTACCCGAGAGCGCCGCTGAGTTGCTCATGGCCAACGGATTGACGACGCTTCTCGTCCGCCCAATGAAGCGCAGACGATCCGTCTCGTAGGATACTTCGCTGATCTTTGCGCCATACGCAGTCATCAAATGGAACATCCAGTATGTCTGCTCGGTGAGAGAACGGGGGCGACGCGTGCACAGAATCGCATGGCGCTCCCGCAAAATTTCCGTCTGCACGAACAAATTGCTGAAGGCCGGATGAAGCGCATCTGCAGCCGGTGATGCGATCACTACTTCGGCGTAACTGGTGATCTCTATTTCCCTGCGTTGTCGCGACCGATTGACGATGCGGGTCCGGCGCAATTCGATGTCATCTTCCGGTGAAACCACGATCTCGGTATGTGTTTCGAAGTCACCGTCGTCCACCCCAGTAAAGTCACGGCGCCGAAACTCGGCGCGTCCTTCGGAAAAAATCGCTTCATAACTCTCGGGGCGCTTGAGCGTCGGTTGATATGCCGTTGACCAGAATACCCCGCTCGCCACTTCACGAACGTAACAGAACAAACCCCAATTGTCGCAGGTGCTGTCTTCACGCCAACGCAGAACAGCGAGATCTTTCCAGCGGCTGTAGCCCCCACCGGCATTGGTAATCATTACATGATAACGGCCATTGGACAACAACTGGACCTCAGGTACCGGCGTGTCAGGTGTGCCATAGACACGAATCGGCATTTCCGTGGCAACCGACACCGAGCGGGCGCCGGAAAGTTGCGTCGTATGTAAAAACAACCCCGTGGCCTTGGGAATTCGCTCCTGAAGTAGGGGCATGATGGCCTGGAACATCCGCTCTGATTCAAACCGCCGCTGCATCGGCCGGTCCAGGATCAGAGCGGCCAAAGCGAGCAGGCTCATCCCCTGATGGTGGGCCATGAAGGACCTGACCACTGTACCGGATTGTCCGCGTAGTTGCCGTGCCGGTGTGTAATCAATCGCCTCGAAGAAACCGAACCGCCCGATCAGCCTTTCGGTTGAGAGACGCTGCAGATTCACGCATGCCTCCTCAGGTGCCACCATCAGCGCCAACACCGAGGCGTAGGGCGAGATGACCGTATCCTCAGCCAGTCCACGTTTCAGCCCCAGGCTGGGTACGCCAAAGGCACGGTATTGGTAATTGAGTTGCACGTCCACCGTGTTGTAGCACGATTCCGACATACCCCAGGGCACGCCGAGTTGCCTTCCATACTCGATCTGGCTCGCCACCGCCGCCTTGCAGGTCTGGTCAAGCAGGGTATCATCATAGGTCGGCATGATCAGGAGTGGCATCAGGTACTCGAACATCGAGCCGCTCCACGACAAGAGAACCGGTTCGCCTCCGGCACCAGTCAGCAGACGCCCCAGAGAAAACCAGACTTCTTGGGGTAGTTGCCCCTGCGCAATGGCCACGAAGCAGCATAAGCGCACCTCGGAGGCCAGCAGGTCGTAGTGACCCGCGTCCACCCGTCGCTCACTCACGTTGTAGCCAATGGTCAATAAATGACGGCTTCTGTCAAACAGAAATTCATACTCCATGCAGGCAAGACCTTCGGATTGAAGGAGCAGACCTTCGATGGTCGCTATCCTGTTTCTGGCACGCAGACTCCCTTCGCCAATCTGCCGCCGTAAGTCGGTGAGCCAGTCATGCTGGGAAGGAGTTGGTCCCTCATCGAGCCAAAAATCAATCACCGGACGCAGATCTTCATCCAGCCTTGCCAGTTCACGTAATGTCGGAATTCTGTCCAGATCTGCAAATGCTTCCAACCCGCTCGGCGCTCCCGGCAACAGTGTCCACGGAATGAGATGGTTCAACTCGTCCAAGGCGGTGCGGATCTGACGAACCAGAGCCTGCCCCCACCAGGATGATTCGCTCTCTTGCTTGAGGTCGCCCCTATCTTCCTTGACGAAGGTGGAGACGCCAGCCTCCAGTCGCAAGAGATACTCGCGCAGTTCACCTGCAGAATTGGGTGGCGCAGCAGAGAGTGCCTTCAGTTCGTTCCATAACTTTGCAATCAGATCTGCTGAATTCCCCTTCATCGAGTCCGAAAAAATCAGCAAGGTGTCTTGCAGACCATCCAACAGTTTCGTTCCCAAAATTTTGTCATCTGCAAGCACACGCAACCCTGCACGCAACGTCAGCAAATGGCCGGCCAGATTCCCGCTGTCTACCGTCGACACATACAATGGCAGCAGCGGTTGCAAGGTCAGCGTGTCATACCAGTTGTAGAAGTGCCCTCGATAACGCTGCAACCCTTCCATCGTATGCAGGGTATCGTGCGTGCGCTCGACCAGTTTTCCCGCCGTAATGTATCCGAAATCATAGGCGGATAAATTGGCCAATAACGCCAGCCCGATATTGGTGGGTGATGTGCGATGGGCTACCGAAACAGGGCGGTACTCCTGAAAGTTGTCGGGGGGGAGCCAATGATCTTCCTCACCCACAAAGTGGTCAAAAAAAGCCCAGGTCTTGCGCGCCAGCATACGCAGGAAAAATATTTGTTCGTTCGTCAAGGCGGCCTTGCGACGCGCCAGAGGAAGGCTTATCCACCAGGCAAGGATGGGCGAGATGAGCCACAAAAATAAAATCGGCCCGGCCGACAACAGCACTGCAGGGGTCAACAGGATCAAGGCAATCGCCGCTGCAACAGCAACCGCGGGAGAAATCCACATCTCCCGGAAACAGGCAACAAGGTCACTGTGCCCCAGTCCATCCAACTGGCGATCGACTTCAACGGAAGGATTCCATTCCAGTAGTCGTTTATGTGTCACCAGGATCCGCCAGGTCGTGCGCAGAATGGCCCCCAAACTGAAAAACGCTTCGTAGGGAAGGCACGCCAGTTCAAATCCGACTTGCATCAAATGTCGGCTAGCCGAACGAGTAACCGTCCTGAAATGCTGCCGAAACAATACCTGTTCCGGCTTGAGAAACAGGTCGAAGACCGAAGCAAACAAGGCTGGAATCAACAGGCTGCCGAGCACCGACAAAGTCCACAGCCAGGCCAGGGGCAGCAGCAACCACCCCGACAGTAACAGCCAAGCCAATGCCACAGGAACGAGACTACGCCTAAGATTGTCGAACAGTTTCCATTGCGACAGTCGGGATAGCCTATTCCTTCGATTTCCACGAGTTTCGCCCACCCGGTTTTCAGGGACATAACGCAGCAGCCATCCCGCGATCTGCCAATCCCCGCGTATCCAGCGGTGACGGCGACTCACATCGGCGCTGTAGCGCAACGGATAGTTTTCGTACAACTGCACATCGCTCAACAACCCTGCCCGCGCATAACACCCCTCGAGAAGGTCGTGGCTGAGGATACGGTTTTCCGGAAAGCGTCCACCGAGTGCACGCTCGAAGACATCGACCTCGTAGATGCCTTTGCCGATGAATGAACCTTCTCCGAAAAGATCTTGATAGACATCTGAAACGGCGCGGGTATAGGGATCAATTCCAGGCTCTCCCCCGTACAGCCGGGCATAACGTGACCGGTTCAGTCCGGGAATGCTGACCGCCATACGCGGCTGCAGAATGCCGTAACCTTCCGTAACGCGCTGCTTTTTTTCGTCATAGTGAGCACGATTGAGCGGATGCGCCATCGTTCCCACGCACTGACATGCGGTGTCCCGCGGCAACTGTGTATCCGCATCGAGGGTGATGACAAACTTCACACTGGACAGAACCGAGGTGTCCCCGACGATCAGCGAAAAAGCCCCCCCGGAAAACCCCGGGTCAGCACTGCGCAGCAGAACATTCAAGTCCGCAAGTTTTCCACGCTTGCGTTCGTAACCCATCCAGATCCGTTCCTGCGGGTTCCATCGTCTCGGTCGATGAAACAGAAAGAAAATATTGCCCTTGATTCCATCACCGACATTGCTGTATTTTTCATTCAACCCGTTGATTAGGGTATGAGCCAGTTGCACCAGGGAACTGTCTTCCGGGAGAGATTCCTGTGGCGCATCACAAACATCCGTCAATAGACCAAAATGCAGATGTTCATCGCGATTTGCCAAAAATCTGACTTCCAGTGCTTCCACCAGTTTCTCGATGTCCTGCACGCTCGTCAGTAGGGCAGGAACCACTACCAGCGTTCGGTAGCCTGACGGAATCCCTTTGGAGAAGTCCATTTTTGGCAACCTCTCAGGCTTTACCAACAATGTTGCCAGCCAGTTCATCAAGGCCACGGACAGTTGGCTGGAAACCAGCAATAGCAGGATGCAGAGCGGCGCCAACATCCAAACCGGCATTCCATTGGTCACTGCCTGAAATGACAGGCTTCCTGTGAGGGTCATTGCAATCAGTGCAATGACCCCCAGATAGGAGGAAAGGGGATGCTGACCCGCCGCCCTCGTAAAGGCCTCGAATCTGGAAAGGTGAACTTCGGCTGCACGCTCCAGTTTTGGCAACCCCTTGTCGATCAGGTAAAAACCCACATGCCGCGCTCGCTCATTGGGCGTGGTTGTGGATGCAATGTGGGAGCGCGTCAACTCGATGGCCGTGAAAGCCACCTCCCTTTCCGTGCAACGACCTTTTTTCGCGATTCTTTCTATAGCATGCCGATAGCGATCACGAGTGGCAAAATCCATCCTGCCATAGATACCGTCAGGATCCTCACGAAGAATCTGCTCGACTATGCTCATGGTCTCGACAAACTCTCTCCAGTCCATCGCAACCAAAACTCGTAAACTGCCGATGCAATTGCTGATGGAAACCTGATCGCCAGCTTGCTGCTGGTTTTCCGACTGCACCAGTTGATCGATGGTTTGTCCTGATTCGGAGAGTCGCTGGTCAACCCAGGTCAAGGGCAAGGCCAGGGCTGGCCCTCGTCCCCGCAATCGGCGTGCAAGTTCCGAAACAAACGGACTGGTCATGGGCGGGTTTGAGCGCGCCATGTCGGCAATCACCAGAATCAGACTTTTCGGGTCCTTCTCTGCGACCTCCGTCATCGTGTCCGCCCAGGAGTCGGCTCGATCCCGTTCATGCCACCTTGCGGCAATCCGTGTGCCGACCCGCCGGAGATTTTCGATAACGGCCAGTCGCAGCATGATCGGAATGGCCCACAATTCACCCAACTTGAGGTCCGTAACTGTCTGGTAGGAAGCCACGAAGTTGCAGAGACTTTCCGTATCCACCCGACCATCGCCATGCCTGATGATCTCGAGAGCAATCGCATACACACGTGGGTACCCTGCCGACGGCCCGGACGCCAGGCAGGGAAGTTCCAGGCTGTACCCCTTCGGCAGGTGTCGCTTGGCGGTTCTGATCTGTTCTTCGATGAGGTGGAAATTGTCGAGCAACCACTCCCCGGCAGGCGTGATAAGACGCTTCGCGGTTACCACCTCCGTCAACAACTTGCACACACCAACCAGCGCGCTTTCGTTTTCCGTCAACCGGATCAGAAGTTGGTCCGATCCTTGCCCGGAAGCCAGATGGTGTGATGCCGCGATAGTTTTTCCATGCTGCGCCATCTGCTCGGCGCTGAATAACTCCGAGCGCAGCGGAACTTCTTCATCAGATAAAGTTTCTGACCAGCCATTACCGTGAACGGTTGCTTTCCACCGGAGATATTTTTTGATAAATTTACCTCAACCACGCCAACGTAAACTTGTCAATCCAAACCCCACGAAGCCCAAGCCCCAACAGTGGCAGTGTAGGACCGATAATATTTTTTGAGCTTTCATCAATACACCCCTAATAAATTGTAATTGGTTGTATATCCGCACAATTACTACGTTGCTCCTGTTCCAGGGATCGGGGTAGGGTCAAGGCATGGCTGCTAGAGAAGAAATGCGGCGCATGGGACTTGTCGTGCAGTGTGCTTCTGATGAATGCCGACTTTACCCTATCTTCAAGATGGGTAAAGTCGGCATTCATCA
>VFSW01012706.1_pt1 | contig 11736 bp, 8 predicted proteins | sample 5358111 | NCBI WGS metagenome assembly VFSW01 (sample SAMN11554181, study PRJNA540505) | mine drainage metagenome | isolation source: sediment from site ElyBrook_90M | place: USA: Ely Copper Mine, Vershire, VT | collected 2017 | reverse complement strand
GGGGGGGGGGGGGGGCGCGGCGCGCCCACGCCGGCGGGGGGGGAGCGGCCGGCCACGCGGGTGCGACGACCCGGTCAGCCGATGACCGGGGCCTCGCTGCTCGGGTCCAGCCACTGGTCTGGCACGGTGGTCAGGGCCTCCTGGTATACCTTCTCGTACCCGGCGGCCATCACCTCGACGGTGAAGTGGGTCTCCACGTGCCTGCGGCACGCTGCCGGGTCGAGTTCGAGCGCCTGCGCGATCGCGCCGGGCAGCTCGGAGACGTCATCTACCACCATCCCGGTCTCGCCGTGCACGATGATCTCCGGCACCGCGCCGCGCCGCAGCGCGACTACCGGAGTGCCGCAGACCATGGCCTCGATCACGACCAGGCCGAACGGCTCCTCCCAGACGATCGGGAAGATCATGCAGGCGGCCTTCTTGAGCAGCTCCCGCTTCTGGCTCGCGTCGGCTACCCCGAAGATCGTCACGTCCGGGCCGAGCCTGGGCTCGACCTCGCTGGTGTAATAGTCCCGTTCGATCGACTCTGAGCACTTTCCGGCAAGCACGATCGGAAGGCCCGCCGCACGGGCCGCGTCGATCGCCAGGTGCGGCGCCTTCTCCGGATGGAACCGGCCCAGGAAGAGCGCGTAGTCTTCCTTGCGCTCGGAGTACGGGAAGGTCTCGGCCCGGATCGCGTTGTGCACGGTAGCCGACCACGGCAGGTCGGGTGCGGTGGCGCGCTGCGCGTCTGAGATCGCGACCAGTTCGATCGTGCCGCCCAGCGCCCGGTAGAACTCACCGGGATCGCCGGTCACCGGGCCGTGGGCGGTCACCACGGTCGGGGTCAGGCGGCCGCGTGCCATCAGCGGGCCGGCCATCGTGTGGTCATGGATCACGTCCACGTGCAGAGTGTCCAGGATGCTGGCGGCCTTGGCCGCGTGCACGATCTCTGGCATCGGCTGGCCGAGCCGGTCCGCCGGTCCGATCTCGTAGGTCTTGATGAATCGCTGTGCCTGCGTCGAATGATGCCCGGCGCCGATCAGCGTCACCTCGTGACCTCGGGCGACGAGCGAGTCGACCAGATCGGCGACGACCACCTCGATGCCGCCGTACCCGGTTGGCGGGACGCTGAAGTAAGGCGGTGCGACCATCGCGATGTGTAGCTGCTGCGTCCCGTTGGGTATCTGCCGAGTCCTGGTCAGGGTCGAGCCAGCGGTGCTCACGGCGAATGGCCTCCTTACCTAACGACCTCACGGGTCATCTGGCGCGGTACCAGGCACCTCTAGCTACCCAGGTCCGGCCGCGTTGATCATTCCCTTCAGCCCGGATCCCGATGCTGCGAGTAAATTATGGAGATTACAATCAGAAGGTAAAGAAAACTTATACCGGGGCGCGTTATTGTTGCCCGGGCGTCCGTTCACGGCCTGCCTCTGCCGCCGATCCGGATCAGGGCCGCAGTATTTCGGGGCTACCGGAAATCGGTCATGAGCCAATAGAGACTCACCTGGAAATGGCCAGGAAGTTCTCGCGCATTGTCGTCGTCAGCGGATGGTTCTCGCCGAGCACGCGCTCGCAGTCGGCCAGTGCCCGCTCGAAGACCTCGGTCGCCTCGGCTAGCCGCCGGGCATTGTAGTAGGCATGGGCCAGGTTGCCGCGCGAGGTTAGCGTGTCAGGGTGGTCCGGCCCGAGCACCCGCTCGAAGCCGGCCACGGTCCGCTCGTAGACAGGCACGGCGTCGGCCAGACGGCCTGCCGAATGGTAGGCGGCCGCCAGGCCGCCGCTCGCGGTCAGCGTATCCGGGTGATCCGGTCCCTGGATCCGCTCCCGATCGGCGAGCACGCGCTCATACAGCGAGATCGCGTCCTTCAGCTTCTGCGCCTCGTGATAACAGGAGGCCAGGTTGGCCAGTGCGGTCAGCGTGTCCGGGTGATCCGGCCCGAGGATCGCCTCCCGGCCGGCGAGCGCCTGCCGGTAGCAGGGGATCGCTTCCTTTATCCGGCCGGCCGCCCGGTAGGCGTAGGCCAGGCTGGCGACCGTGGTCAGCGTATCCGCATGCTCCGGGCCGAGCGCCTTCTCCCGGACGGACCGGACCCGGCGGAAGATCCTGATCGCCTCATCGACCTCTCCGGCGGCTTGCAGCGCACGGCCGAGATTGACGTACTCGGCCAGCGTTTCCCGGTCCTCGGAACCGCCTCTGCGCTCCCAGTCGGCTACGTTACGGCGGTAGAGCTTGATCGCCTCGTCGAACCGGCCGACCTGATGAAAGGCGCCCGCCAGTTGGCTCCGGGCCGACAGGGTGTCCGGCGCCTCCGTTCCGAGTGCCCATTCACGTCCGCTCAGCGCGCGCGCGTACCCGTCGATCGCCGCATCGAGGAGGCCGGCCGCGCGGTGGGCGTTCGCCAGGCTGACCCGCGCGGTCAGGGTGTCGGGATGATCCGGACCGCCCGCCCGCTCCCGCAGGCTGACGTTGAGCACATAGAGCTCGATGGCCTCGGTGAGCTCCCCAGCGGCAGCATAAGCAGCGGCCAACTGGTCGCGCATCACGATCGTCTGCTCATTCTCGGCACCGAGCGTCTGGGAACTGGAACTCAGCAAGGCCTGCCAGTACGAGAGCGCGTGATGGGCCAGTCCGGAGTCGGCGAGGCTGGTACCGACCTGGAGCAGTACCGGATGCGGATCGGGCGCCCAGAGCGCCTGGCCGGTCTTCTCCTGAAGGCTGATCGCGCAATCCCGCAGAGCCTGGCCCAGCACCGGGGCCCCCGCCAGCTCCGGCCAGGCCTCAAGCAGCCCGTTGGCCGCTACCAGAGCCGCCGCTTCCAGCACCTTCCCCGGGATCAGCCGTGCGCCCGCCGTCTGCAGCAGCGGATGCATGGAGACCTGCGCTGCCCGGCCCGGCTGCTCGACCTCTACCATGCCGACCATCGCCAGGCTGGCCAGGGCCGCCCAGATCTGCTGCTCGGTGACCAATGGCTGGGGACCCGGCAGTGCGATGCTGGAGCATACGGAGTGCGTGGTGAGCATCCGCGCGGGCACGCCGGCCGGATCGAGCAGGGTGAGCAGCGTCAGCACCGGCCTGGCGAGCCCGGCGGGCGGCCGCTGATCGGCGCGGTCAAGGGCCAGCGACCAGGCGATCTCGACCGGTGTTATCTGCTCGGCTGGCAGGCGCCCGAGCAGTTCGGTCTTCCTGGCCGCGAACCGCTGCCGGTAATCGCGGCAGCTCACCGTCGTCCCGATCATGGTCGACGACGCCAGGCCGAGCGGCAGTGGCTGCCACCCGAGATCAGCGGCGAGGTCGAGCGCCTCGGCGCGCTGATCGGTATCGTCGCTTAGGCGGCTGGCCAGATAGCTGAGCGCCTCGCGCGGGCTGAACGGCCCCACCCGGCAGATCCGCGCGCCTAGTTGCCCGAGTCCGGTCAGGTCAGCGTTCTGGCGGCAGGTCACGATGACCCGGCCGGCCGCCCCGGCGGGCCACAGGCCGCGCAGCGCCGCCGGATCGATGACGTCATCGAGTACCACCAGCCAGGTCCGCTCGGTCCGGGCCAGCCAGGCAAGCATCCGGGTGGCAGCTGCCTCTGGCTGGGTCCGCAGATCCGTCATGGTCACGTCGCGGAGCATCCCCGCATAGCCGACGAGGACGTCCGCCCGGCTCGACCCGTTCACCCAGGCGACCAGGTCGGCGCCCGCCGATCGGAAGACGTCATCGGCGACCGCGGCGGCTAGCGTCGTCTTCCCGCAACCGCTCGGACCAGCCAGCACCGTGATCCCGGAGAGCTGGCCGCTCGGCCCGCCGGCCCGCTGATCCGGCGTGGTTCCAGGGACCAAGCCGAAGCCGGTCTCCTGGCGGGGGCTGCAGGACGCGGGCAGCGCCGGGAACCGGCCGCAGCCGACCACGCGCGTCGGGTGCGGTCCCGGCGTGGCTTCTAGACCACCTTGCCAACGCACCTGATCTTCGACCATAGCCGCCCGACCGGTTGAGCATACGAATAATGCCGCCCCGTAGGGATGTAATTGTACGACGGCCGCACCGGCAGGCCGGGCCATACCTGAAGATAGGGCAGGGATCGGGCGGCTTATGGCTAGCGGCGCATCTTCCGCCAAAGCGCGCGCGGGATCAGGCGCAGGGCAAGGGCGAAAACACCCAGGCTGCGCGGGATCCAGATCTCGGTCGCGCTGCCCTCAAGCGCAGCGGCGACCGCCTCGCCGACCTGCTCCGGCGTCGAGGAAAGCGGGGCCGGGCTCATCCCGGCGGTCATCTTCCCGATCACGAAGCCCGGCCGTACCAGCAGGATCCGCACGCCGCTGCCGACCAGCGCGTCGGCGAGGCCGCGCGCGAACGAGTCCAAGCCAGCCTTAGCCGCGCCATATACGTAGTTCGCCCTACGGGGCCGGACCGCCGCGATCGAGGAGAGCACGACTATGGTTCCGGTCCGCTGGGTCCGCATCCCGGAGGCGACGGCGAGCAGCGAAGTCACATGACCGGTGAAATTAGTGTCGATCATCCGGGCCGCGAGGACGGGGTCGGCGTCAAGCTGCGACTGCGGCGTCAGCAATCCGGTCGCCGCGATCACCAGGTCGACCGGGCCGTCTTCGAAGACCTGGCCGATCAGCTCGTGGTGGGTGCTGGTCGCCGTGGCGTCGAAGACCAGCGGGGTGCTCTGATAGGGCAGTTCCTTGCCGGCCGCCGCCAGCCGCTGCTCGTCCCGGCCCGCCAGCGTGATCTGGGCATCATCGGGCAGCCGCAAGGCGGAGAGGATCGCCAGCCCGATCTCACTGGTACCGCCGAGCAGCAGGACCCGTGCGGGCCTGCCGAGATTCTCCAACATCCGCACAGCTCCTTAGGGAACGCCGGCCACCCAGAGCCGGGCGGCCGCTCCGGCCCGAGCTACACGCTCAGCCCGACGATGAACAGCGCGAGCCAGACCAGCTCGCAGGCGACCATCAGCGGGTCGCGGGAGATCAGATCCTCGACCGGCTTGCTGGTCGCCCTGGCGGTGATCCGGTCGAACCTGGCCAGGGCCGCGGCGAGCGCGACCGTGGACGCCAGGTGCCAGACCCGCATCCCGGCGTGCTCGCCGGCCGCCCAGAGCAGGTAAGAGGCGATCATCAGGACGCTGACCGCGCGCTGCCCGGCGCGCAGCGTCCGGGCCGAGTAGCCGCGCATAGCGGGCCGGTGGGCGGCGGCTTCCGGGCCGAGAACCGTCAGCTCGGTGTATCGCTTGGCAATCGCGACCATCAGGGCGCCGAGACTGCACACCAGCAGGAACCAGTGCGAAGGCGGGACCTGCGTGGCGACAGCACCGCCGACCACGCGCAGCACGAAACCCGATGCCACGCAGGCGAGTTCGATCACTGGCACGTGCTTGAGCCCACCGGAGTACAGGAAGGAGATCAGCAGGTACGCGCCGATGGTGGCGGCGAACCACGGCTCGCCAATCGCGAACCCGGTGCCGATCGAGGCCAGCACGAGCACTACCGCGACGGCGATCGCGTGCGACTTGGCCAGCTGCCCGGAGGCGATCGGCCGGAACCGCTTATAGGGATGGGTCCGGTCGCGCTCCGCGTCCGCGGCGTCGTTGACCAGGTACACGGCCGATGAGGCGCCCACGAAGGCCACCGCGGCGATCCCGGCGTAGATCAGGCCGCGCCCGGTGGTGTCGCCGGCCAGCGGAGCCGCCAGCACCAGCAGGTTCTTCGGCCACTGCCGCGGCCTGGCGGTCTGGATCACCGCCTTCAGCCAGCGCAGCGGCGCCACCAGCCGCACCTGCGACTCGCTACGCTGCTCGCCGGCGACGCGGGTCGCCGGGGTAGGGACGGTCATCGGGAGTAGACCACCGTGAAGTCGCGGTTGGCCACCGAGTAGTAGCGGGTCGGTGGCTGGATCTGGCTGGACAGCAGGTTCTGCGGCACCGGGTTCTGCGGGTTACTGGCGCCGTTGTAGTACATGAACGACATCCAGTCCGGGTTGATATCGAGCTCCATCGCGTTGACGCAGCCAGCCCGCTTCAGCAACTCCGCCAGGGTCCGCACGTCCAGCGCGGGCCCGTAAACGTAGATGATACGGCCGTCCGCGGTAATGCCGGCCCCGGACCGCCAGACGTTGTAACCACCGCCCAGCGTGGCGCCCCAGGCGGAGGTCACGTTCTGGTCTACCGAGGCCGGAACCTGGCCGTTGATCACGATCAGCTTCAGGTTCTGCCGTACCCCGACCACGTTCGGATTCATCGTCAGGCCGCCGGAACCCCAGGTTCCGATCGTCATGGTGCCGTTCTTGTAATAGACCTCGGAGGCCGCGCCGGTCACCAGCGTGCCCGCGCGCACGCCGTTGAGGTAGAACCCGCCCAGGGCCGCGTTCAGCCGGAAGCCACCGTTGAACGTCGCCATTAGCCCGGCGCGCTGCCCGGCCGGCACGTCGTAGGGCTCACCCCAGCTCTGGTAGCCGGGGTCGGTCGCGCCCGGCCGCAGGCCGAAGGTCAGCAGGCGCTGGTCCATCGAGACGATCCCGGCGGTGTAGGACGAGTAGATCTTGCTCTGACGGACGTAGGTCTTGAACATCGCCGGGCTGCCGTGCACGGTCTCGATCAACCGCCACTGCCCCTCACCGGGCAGCGGCGTTCCCGCCGGGGAGCCAATCGCCGCGGGGATGATCGGCGTGACGTTCAGGTAATAGTGCTTTTCCTTCTTAAGCTTCCCCACGGCTGTGCCGCCGTTGCTGAGCGGGACGCTCGGCCTGCCGCCGGTCTTGGGCGGGCTGTAGGTGAGCCACTCGCCGAAGGTCACCAGGGGGCTCATGTAGTGGCTCCGCGCCCACTCCGCGACCCGCTCGGCGACGGTACCGCCACCTGGCACGGTCAGGGCGTGCCCTAGCGACCAGCCGACCACGAAGACGAACGCCGTCACCAGCGCCAGCACGAGGCGCAGCAGCGGCGGGCGGCGGCGGCGGGGCGGCCGGCCGCCTGCCGGCGGACGCGGCGGCAGCGACATGCCGCGTCGCATTGCTACTGGTCGGGCCACGCTGTCCTCACTCTCCGGGTGCACTCCGGCGGCCGCGGGCAAAGCGGCATCGCGCCGCGACGTGCCCCAGCCACCGGGACGACGATCACCTTATTCGATTGTGTTACCGGACGTGCCTTCTACTACGGTCCTGCCTCATAAGGTCCGGCCGCAGCGCTGGCTATGGTCTCGATCAGCCTGACCCCGCCGGCACGTTATTACCCGCCAGGTACCCGACGGAACATGCCCAGTCCCCGCTCCCCATACGCTGATCATTTCACTCGCCCGCGTCGGTACCGGCCAGGTGCCACGCTGGCCTGCACGGGACCTGATGCCACTCGGGCGGGTCACATTGCCGGTCACTGGTCGCATATCTGCCGGTTCGAGCCTAACCCTCCGGACCCTGTCACCGCCGGGAGTTCCGGCGGGCCGCCCGGCCGCGCCAATGCGACAGCGGGCATTCCGTCTACTGACAACGATCAGGGATCACCCAAACGTTCCCCGGCAGGCCGGACCCGGCCCGGGCCAGGGCATCACGCACCATGGCCGGCCAATCCCGCGCCGGGGCGGGCTGCACTAGGCTGTCCGCGAAATCTGACAGCGGAAGGATCACAAGATGAGCGACGACAGCGGCATCCAGCGGACGCTGGTGCTGCTCAAGCCGGACGCCGTGGCCCGCGGGCTTACCGGCAGGGTGCTGGCCCGGTTCGAGGACGCCCTGCTGAAGGTCGTGGCGGCCAAGATGGTATGGATGGACGCCGAGCTGACCAGGCGGCACTACTTCGACCTCGAAGAGCGATTCGGCGCCGAGGTCTACAACTCGATGGCGCAATTCATGCAGTCCGGTCCGGTGGTCGCGCTGGCGCTTGAGGGAGTCGGCGCGGTTCCGCTGGTCCGCAAGCTGGTCGGCTCGACCTATCCCGATCAGGCCGCGCCAGGCACGATCCGGGGCGATTTCGCTCACATGAGCAAGGCGTACGCCAACGCCAACGGACTGCCGGTAGCCAATCTGGTCCACGCCTCCGGGAACGCCGAGGAAGCCGAGCGCGAGATCGAGGTCTGGTTCACCAAGACAGAACTGTTCGACTACGCAGGAGCGGCGCAGCGATTCGCTTCCTGACTCCCTCGCTTCCGCGGCGTTCACCAGGACCTCGGCCCCTGGGCCTGGTCTCCACATTTCCGATGTGATAGGCCGGTTGCCATGGAACCGACTGCAAGCGGACCCGACGAGGTAACCGAGGCCGCCCTTGAGGCGGTGGCCGAGGCAGGGCAGATCGCGACCGGCCAAGGCGGGGCGGAGGGGCCGCTGCCCGGCCGGGTGATCCCGGGGGCCGCGCGGTTCAGGGGCATCAGGCGGCTCGGCTCGGCGATGAGCGCGTCGGCCCGGCGCGGGGCACGGGTGACCGGCCGGAACATGGGCGCCGGCGGCCGCTGGCTGAGCGGCCAGGTGCTCGCGATGGCGCCCCGGCTGCCGGTGCGGGACCAGGCGACGCTACGGGCGCAGTTTCCGGGCCGGTCCCCGGACGAGCGGGCCAGCGCGCTGGTCGACGGCGCGGGCCGCGCCACGGCGGCGGTCGGCGCCGCCGTCGGAGCCTGGGCGGTGCTGCCCTTCGTTCCGGCGATGGGCGCCGAGATCGCCACCGAGACCCTTGCGGTGGTCGGGATCGAGATCAAGCTCGTGGCCGAGCTGCACGAGGCCTACGGCATGCGGGCACCCGGCAACCTGATCGAGCGGATGACCGCATACGTCGGAAGCTGGGCCCGGCGCCGCGGGGTCTCCGTAGCGCCAGGCGGGCTGGTGCTGGCCGCTGGCTCGCCCCTGGCCCGGCTGCTGCAGCGGCGCCTGGCGGCACGGGCCGGCCGGAGCGCGTTCTCGCTCGGCCCGCTGCTCACCGGAGCCGCGGCCGGCGCCCTGATCAACCGCCACGAGACCCGCAAGCTCGGCCGGATTATCACTGATGACCTGCGTCAGCGCTCCCCGAGCCCGCAGCGCTGGCCTGACGAGATCGAACCGTAGCCGGGCCCGGCAGGCCGGACTAGGCCCCCGACTCTTCCGAGCTGGGGTCCCGGCCGAGCCAACGGCCGAGCCAGCTGAACTGCTCGGCGAGCACGTGCAGCACGGACTCGCGGGCGCGGTAGCCGTGCTCCTCGAAGGGCAGGGTCACCAGCCGCGCCGTCCCGCCGGTCCCCTGGATCGCCTGGAACAAGCGTTCCGATTGCACCGGGAACGTCCCCGAGTTGCCATCGTCTTCCCCGTGGATCAGCAGCAGCGGCGCCTTGATCCGGTCCGCGTAGCGGAACGGCGATAGCTGGTCGTAGATCGCCGGCACCTCCCAGAAGCTGCGCCGCTCGGTCTGGAAGCCGAACGGGGTCAGCGTCCGGTTGTAGGCGCCGCTGCGGGCGATCCCGGCCGCGAACAGCCCGGTGTGCGCGAGCAGATTGGCGGTCATGAACGCGCCATAACTGTGCCCGCTGACCGCGACCCGGGCCGGATCGGCGATGCCCATCCGATCCAGCGCGGCGATGTGCGCCGCGGCGGCGGCGGTGATCTGCTCGATGTAGGTGTCGTTCTTAGTCTCCGGATCGCCTATCACGGGAATCGTGGCGTCGGCCAGGACGGCGTAGCCGCGGAGCACGAACCAGGCCGGCTCGGAGGCTGCCAGCCTGGTGAATCGCTGGCTGCTGCCCCGGATCTGGCCGGCCGTGCCAGCGTCGCCGAAGTCGAGCGGGTAGGCCCAGATCACCAGCGGCAGCCTGCCGTCGCGTTCGGCCTGGTAACCGGGCGGCAGGTAGAGCATGCCGGACAGGCTGACCCCGTCGCCCCGGTCGGTGACCACCAGCCGCCTGGTCAGGCCGGTCAGCTGAGGATGCGGGTCCGGCCAGGTCGTCAGCGCCCGGAACTCCGGGTCGGCGGCACCGAGCCCGGCGACCCGCAGGTTCGGCGGCTCGGCCGGGGTCTCATGCCAGATCAGGACCTGATCGCGGCGGTTCTCCGCGAAACCGAGCACGGCCTCGTAGGCGTCGTCCGGGCAGTGGTAAAGCCTGGTCTTCTCCGCCGTGGCCAGGTCGAAGCGGTCCAGGAACGGCCGGTCACCGTCGGCGGTAGCGCCATCGCCGCGCAGGTAGATCAGCGTCCCATCCTGGAGTACGGTCCTGGTGCCGTCCGGATGCAGGCGCATCATCGGCGAGCCCGGGTCGCCGTAGGCGTCGTCCTCGCTGATGTCGAGCAGGACCCGGTTCCGCTCTGGCTCGCCCAGGTTCGCTATCCACGTGGTCAGCCAGCGCCGGTCCCGGTCGTGTTCGGTCAGCAAGATGGTGTCGGGCTCGTCCAGGTGAACCCAGCCCAGGCACCGGTGGGTCACCATGAAGGCCAGTCCGGCCGGTGCGGTGAACGGAGCGCTCACCGACCAGACCGCGTCCCGGTGCTCGGCCTCGCGCATCGGATCACCGCCGTCGAGCGCCTCGGTCCACAGCACCCTGGCCGGGGAGCGCTCATCCCAGCCGACCCGGCGCGGGCCCTCGGGCACTCCCATCCGGGGTACCTCGTCGCTCACCGGCAGGTCGGCGATGACCCTGACCAGGCCACCCTCGGCGGACCAGATCTCGGCCCGCCGGGCGAAGTACGGGTATGGCACCCGGAACGAGAACGGCCGGATTAGCCGGTGCACGATCAGGTACCTGCCGTCGGGCGACTCGTCGAGGGCGCGGTACAGGCCGGGCGGACCGAGCACGGTTACCGCGCCGGTGACCGGGTCAGCCCGCAGCGGGACCGTGGTGGCCAGTTCATCGAACCGGTCGGCCCCCGCGTCGGTCCGCAGCAGATCCTGAAAGGTGGCCATCTGTGACCGCTTGCCGGCGGTCTCCTCGATCCGGGGTTCGATCTCCTCCAGGCCCGCCGTCCCCTCCTCGGCGGCGACGCCTCTCGGGCCGCTACCAGCCGCTCCGGCATCGCCGGCCGGAGGGTTACCGAGCACGAGCAGCGTCCGACCGTCGCGCGACCAGCGGACCGTGCCGCCAAGGCCGGGCGGATCGCCGCCGAGCACGTCCCGCACCCGCAGCCCCGGTACTCGCGCCGCCGACGCCTTCACGGCCCCGGCTGTCCAGACCCCGGTCCCATCCGGCTCATCGATCGTGAACGCGAACCGCTCGCCATCTGCCGCCCAGACCGGCACGCTTACCTGCGCCTGCCATGGCAGCTCCAGCCGCCGCTCGGCACCGCTCGCGACGTCGATCACTGACAGGCCGGAACACCGCATCGTGCGCCGCCGGCGGGCGGCCCCCGGTTCCAGCCGGATGCCGGCGAGCCGCAGGAACGGCCGGGCCAGCAGCGAGACCGGCGGGTGTGCCTCGTATTGCAGCATGGCGATGAACCGGCCCCCGGGGGCGGGGAAACTGAGTGGCGGCGGCGGAGCGTCGATGATCTCCACGATGTCGTCGTCGGGCACCGAATACGGCAAAGACTGGTCCTCTCGATCCGGGGGAGGCCACGGCGCGGCCGGACCCGGGGGCTGAGCCGCCGCAGGGCGACGGGCGCGGCCCCTCCATCTTGCCTCGCTGCCGGGCCGGTAGCGTAGGCGGGCATGATCTTCGATGTCACGCGCCGGAGGCTGGATCTGCGCCTGGCTCAGGACCAGGCCAGCCGGCGGCTGCCCTCGATCGCGGCCGGCCTGGTCCGCGACGGCGAGGCGATCTGGACCGGCGGTGCTGGCCTGGTCACCGGTGCTGGCCTGGTCGATGGGGCCGGGCAGTTTGGCGGGGCCGGAC
>VFSW01012705.1_pt1 | contig 11736 bp, 7 predicted proteins | sample 5358111 | NCBI WGS metagenome assembly VFSW01 (sample SAMN11554181, study PRJNA540505) | mine drainage metagenome | isolation source: sediment from site ElyBrook_90M | place: USA: Ely Copper Mine, Vershire, VT | collected 2017 | reverse complement strand
AAAATGTACCTAATTGAAAACAAAACGCTTCCCCAAAAGATAACCCCCCCAGGGCAACAGGGAGGGTTATCAGAGATTAAACAGACCGCTAACTGCTAGAAACTAAAAGAAGCGTTCAAAAAGATGCTGCATGATCGGCACCTCCAGTTCCGCGCGAGTTTCTACAATGTCCTTAACCGGGCAAACTTTCGTGCGCTGCATGAGATCGTCTACGCCGCGGCGGGTTCCCCGATATCGGCAACAGGCGGCCTGATCACCGCGACCTCAACCCCTTCAAGGCAGATTCAGATCGCAGCCAGGCTCGTCTTTTAGCGAGATGCCGGCGGAACTCCTCTCCTTGCGGATTCTCTGCAGATTGCCAGACGGCAAAGCCGTTCGCTCCGCCTGTGCGGATAACCTCGGCCTCATTTTCAGGTCAGGACAGGCTCACCCGGCGGAATCGAGGTGAGCGCAATGCAGAAGGCCTTCGGACAGGTCCATGCAGGAAGAAGAGTTCCGGGTTGCGACCGGAATCTCCCTCCGTGCATGGCCGCATTATCGCTTCAGTTTGTGCTCGCCTTCGGTGCCTGCTCCGCATTCTGCTTCAGGGACAGCCGGTAGCGCGCCAGCAGTTTCTCGCGATTCTGGCGCAGATCTTTTCCGGTCGGCCTGGCGGGATAAGACTTGTTGCCCATCAGCCCCTTCCAGAGAATACGGTTGTATTCCGCAAAGTCCATCCGGTCTTCCGAGGTGAAGTCCATGCCCCTGGTGGCCCGCGCCCAGTACTGTCCCGTGTGTTTTGGTTTGGGCACGACCAGCCCGACCGGAGGGGTGAGCGGCAGGGTTGTATTCGGAGGATAGAGCCCCACGGGGACGGTGGCCGTGAAGCTCCACGCGGTCGGCGCGGGGCTGAAGATGTCGGCCATGGGTTTAGCCAGCGCATCGTTCAGATTCATCGGCGGCAGACCCAGAACCTCTTCGATTGTGCGCACGAAGTTGATGGTGTTGTACTGCGTTGAGACCAGCGCGCCCTGTCTCACGAAGGCGCCGGCCACAAAGGCAATCGTGCGGTGGGAATCGACGTGGTCGCCGGAATCCTGCGAATCGTCTTCGATGACAAAGATGAGCGTGTTGTTCGCGTAGACGGGGCTGTCGGCGATGGTCTGAACCAGCAGTCCGACCGCATAGTCGTTATCCGATTGCTGCAACTCCGGCGTGTTTAGCCCGAATCCGCCAGGGTCGTTGAAGCTTCCGGTGTGATCGTGCATCAGGCGGACCAGGCTCAAAGACGGCAACCCGCCCGCGGCGTAGTTGGCGTTGAAATCGCGCAGCCACTCCTGGTAACGGTAATAGTCCGGAAACGCGTTGTCGAAACCGCGAAAATATGGATCGGTGAATTGAGAAAGGGTAACGTTCTGAGACCAGGCGACCTGGATCCCTTTTGAGAAGGGATCGGTAAGGGTTGGGGGCACGCAAGCAATCGGCTTGACGCACAAATAGTTGGTTGGGTCGACGAAGAATCCATAGTCGCGCACTGTAAGGTGCGCTCGGATCGCCGCGTCCCACAGATAGCCTTGCCCCCTGTCCTGCACATCGTCCGGCCCATCCGGCGAGGCGGTGTTGGCAGGCCCGGGGAGCAAATTCCCATCGGCCGGCGTGAGTTGATCGGCGGCCACGCGGCCTGCGACCGTGGGAATAGCCACGTTCACATTGCGGTTCAAACCATCGTAATCCAGGCTGAGGCCGCGTCCGGCATAGAACGGCATGACCTGGCGTTCTATCACATCGGTGGCGCGAGCCGAGGTGCTCCATGGCCAGCCGTCGTTGCTGACTTCAGAACTGGCCATCATGTTGTCGAGTGTGACGAAGGTTCTCGCCAGTTGATGCTGATTCGGCGTGATGGCCTGGCCAAACTCCGTCAAAGTTGGGTCGCCATTGCCGACTTCCAGATCTCCCAGAACCTGGTCGTAGCCCCGGTTCTCTTTGATGATGTAGATCACGTGCTGAATGCCGCTTCTCACGGCTGCCATGACCGCGGCGTCGCTCTTGCTCTCCGTAGCGGAGAAGTGGGCGTTGATGGCGACCTGCGCGGTCAGCGTGGACAGTTGCGCCACGGTGGGCTGCGGATAGCTCTGAAAGCCGGCCTTGACCAGCTGGGGGTTGTACTCCTGCGATGAAGTACAGTTCTTGCGTGGTGGCCCGGCGGCGCTATAGCACATCGCTGGATTCGGGCCTGTTGGCGACTTCCCATTGACCACGTATACCCAATGGCCATTGGGGCTGTTGACGGTGGGGCCGAAGCTGACAGAATTGGGGTACCAGCCAGTTGGAATCAGACCGGTGACCAGGTCGCCTGTATCCGTTCCGGTCAGTTGCACCACTGCGACAGCATTCAAATTGCCGTTCGTCACATAGAGTTGCGACTCATCCGGGGATAGCTCAACGCTGTTGGTGTTCGCGCCTGTATAGTTCTTCACTGCCGGGTAAGAAGTAGTTAGAGCCGGGGTCGCGGCGACCTTGATGGTTTCCAGTATCGGAGCCGTCCCGTTCTTCGCGCTCGTGCTCGATATGTCGATGTCGTCAACGGTGTCCGTCAGATCCTCGGCGACATAGAGGCGGGTCTGGGCCTTGTTCATCGTCATCTTGATCGGTTCGCCCTGGACCGGTATCCGGCCCGTGACTTTCATCGTCGAGCCCAGGCTCACCACATCGATCTCGCGGTCGCGAATGCTCGACACATACGCCGTCGCATTCTCTCCCGTACCCTGAATCTGCACCCAAAATGGGTATTCGCCGCCCGGTGTACCCATGGTCGTGGGGGTTCCATCGCCGGGGCGCAAGTCAATGTCAGGCGCTCTGGTCCAGTTGCCCAGGCCTCCGGTGAAAACCGAGATCGAGTCATTATCGTAATTGGCAACAGCCAGTGTCTTGCCATCGCTCGAAATGGCCACGCCGGCTGCGCAAACCTGCTCGAAAATCGAGCCATTTGCCGTGAGAGGTGGTGCGTAGAGCACGGCGAGCCCCAGGCCGGCGCCGTGGTGCATGACAAGCTCCTGTTGCTCCGACCATGTCTTTCCATCGGAACTCAAAGTGAAGACATGCACATTGTCCTTGCCGGTGTTGCCGAGGTTGTTGGGGTTGGTGGGGGTGGGAATGTCGGTTGCACTTTGGGGAGGATTCGAACCGCCGGCGAGGTTCTCAAAGTGATAGTCGCCGCTGCCGCTGGACACATAAAATGCCGTGCTCCTGCCGAAGTTTGTGTCGGTCGAAGTTGTATCGATTGTTGGATCGAACACAATCCCGTTGTAGGAGTTGGGAATGGTCACAGTCTGCTTCCACACCGGCGTGCCCTGCGAGATGTCGTAGATAAACACATACTCTTTCGAGTTCGGGTAGTCATAGGCAGTGCCATCGTAGTTGATGCCATAGCCGTCGCCGAGCGTGCCCAGGGGTTGGTAGATGCGGTTGTAACCGCTGGTGAGAATCAGGAGAGTGTGGCCATCCGGACTTACCACCGTGGTGACCGCCTGGCCTGCCTGCCAGTTGGGATATTCGGGCAGGACAGCCGCCCCTGGTATCAGCGGCTCGAAGGTGGAATCCAGCGGTGCCGTCGGCGTGATCATTTGGCCCAGATTGGGTATGGCCTGCGGCGCAGAGGGCGGAGGCGCCATCACCGCAATGTTGAGAACCGCCGTCGTGTTGCCGCCTGAATTGGTTGCCCTTACCGTGTAGTTGGCCGCGGCTGCCACCGATGTCGGGTCTCCGCTGACGATTCCCGTGACCGTGCTCAGGCTCAAGCCCTCCGGAAGCGCCGGACTTACAGCCCAGGAGATCGCCGTTCCGCCGGTATTGGTCGGGCTGTCCGGCGCGATCTGCAACCCTTCGGTGTAGATCGCCGGGTTTGTCGAGTAGCTAAGCGCGGAGGGCGATTGATCGTTCACCGTGATGCTCAACACCGCGGTGGCGCTGCCGGCCGAGTCGGAAGCGGTCACTATATAGCCAGCCGCGGCTGCCAGAGCTGTCGGAGTTCCGCTTACGATACCCGTGCTGGGGCTCAGCGCTAACCCAGCCGGAAAGGCCGGGCTCACGCTGTACGAGGTGACCGTTCCGCCACTGTTGGTGGGGCTGTCCGGCGTAATCTGTACACCCCTGGTGTAGACCGCCGTGGCCGTGGCGTAGCTGAGCGTCGTTGGTGCCTTGACGCCGTTGTGACCACACCCGCAGAAAAGAAGGAATGCGGGTGTTAGAAAAATCCCAACTCTTGACAGGGTACGCATAGAAGCTGCCTTTCTTAAGCTTTCGGCAAGATAGAAAGGGTCTTGCGCCACCCTATATATGCCAAATTCACGCTCTCGAAGAACGGAATGCGAGTCTGATCGAAACCGCTCACGCCGCATATCTCGCGCAAATCAACCATCGTCGCAGCGACCTGCCGCAACAAACGAAAGAGAGCAGACGAGCAATACCCAGAGCAGCAGGGGGAGCGATTTCATGGTGCCTCATTGTGGCTGAACGCGGACAAGAGAGCCTGACGATGTGGCAGAAAGTGATCAGCGAATCGCAACTCTGATGATTGCCGATGCGCCTCACACTAAATCGCACGACATGCCGGCACCATCATCCATCGCCCCCGCGAGGGAACTTTTGTAAGTAACATGCGTGCAAGTGATCCCGGTCGTCCCAAATCAGGAACCAGGGCCCTGAGTTTTCGAGGCGGGAACTGACAAGTCACTCCGATCAGCACGATTCCTGCCGGAATGACGGTTGCCGAGGCGGAGCGAATCGTCTCTCTCTCCGGACGCTTTGGGGGCAACTTTTCCCATCGATCCTCTGGAATCCCGCAGATTCACTGGCCGCTGGATACATTTGTGGTCGCCGATGGCGCTACCAGATCCCAGACCAGATTGAACTGCCCCCGGCCGGCAACCAAGCCGCGTCACCGCCGCAACAACTCCCCCCGCCGACCGCTGACCGCCGACAACCCCCTTAGACTGATGAAGTGAAGCTCTGGATCGCCGCCATCGGTGCTCGTCCCCGCGACGCCTTCCTCGACCTCGCCCGCATGTACCTCGACCGCATCGCTCCGCTCCTGCCCGGCGGCGGTAAATCCTCACGCGGCAGTAGCTCCCGCGTCGAGGCCCCCGTCTTCCGCACAGAAGAAGCCCTCTGGGCGGCCGTCGAGCGCGAGCGAGCCCGCACCGCGCCCCTCGTCATTCTGCTCGACGAATGCGGCAAGCAAACGACCTCCGAGACATTCGCCAAATGGCTCGGCCGGGAGCGCGACGAGGGCCGCCAGCTGATCGTCTTTGCCATCGGTCCCGCCGACGGCTGGTCCGAAGATTCTCGCCGCCGCGCCACCGAACGCCTCTCCCTCGGCCCCATGACCCTGGCCCACGAACTCGCCCGCGTCGTCCTCTGCGAGCAGATCTATCGCGCCCTCACCATCCTCGCCGGCCACCCGTATCATCGAGCAGGAAGCCGGTAGGCAACGCCGACCGCACCCCGGAGAATCCGTGACTGAATCCGCCGCCCCTGAAACCCGCAAAGGCCTCATCCTCATCAACACCGGCCCCGGCAAGGGCAAGACCACCGCCGCCATGGGCACCGCGCTCCGCGCCGTCGGTAATGGCATGCGCGTGCTCATGCTGCAGTTTCTCAAAGGCTCCTGGCACTACGGCGAACTCGACTCCACCAAAGCCTTCGGCGAGAACTTCGTCCTCCGCCAGATGGGCCGCGGCTTTGTCAAGATCGGCGGCGCCGAAACCGACCCCGAAGACATCCGTCTCGTCGAAGAAGCCTGGGCCGAAGCGCGCGCCGCGATCCTCTCCGGCGAGTGGGATATGGTGATACTCGACGAGATCAACTACGCGATCAGCTACGGCATGCTCGACCCGGCCAAAGTTGTCGAGACGCTGGCAGCGCGCCCCGAGATGGTCCACGTCATCCTCACTGGACGCAATGCGCACCCATCCCTGGTCGCCATCGCCGACACCGTCACCGAAATGCGCGAAGTCAAGCACGCCTATCAGAAGGGAATTCTCGCCCAGCGCGGCATCGAGTATTAACCCCGCCACCCATCCAGCTTTCCGCCCCGCACCGCCGCAGCCATCGCCTCAATATCCCCGCTCAGCACGCGATCCTCGCCCAGTGCCTTCACCACCCCGCGCACCGCCGCGAACGCTTCGCCCACGCGCCGCGCCGGTTTGAGCGGAGCCCGGTACTCCAGAGCCTGCGCCGCGCACAGCAATTCCACCGCCAGCACTCGTTCTGCGTTCTCGACAACCTGGCGGAACTTGAGTGCCGCCGTCATCCCCATGGACACGTGATCCTCTTTGCCCCCCGAGGTCGGCACGCTGTCCGCGCTCGCCGGATGCGCCAGCACCTTCGCCTCATTCAGCAGCGCCGCCGCCACAATGTGCGCGATCATGAACCCCGACGACACCCCCGGCGTCTTCGATAAAAACGGCGGCAACCCCTCATTGATATCCGGATTCACTAGCCGGTCCACGCGCCGCTCTCCGATCCCAATCAGCGTCGTCATCGCAATTGCGGCCGCGTCGAGTTGCAGGGCGAGCGGCGCGCCATGAAAATTCCCGCCCGACAAAATTTCGCCTTCCGGAAACACCAAAGGATTATCGGTAGCAGCGCCGGTTTCAATTTCAAGGGTCGCCCGCGTGTGCCCCAGCGCATCGCGCACCGCGCCATGCACCTGCGGCATGCAGCGCAGACAATATGCGTCCTGCACCCGCGGATCGTTTTCCCGATGCGACTCGCGAATCTCGCTCTCCTCGAGCAGCGCCCGCAAATGCGCCGCCGTCGCCATCTGCCCCGGATGCGGCCGCACCGCATGAATTCGCTCATCGAAAGGCGTCGGCGTCCCCTTGTGCGCCTCGAGGGTCATCGCTCCGGCAAGATCGGCCAACTCCACAACGCGTAACGCCCGCGCCAGAGCCAGCGTGCCTACCGCCGTAATCGCCTGCGTTCCATTCAGCAGCGCCAGGCCTTCCTTTGCTTCGAGCACCAGCGGCTTCAGTCCTGTCTTCAGCATGGCCATCGCCGCCGGCATCGGCCGGCCATCGAGCAGCACTATGCCCTCGCCGATCATCGCCAGCGCTAAGTGAGCCAACGGAGCCAGATCGCCGCTCGCTCCCACGGACCCACGTGCCGGTACCACCGGATGAATCCCCAGATTGAGCAGCGACAACAGCATCTCGACAACCACCGGCCGAACGCCGCTGAAGCCCTTCGCCAGCACATTGGCGCGCAGCAGCAGCATCGCCCGCACCTCCGGCTCCGGCAGCGGATCGCCCACGCCGCACGCATGGCTCCGCACCAGGTTGCGCTGCAGCGCCTGCACCTCGCCCGGCTCGATCTTCACGTCGGATAGCTTGCCGAAGCCGGTGTTCACGCCATAGACGGTCGCTCCGCGCGCGAGCAGTCCATCGACGACGGCGCGCGACTCGCGAATACGCGGCAACGCGGCCGGATCGAGTGCTACTGCGCGCCGATTCAGCGCGACCTGACCAATTTCATCGAGCGAAAGAGGCTGACCAGAAAGCAGAAGAGTGGAAGACATCACCGAACAGGGTACAGGGAACAGGGTGCAGGGTGCAGCAAACAGGCCCGTGCGACTGCTCTTCATCCGCGCTCTTCAGCCGCGTTCTTCGCGCATCAGGCGCTGGCAGCGCAGCGCTACGGTAGGAGCCACGGCCTTCAGGCCGGGGAATCAGGGGTTGCATTGAAGCGCCTTTAGGCCCGGTTCCATCGCATGTCTTTCGCTGCCGCTACAAGCTGTCCTTACGCCCGCGCCCGCTCCTTGACCAGCGAACCCCGCACCACATACCAGGCGATAAACAAATAGCAAAGAATCGGCAGCAGAAAAGCGTGATGCACGCCAATCCGATCCGCTAACACTCCCTGCAACTCCGGAATAATCGCGCCGCCCACAATCGCCGTGATCAGCAGCCCCGACGCTTCGCCGGTGAGCGGACCCATCTCCGCCACCCCCAGCGTGAAAATCGTCGGGAACTGAATCGAGTTGAACAGCCCCACCAGCAGAATGCTCCATACCGCGAACGACCCGTTCGTCAGCATCGACACGATAACCAGACCGCCGGCGCACAGCGCACATACGCTGAGCATCCGGCCGGGGTTCACCTTCTGCTGGAGCCCGGAGCCGATGAACCGCCCCACCATCAGCCCACCCCAGTAAATTGGCACCCACGTTCCCAGCACCTTCAGCAGAAAGCGCAGGAGCGCCGCAGAGGCGGCGTGCAGTGAACCTCCACCCATCGCCTGGGCCAGTCCGCCAATCTCCGGTTGCGCAAAGTAATTGATCAGGAAACTCCCGATCGCAACTTCCGCGCCAACATAAACGAAGATCCCCACCGCCCCAAAAACCACATGCGGATAACGCCAGATGCCGCGCTTCTCCTTCTTCAATTCACCCGGCCGGTAATCCTTCGTCGTCTCGATCCGCGGAAACTTGTACATCGCAATCGCCAGGCCCAGCAGCACGAGCGCCAGCGCGATTCCGACATAGGGAATGTTGACCGTCGACGCTTCATGAATCTGATACGCCTTGTGCACCGCCGGCGACATCTTCGACACGTCCTCGACCGCGCCCGCCGTCCGCAGGATCACGAAGGCTCCGAAGATCGGCCCGATCACCGTCCCCAGGGAGTTGAACGCCTGCGTCAGGTTCAGCCGGCTCGATGCGGTCCGCGCCGGCCCGAGCACCGTCACATAAGGATTCGCCGCCACCTGCAATGCCGTAATCCCCGCCGCCAGCACGATCAGCGCGCCCAGGAACAGCGGAAACGACGGCACCTTTGCCGCCGGGACAAACAGCAGCGCACCCACGCCCATCGTCAGCAGCCCGGCTACCATCGTCTTCTTGTAGCCGATCCACTCCACCACCTTGCCCGACGGAATTCCCAGCAGCGCATAGGTTGTGAAGAAGGCGAACTGCACCAGCATCACCTGCGCGTAGTTGAGTTCGAAGATCGACTTCAGGTGCGGGATCAATATGTCGTTCAGCGACGTCAAAAAACCCCACATAAAAAACAATGTGGTGACCATCGCCAGCGCGCTGCGGTAACTGGTGCCTTCGCCACCCGGTGCGACCTTTAAAGACTGATTGCTGCTGGTGCCGGAAATCGCCATCTTCGACTCGTTTCTCGTTTCCGCTCGAATTTCCTTTCCTTATAGATGTCCGGTTGTGGACACCCGACCGACGCCACTCAGGAAAGAAATCGAACCACCCGCGATCATATATTGCTGATCGCACTCCGCGGGCATCCCATCTATACCGGAATCCGGTAAGAAACCCTTTCGGTTCTGAAACTTTAGGCCCCCTTACCCGTCAGATCACCAGGTCGCAGCAAGCTACCATGGAAGAAGCATGATTTACCCAAAACCATTGCGCGCCGCCATCGCGGCGCTTGGCTTCACGATTGCGCTCTCCGCCGCCGGTCATGCGCAGGCGCCCGCCGCCAGCCGCGTCATCGGAACCGTTGCTTCCGTCAGCGGCAACTCCGTCTCCGTTCAACAGGATTCCGGAACCGCCGTCACCGTTACCGTCTCCGAGACGGCCAACATCGTCCGCACGGCGCCCGGTTCGAAAAGCCTCGCCGGCGCCACCAAAATCGGTCTCACCGACATCGCCGCCTGTGATCGCGTCCTCATGCTCGTGGCCGGCGATCCGCCCGCCGCCAGAGTCGTCGTCGTCAACAAAGCCAGCGACATCGCCGCCAAACAGCAGCAGGAGCAGGCCGACTGGGCCCGCCGCGGCATCGGCGGTCTCGTCAAATCGGTCGATCCCTCCACCGGAACCATAACCATTACCGCGACCAATCGAACCAGCGCCATCCACACCACCCCGTCCACGCTCTTCCGCCGTTACGCGCCAGATTCCGTCAAATTCTCCGAAGCGCAGCCCTCCACCCTCGCCGCCATTCAACCCGGCGACCAGGTGGAAGCCCGCGGCAATCGCACTGGCGACGAAATCGCAGCCGACGAAATCGTCTCCGGCTCCTTCCGCAACATCGCCGGCACCGTCTCCTCTGTCAATGCGAGCGGCGGCACCCTCGAAGTCAAAGATCTGGTCACGAAGAAGACCGTCACCATCAAGACCACCCCTGATTCCGACCTCCGCAAAATCGATCCGCAAATGGCGCAGATGATCGCCATGCGCCTCCGTTCCAACGGCGTCAACGGTGGCGGTCCAGGCCAGGGCGGCGGCCACGCAGCCGGAGCCGCGGCTCCTGGCGCAGGCGGGCAAGCCGGACAGGGAGCCCAGAACGGCGCCGGCGGCTTCAACCGTGTCCTCCAGCATTCTCCGGAAATTCACGTCTCCGACCTCCACAAAGGTGACGCCGTCATGATCGTCGCCACCTCGGGTAATCCCGACTCCGCAACCGCCATCCGTCTGCTCGCCGGTGTCGAGCCCATGCTCCAGGCCTCCGCCAGCGGAAGCCAGAGCATGTTCTCCTCCGCATGGAGTGGACTCGGCGGCGGTTCCGGCGGCGACCAGAGCGGCGGAGAGGGATCACCTCAGTAAGAAAAAGTTCGCCCCTCAGGAACAATTAAGGTGAACCTGCCAGGCTGAATGCACGTCTCTTCTGGCAAGGTCCAAATAAAAGCCGCCGGGCACGATCCTGAAGCGGCATTCGAAAAAGGAAAACTACTTTGAACTGCAGAATTCTCGATTACTTGAAGTGTCTGACCTCGCCGGCTCCAGCGATGGCGTCTCGCCGCACTCTGCTTTCCGCACTGTGGACCGCCGACCGCCGACTGCTCACCGCTTGTCTCGCCGCGCTCCTGATTGCTGCCGCGCCCTGCGCCTTTGCTCAGGACCTCGCCGCGCCCACCACTCCCTCCGCCGCGCCGCAAACTGCGCCCGCCGCGCAGGCGCAGACCTCCGGCGGCATTCACGGCGAAGTCGCCGATCCCTCCGGCGCCGTCATTCCCAATGCCACCATCGTTGTGCTCGATACCGCCGGTAAGACCGCGGGCAAGACTACCTCCGACGCCGGTGGCGTCTACGCCATCCACGGCATTGCCCCCGGAACCTACTCCGTCTGGGTTACCGCCGAGGGCTTCGCCGCCTGGCGCGTCCCCCACATCGTCGTCACCGCCGGCCAGATGAAGACCGTCAACCCCGCTCTGACGATCCAGGTCCAGCAGCAGAATGTCGAGGTCCAGGCCGAGAACACCACCATCGGCACCGCCGCGGACGCCAACGCCAGCGCCATCGTGATCAAGGGTTCCGACCTCAACTCCCTCTCCGACGATCCCGACGAGCTCCAGAACGAGCTCCAGGCCCTCGCCGGCCCCTCCGCCGGCCCCAACGGCGGCCAGATCTATATTGATGGCTTCACCGGCGGCCAGCTTCCGCCTAAATCGTCCATCCGCGAAATCCGCGTCAACCAGAATCCCTTCTCCGCCCAATACGATCGCCTCGGCTACGGCCGGATCGAGATCTTCACCAAGCCCGGCACCGACAAGCTCCACGGCGAGGCTCAAATCGTCGGCAACTACTCCTCCTTCAACTCCCAGAACCCCATCCTCCAGAACAAAACTGAGCCCTCCTATTACTCCTGGATGCTCCACGGTTCCGTTGGCGGCCCCATCTCCAAAAACGCCTCTTACTTCGTCTCGATCTTCTCACGCAATCAGCAGAACGAAGCCATCCTCCAGGCCATCCATCACACCACCGTCCACGCCATCACCAACCCCGACGGCTCGCCCGGCGCC
>VFSW01012704.1_pt1 | contig 11736 bp, 9 predicted proteins | sample 5358111 | NCBI WGS metagenome assembly VFSW01 (sample SAMN11554181, study PRJNA540505) | mine drainage metagenome | isolation source: sediment from site ElyBrook_90M | place: USA: Ely Copper Mine, Vershire, VT | collected 2017 | reverse complement strand
TATTAATATTATTAAAGGTGTCCTTGGGTTTGTCAAGGAATACCGCCCTTCCAGCAGCAGAACCTGCTTTTTTCACTGCAGATGCCTTCTTGCCTCCGACCACTTGCGCAGCGGAGTCCTTAGATGCGGTTCTACTTCCCATCTTCATTATCTGGGTGGCAGCGATATGGCGGCTGCCTCTTTTTATCATGCGCGCCTTGACCCTCCTCCCAATTCCAAGCTTGCTGCCCAGGGCTCCTCCGCCTCCCACGAAACCCGCTCCTGCGAATCCGAATCCTGTCTTTCCGGCTATCGATGCCTTTCCTCCGGGGTTGATTCCGGCAAGAGTTGCAAGTCCGAAGAAGTTGAAGAGGCTGTATCCCCTGTTCAGTCCTGCTGCAGCAACAAGGAGAATCAGTATTATGAATATTGGTATAAGGGTGTTTATTGCTCCCAGTGAAAGTACAAGTCCAAGTATAAAGGCAATCACGTCCTCACTTACATCTATTGGGCCCTTTCAGATATAAAAATCCACCTATATCAGCGCCCTGAGCTTTGAGGAACTCTTGCCCATCCCCCCAAGAATCTCGGCGATCTGTGTTATGAGCATGTAGGTCATTGCGAGTATCAGCGCTGGGAAGAACAGTATTGAGAGCCAATAGGATGAGAGCGCACTGTGGACAAGATCCAGCGAGCTCACCAGTGGCGAACCTGGAGTGGCTGCCGCGTAGAGGGAGCTTGGTCCGCCTCCGTAGGAATTCATTATGTTGTCTGCCTGGGTCAGCTGGGCCTGGATGCTGTTTGCCGTGAAGTAATATGCAACAGAAAAGAGGGTGGGCATTATGAAATAGAAGCCTATAGCCGCAGCCATCATCATGCCCCCTAGGTTCCTTGTTGGTGCGATTGCCCTGAAGATCACCCCTGGGATGAGGAATACGGGTATTGCGGCGTACATGAAGAAAACTATCAGATAGAACTGCGTGTACAGGGATATCAGCGCCTCGAACAGGAATGTGACTATTGAGAAGACCGGCCAGAAGAACAGGTAGAAGAAGGGCAGGGTAAGTATGGGCAGGACCTGCGGTATCGGTTGGGCTTCGAGGCCGAAGCCTATGGTACCAGTTATGGACATTGACACAAATGAATTGTCTACTACGGCGGTGTAGATAAGGGCAGATATGGACGACGTTGTTGTGTTTGTGGTCTGCGCTATGTAGTTTAGGGCGGCATCATACGGATTTATTGCGCCTACGGTAAGGGAAGGGAGGAGGCCGAACATCACTGCGGCTATGAAGCCGAAGAGAAGCACCATGATGGCACTTGCCATTGCCTCATACATCTCCCCTATACCGAATGTCTTAAGCCTCTCGTTCTTCAACGCTATTCCGAACATGAACAGCACAGCTGCTATGGTGTAGGATAATGTGACCGCTATGAACATTATTGGGAAGTACTCAGCCCATTCCTTGCTTATTATCGGATCGGAGTAGGTGCAGTACCATGGGGCAAGGCTCTGCACTATGCCAGGGGTTCCGCCGCCGGCTCCGCTGCAGTACTGCGTTGTCGATACAAACTGTGAATGGACGACCCCTATGGTAACCGCAAGGATTATGGAGAGTATTGCCATTGCATATTTCATTTGTTACACCTAAAGCATTCTTGTGAGCAGGGAGAAGAGATCCATCCTCTCGCCTATCGCCCTTGAAAAGTCAACTATGAAAGCATCTACCACTATTAAAGTGAGCATTGGAATGAGCACAAGCCCCGCGCCTACAAATCCGCCGTAGATTATGAGGGGGTTAAGAGTAGGTTCGAATGCGGATAGAAGCGCAGGAAGAATCCCGCTTGGTCCGCTTGAGAATACATCTGAAATTATAGTCGGTATCGCAGAGAGCAGACCGGTAAGCATGGTCGGGGCGAGATTGAACAGCTCGGGGAATCCGGCGCCGCCTGCCAGATAAGCATTCTGAATGGCTGTGTCAAGGAAGCCGTACGTAAAGACAACCATTAGGGGGTAGATGAACCCGAGGCCGAGGCCGAATGCGATCATCGCGCCTCCAAAGCTCTTCGTTATTCCAAATGATCTCGCCACCAGCCCGAGTATCATGAATATTGAGAACAGAAGCGGCGCGGAATCCACCAGTATCTGCAGAAGCTGCGAAACAAGCACGGTCAAAAAGTACGCCTGCATGTACGGCACTATGTATTGGTGCACCAGCACTATCGGGAGGAACTGTATCTGGAAGCTGATACCCACGCCTGCTCCGGTCGCGGTGTTTATAGTGTCAGGTATTAGAATGTTTGACTGGGGATTTATGCCTCCTATGATTCCGAGTATGAAGAGGCCTTCGGAGAACGACGCGGCATCGTTGTTGAATGCATAGATCTCGCAGTCCGCAAGTCCATATATGTCAGCTACGTTCGATGATGAAGGCGCATTGCCGGCAGACATCCCAGGATTGCACGAGGTCGGCACTATTCCTGCAGAGTATAGCGCATTCACTGGATTGACAGTGAGCACCAGTGTGGAAAACGAAAGGAATATCAGCGCTAATATTATGGTTATTAGGCCGTCGTATATCTTGGCGCGGGCCCAGACCTTTATGTCGTTCCTGCCAAGCAGAGGGCTGAGCTGGTAGACAACAGCAACTACAGTGATTATTAGAAGGCTTGCAAGCATCACTATGGGGAACCAGACGTTAGATCCTGCACCAAAGAAGCAGGTGAGGCTGCTTGATGGTGACGAACACGCCGCTAGTAATAGGTTATCGATCATAGTATCCTGCTCAATGCCCTGCTTCCCTGCAACGATGGGGAGCCAAGTATGCTTCCGATCTTCTCCACCAGCTCATATGAAATGAGCAGGGCAATTATTAAACCTACAAGATTCATGCCAATCCCCTCTATGCCATTTATGAATGCGTAGACCTCCGAATAGAAAAGATCGCCGAACTGGAAGTTAAGTATGTCTGAGAAATGGGCAAGCGTGGAGAGGCTAAGCAAGTTGCCAGTATTGCACATGCCGCTAAAGCTCTGGAATTGGCTGTTGCTGCAAAAGCCCTGATTTGCCTCGGGATTAACGTAGTTGTTCACTGGATTTCCCATAATAAATGGATACATTATAGCCGGGAAGATTATGTAGAATGCTATGAACAGCGCTATAAGCGATCCGCCCGCAGGCCTTGTCCATGGGAACGACCTTAGAACTATCCCCACATATAGGAATATGGGAAAGAGGAAATAGATTATGAAAAGCAGGATTATAGTGAACATGCCCATGAAGACCGATCCTATGTATGTCAGTTGCATGTCCCAGAGAAGCGCAGTGACTACTGACATGCCCTGGAACGGTGAGAGCGCTATCCCAAAGCCGTCGGGCATTAGATGAAGCGTGAGGCCCCCTACAGGTGGTGAGCCCACCGCAAAGAAATTGGTTATGTAGAGATTGAGAAAGACCCCGAAGAAGTTGTTGAGCCCAGTTATTATGATGTTGTTCTGAACGTTGTTGCACAAATTGTAGTATAAAGAGTGCGCCGATGTGCCAGGGATTGCACCAGTTCCAGCCTGAAGCGATGCGAAGTTGGCGAAGAAGTAGAGCGGACCTGCGGCGAAGGTAATCCCTACCGCTACGACTGCGATTATGGCTAGGTTACCCATTGCCTCTAGGAATTCGGTCTTTGCGAAGGTAAGCAGAGTCTCAATGTGGAAGGCGAAGCCGAAGGCGTACGCTACTCCGCTGACCATCAGCACCATTAGTATTATCAGAAGCGCTATCGATATTATTGAATTATAGCGTGTGATGCCTGCAAGGGTGGGCAGATACGTATTTCCAGATCCCTGGAAGAGCTGGCTGCAGTCAACTACAGTGTTGGTTTGGGTGCTTGCAGAAAAGACAGCATTGCCTAGCGTGGAGAAAAGGACCAGCAGAACCAGGAGCACCAACTTGTTATTCATTTTTATCACTCATATGAACCTGCTCAGCCCGATTATGGTCGTCTCCCCTCCGATAAGCGAGGATATTCCAGTCATTGCGGATAGAAGGATCAGGAAATTTAGTATTGGAATTATGAACCCTGACACGGTTATTATGCCGTACATGTTTACCAGGGAAGTTAGAACTGCTGAGGTGTTGTGCGGCCCTATCTTTGAGATGCATGAGCCTCCGGGCACAGGTGTAAGCAAGGCATTTACTCCTGAATTTGCCCCCTGCTGATTGACGGCGTTAGAGAACAGGGCCATGAGCCCGGCCGGATTGAGGGACAGGGGGGCCTGAACCATGGCGCTTACTATCATGTCGAATTCCACAGGGATTATAGTCGTGTCAGTAGGATAGCATGAGTAGAGACTTATTATGCCGGCAGCATCGGGATATGTGTAGAAGCTAAGATTCCTCTGCACGAAGCACTTGGGCTCGTTGCTGTAGGGATTCTCCCCATTGGTGAACTCCCCATTGTTTGGATTTAGCTGGCCCGTGCATGCGGGGATGTCTGACTTGAATCTAGCTGGCTGGGTGCCCTTGTATATGTAGCTGGTCTTGAGCACATTTGCGCTGGTGTAGCACCATAGCACATTGTTCGAATGGCTTGCAGGGACTGGTCCAAAACCGCAAAGGGCGACCCCGGGAATCTGACTTGCCCCCACGAAGGTCTGCGACTGGATGTTGTTGAGCGCATGGTACTCGAGAAGGAATATCGTAGGGAGGATTATGACTCCCACGATGGTTGCTGCAATTATGAGACCTCCTGCGCGCCTTGTGAACGGTATGGTCCTTAGGACTATTCCGGCTCCCAGAAGGTACGGCCAGAATACAAGCAGAATTATTATTATCATGAGCTCCAGGGTTTCCATGTACAGCGTCAGGGTGGCCTGCGTGACTATGGACGGCATTATCGACCTCTGGAAGACATATCCCTGGAACGGCTTGTATCCAAGCCTTATGTTTATGCCTTCAGCAGGGGTGAACGGATCGACACATACGCCAGGTATGCAGAACCCCACATAAGGATTGAGATTCCTGAGGAAGAAGAGAATGCTGTCCAGATTGTATACTGCATTGAGCTCATACACTGACTGATTCGTCATGTTTGCCATTATCACGTATGTTGCTGCAAGGCCGTAGTCTATGTTTGTCGTTATCGGATCGCTTGATGAGACCTTGTTCAGCGGGGCGCCTATAAGGTACTGGCAGACTGCTGTCGTAGGTTCGGGAAGGCCTGGTGGCGTAGAGCCTGAGTCGTAAAAGTTGCTGCTCAAGTATGCGGGATATGCGGTGCCTGAAGGGGGATTGAGATAGGTGCTGCAGATGTTAGATATGGATGAGACGCCCTTTGCGCCCAGGAATGAGCCGAAGCTAAAGTCTGTAGTGCCGAGCATGTATAGGACCCCTATGACAACTATGACAAGGGCGATGCTCCCAATTGCCTGCTCGAACTCAGATATCGCAGACGCCCTTATCCTTGGATTGTTGAGCAGGTAACCAATCATGTAGTATACTCCTGCAAGCGTAGTACCAAGTAGAGCGGCTATGATTATTATCGGAGCCCAGTTGGTGAATGCGGAGTAGGGAGCGGGCTTGAATCCGGTGGTGGCAGAATTGACTATGGAGAATAGAAGCAAGGCAATCATTAATAGCGCAAGTTGGTGTTTCATAAGCTATCCTCCCCAGAACGGACCTACGCCGATCATCCTGCCGGTGGAATTGAGGCCTTTTGTGAGCCCCTGGGCGAAGGCAAGGGTTATCGCAAGATCCAGCCCTATAAGGAACACTGCCTCGAAGACATACTCCGCAGTCTTGAGACCATACTGCATTATGACGCTGGGCATGGCAAACATTATCTGCAGTATATCTCCAATCACCGAGAAGAAGCCGCCCTGGTTCGCAACCGATGAAGAGAAGAATGAGGATGAGAGCTTTAGTACGCCGAGCTGACCGAGCGGCGCAGTTACCTGCGAATTTTGATCGAAGAGGGCACTTGTCGGTATGTTGCTTAGCTGGTATTGGGCAGTGTACTGCACGTATGGATTGCAGAATGCCGAGGAGGGCGTGCAGTAGATCCATGCAATGATGTAGCTATTCATGAGCAGGGTCAGCGGCAGTATGAAGTAGAAGCCCACTGCAAGCGCCAGGAACGTGTCCGACGACTCCCTGAGCTTGGGGCCGGCATACGGGATGGAGCGCATCACAATCGAGAGAGGGACTATCACAGTAAGCGCAAGGGAGGCTATTATAGGTAGAATCAGGTAGATTATGAAAAGGACTCCGAACGCGACGACTATGAGGGGCAGGAAGGATGACCCCATAGCCCCGCTAAAGCCGTAGAGCACCTGCACCATTCCAGGGCTAAAGGAGAGCCCCATCGGACCTATGACCAGCTCTGAGAGAGCTTCTTCAACAACGTCGGCGGTGTTCGCCGAAATGGCCATAAGTACTGACTCGGAGTATATCTGGGTGAAAAGTCCCAGGCCCTTCGTGAACATTAGGTTGCCTATGTAGTGCTCCGAGTACTGGATTGGATTTTGGTAGGAGGTCTGCGTTATCTGCGTTGAAGATGCCACAAGAGTCTGCCCGATCTGGCAGGTGACAGAGGAGAAGGCCATGAGCACTATGATTATGAATATGCTTATTATTCCCTGGAACGACTCGTATTTCGCCGCGCCCTTCATCTTCTCCCTCATCGAGGTGGGGAAGAACCCGCTCAGGGAATAGAGCATTGCCGAGACTGAAAACGAGAGCAGTATGACAAGAAGGTTTATCTGGATCCAGCCCCCCGTATTCAGTGATCCTCCCGGCGTGGGAGTGCCTCCGAATACGCATGCGGAGGAGATTGAGTTGGAGTATTGGAGGAGTATTGGTATCATGGTCATCAGCTCGCAAGCCTTAGCTTTCCTCCGAGAGAGAGCTTTATGCTCCCTCCCATTGCCCTTGCAATATTATCGACAAGCGGATACATTATTACAAGATCTATTGAGAAGAGCAGCATCTGCACTATTATGTAAAGCCCATATCTCATTATCCTGTCCATGTAGGTGTATATGGCGTTTGTCTGGAAGACTGGAAAAGTGTATAATACGTCACCGATGAAATTTGGCACCGAATTGAAAACACTTAATACAAGGTTTGGAATGCCGCATATAAGGGTTCCTGCAAGTGTGGGCAGATGGCATCCCAAATTTACGGTGGATGGGGTGGGCTGGACTATTGGTATGGCATTTGAGAGGATTGAGGTTGCCTGGTAATTGAAGAGTATGAATACGGTTGGCAGCACGAGGCACAGCGCAAGGCCCACGGCGATGAGGGTCCCTCCAATCCCCCTTATGAACGGGAACGCCCTGAAGACAAGGCCCATCGGTATGAAGAATGTGAAGCCGACATACGCAAGGGACGGCAGGGCGGTGATGAGACCTAGAGTTATCGACGTGAATGGAAAGAGTATGAAGTTGATGAGGTCGTTTATTATAGACCCATACGCTGCTATGAAGAAGTTTCCTGTCTGGAGCAGCCAGTTTGCAAACGGCAGGAAGCTTACCCCATCGTAGATGGTTATGATGTCAGCTATTGGTATTGGTATGTAGAACCCGACCTGCAGGGTGGACCATACGCCTGTTCCCTCTGCAAGTATGCCGAGTTCGTCCCAGGTGTTTACCAGATTGGTGTTGACTCCGCAAAGGTACCTCTCGGATCCTGCCACAAGCGGCGTGAGCCCTGACACGCTGTTGAACGAGACCTGAGATGTGACGATCTTTGGCACGAGGAAGTATGAGAGGTTCCCGACCAGAGTCATGACTGCAAATATGGAGACTATTATAAGGGCCGTCTTTGCAATCTCCCAGTACTCGCTCTGCAGCCAGTTCCTTATCCCAAGATTTGGAAAGAGTCTGCTAAGCGCGAACGCTATCGCAACGGCGTCGAATGATACTGTGAGCGCAAGGAGAGATAGCCCAAGACCGGCAGTATCATTCAGCGCAACCTTGCTCCAATCGAAGTTAGGGCTGCATACGGGGGGAACCGGAGCGTTTGAGGACGCACCTGCCAAGTTTGAGGCTATTAGCAGTAGAAAGGCGAGCATCCCCCATATCCTTAAGCGCATGAATATACTTGCCTCACAGAAGCTTAAAAATCTTTATAAGGCGCATGAATACGGGATTGGGCTTTCTGATTGCAGGAAAGCGCTATCAGTGCCTGAGCAGCCTGAAGGTGTCCATGTAAGCCTCGGCCTGGAAGATCACGAAGTACGGGACTATGAACAGCGAGTTGAGCACCAGGACGACATACTTTGAGAGCACGGTGCCGAAAATAGCTATGCATGCCAGGTCGAGCACCGAGACGGCCACGGTTATGAGCACTAGCCACATGAGGAAGTACTGCGGCTCGCGCAGCAGAAGCCTTGCGCTGTCCTTTATCGCCCTCCAGGTCTTCTTGTCGTCCATGACGATTGCGCTTGGGGCATAGAATAGGATGGCGAAGAGGAAGAATCCGACCAGCCCGGTGAGGAGCGTCGAGATGCCTATGAAGTATCCGAAGATGTTTGCGAACACTATTGCGACAGTGTACAGGAAGAAGATGAGGAAGACCTTGCCTATGTATCTCTCTATGTTCCTCATGGCCATGGCGCCTACCTTTGAGTGCGTCCTCTTTGACTTGACAAGCATGCTTATGAGCACGAATGCGAAGCTCAGGAACAGCAGCGAGAATATTGTCGATATGGTTATGACCACAAGCCCAAGCGGGCTTATGTTGCCGTTTACGAATATGCTTGCGCTCCTGAGGAATATGGCTCCTGCAGTGATATAGGTTGGAAGTGGCGCAAAAAGAGGTATGGCGAACGCTATTATGAAAGGGATTGAGAATAACAGCGTGAGATTGAGCTTCTCGCGGTATACTTCATACGACTCCTGCAGCACTCCGGCCAAAATTGCACCGCTACATATTGCGATTTAAGGTTAAAAAAGTTATGCCTGATGGCACCATTGCAGCGCTATGGCACTTGCAGGGATAATAGGTCGGTAGGAGGGTCATTACATTAAGATGACTTACGCATCTTACCCATACTTGATTGGAATTGAGCGGTAGTAGTACTTGCTGTTGTAGAGTATTGCCGAGACGTAAAGCGGCAAGGGCTGGTTCGATGGAATTGTGGCCCTTATGTCATAGCTTCCTGATTCGTTTAGTGTGATCTTGTTGACGTTTATTGAGCATTGCGAGGGATAGCGGCAGTTCAGTGAGCCGTTGATTATGCTCTGATTGAAGATGCCATAGAATGCTACTTCACTCTGCGATGACACCTGCAGTGCAAGGTACACTGTAGCATTCGACTGCGGGACGTATGTGAGCACAGCAGAATAGGTCAAGTTGCCTGGGCCTGCGGAAAATATCGACTGATTCTTTATCGAAAGGTTGATTGCGCTTAGATAGGACGAATGGGCACTGTAGATGACATACAGCATGGCAGCTGTGATTGCAATTATAAGCGCGTAGAACGCATGCCTAGCGTTGCCGTTCCTCTCGCACAAGGCACGCAGGCGGTTGCGGGCGCCGCCTTTGGGATCAGTATCAAGGGCTGCGACAAAGGAGAATACGGTCACCGGAAGCAGGTAGTAGAGATTCAGGCCGTGATTCATGAAAAAGAAGGGGATTATGCTGAGCAGAAGTATCGGCCTCTTGTCCCTGGCATAAAGGGTTGCAACTGCCACCAGCAATACTGACAGAACGAACAGGTAGGTGAAAGCATTGAACGAAATTGCGTACATTGAGGATATCGCATATCCCATCACCGCAGAGTTGCTCGGAAGTATACCGGATGCGACCAGCATTATGCTATTCACATATTCTGATGGACCCGCAGCTATGAAGATGCCATTTATGAAAAGGAAGACCAATACTGAACCGAGAAGATCCCTAAGCCCCCGCCTTGCGCCATAATTGTTGAACGAATAGACTATGAACAGCAGTACTATTATCCATAGCTGCTCCTGAAGGGAGGCCATCAGTCCCAAAAACAGCCACGAGTACCTCTCCCCGATGTCTGAGTAGAGAACCATCACCAGCGCCATCATGAGGAAGACGACCATTGATGAGAGATTGATAAGGAGGAAGGACATGAACAGGTATGCAATGAAATTGGGCTTTAGGCTGTTGCCCTGTTTTCTAATTACGCGCAGATACGCGAGTATGAATATGAAGAAGAACGCAAATGCCTGCAGGTTTATGAAGCTGACAACCGAGGCAGCAGGATGAAGCAGGAGGGTAATTACGTAGAATGGGGCCTGGACAAGGAAGTAGAGAGCAGGATAGTCGGCAGAGCCCACTATCGCATTTGACGAAGTCAATGTCAGTCCAAGATGCTGGGGAGATTGCTGATAGCCGTATAGCTGAGCCGCTATAGATACGGAGTAAGGGTCTATACCATTAAGGATATTCTTCGCCGCGGTGTAGGATATCATGAGTTCGTCGTCATAGGTATAAAGGAAGATTTTCACAAAATACGCTACCACGACCAGGAGGATTACTGCCATCACCACGAGGCGGGCTTTAGGCACCTTTAGGTACGAATACGCGGAGATGAGGAAAAATAGCGGAATCATTATGACAAAGTAGGTGGTTATGTGAATCAGCAGCTCTACAAATGACACTACAAACTGCGGCCCTAGATTTAGATATAGCAGAGTGCTTGCTGCAAAGAGCAGTATTGAGACGGCAGCAAAGGCTTTTGACATGGCGCGCGCGCCAGGACCGTTTTTCTGTGGCGCTGATGCATAATAGACTATATAGGATATTGTGACCGCAGAGAATACCACGATGATAGCAAGGCCGGTTACTGAAAATGCGGCAGTAGTGTAGTATACAGAGAAAAAAAACAGGAAAAGAGATAGTAATAGGCTGCGCGGACCGTCGAAAAATGTAGGCAGGAACGCATGGTTCCTGCCATTTTTCATACCATCAAGCTTTGGTGGCATTTAGCATGTGCCAGCTGAAATGGCCGGGCCTCCGGTGCTTGCCACCAGGGCGATTATGTGCGGTGCTATTATTACTATTACAAGCCCTACAATTCCTCCTACAATCATTCCCAGTGCCCAGCCCTGCAGGTTTCCCTTAAGGTTTCCTGCCGCAGGAAGCATGTGCGCAACAGCATAGAATGCGCCTCCAAGTATGAATAATGCGAGTGCTATTACTCCAACCACTGCCTGTATGCTCTTTACCACGCCGCACAGACTTGTGCTTATGGCAGTAGAGGCCTGAGTGGCTGTTACAAGAGGAACAGCGAATGTTCCCATCAATGCCAGTATCAACAGAGCGTATCTGTTTATTGGTGTCATATTATCCACATTTTGTAAATTGCTTATGCCTCATCTTATTTAAATATCTTTCGGAAAATGACTCCGATATTCGTAATGCAGCGTCCCTTGTGACGCTTATTGCCAAATCGGCATGCCTGACTAGGGCACTTTTAGATGTAATAAAAAGTAGTTAATATTATAAGCTTAAAGATGCAACAATGGGTAATTGTGAATTGAATGGCCGACCAGGAAATCAAGACAGGGATAGATGCCCTGGTAGCGTATCTCAATGAACATGGGGAGACCAACATTTCAGTTATTGCCTCTGCCCTGGGTGTAGGGGAGTCCGCGGTGCTTGAATGGGCCAACGTGCTCGAGAAGGCAAATGTTGTGCTGGTGAGCCACCGCTCAGGAAAGCTCTTCGTTGCGCCTATGACAGGTGGCGCGAAGGCCACCAGGGAGGCAAAGCAGGCAGAGCAGTCA
>VFSW01012703.1_pt1 | contig 11736 bp, 10 predicted proteins | sample 5358111 | NCBI WGS metagenome assembly VFSW01 (sample SAMN11554181, study PRJNA540505) | mine drainage metagenome | isolation source: sediment from site ElyBrook_90M | place: USA: Ely Copper Mine, Vershire, VT | collected 2017 | reverse complement strand
CGATCAAGCGCATCGAGGCGCGGACCAACCACGACGTCAAGGCGGTCGAAATCTGGCTGCGGACCGAGCTTGCGGCGCGCGGCGCGAGCCCCGCGCACCTGGAATGGGTTCACTTCGGCTGCACGTCCGAGGACATCAACAACCTTGCGTATGCGCTGATGCTGAAGGCGGCGAGGACGCGGATCCTGGCGCCGATGCTGGGCGAGATCGAAACGATGCTCGATGCCCTCGCCGAACGGCACGCCGCCACCGGGATGATCGGCCGCACCCATGGACAGACCGCGACGCCGACGACGATGGGCAAGGAAATGGCGAATTTCGCCGCGCGGCTGCAGTCCCAGCGCGGCGGCCTGGAGCGGGTCGCGGTGCTCGGCAAGTGGAACGGGGCCGTCGGCAATTTCAACGCCCACGTGGCCGCCCTGCCCGACGTCGACTGGCCCGCGGTGAGCGCCGCGTTCATCGAGTCGCTCGACCTGCGGCCGAACGCCTACACCACGCAGATCGAGCCGCACGACTGGATCGCCGAATATGCCCACGCCCTGATCCGCGCCGACACGGTGCTGCTGGATCTGGCCCGCGACATGTGGAGCTACATCTCGCTCGGCTACTTCAAGCAGCGGCTCGTCGAGGGCGAGGTCGGCTCGTCGACGATGCCGCACAAGGTCAATCCGATCGATTTCGAGAACGCCGAGGGCAATCTCGGCATCGCCAACGCGCTGCTCGCGCACTTCGCCGAGAAACTGCCGATCTCGCGCTGGCAGCGCGACCTGACGGACTCGACGGTGCTGCGGAACTTCGGCGTCGCCGTGGGCCACGCCGCGCTCGCCTATGACTCCTTGCGGGCCGGGCTGCGCAAGCTGCAGTTGGACGAGGCGCGCGTCCGCGCCGACCTCGACGCGGCCTGGGAGGTGCTGGCGGAGGCGGTGCAGACGGTGATGCGCGCGCACGGGATCCCGGACGCGTACGACCGGCTCAAGTCCTTCACGCGCGGCCGGCCGGTGGACCGGGCCTCGATGCGCGAATTCGTCGCCGCGCTGGAATTGCCGGAGACGGAGAAGCTGCGGCTGCTCGCGCTGGAACCGGCCGCCTACGTCGGCCTGGCGCCGCGCCTTGCGCGCCGCGTCGCCGGAAATACCCGCGAAACGTGATGGAGTTGGCACGTCCGCTGCGGCGCAATCTGTAGGATTGCCCTCATTCGCTTGCAGAATCGGGTGCCGGCCGCCCGTGCATCGCCAATGAGGCTCTGGACATGTCGGAACGCGCGAACGGGAAATCAGGCTTACTCGACCCAGGCTCGGCAGCGGCCAAGCCGGCCGGCGCGCCGAGCACCCGCATGATCCTCGGGACCATGCCGGAAGTGCGTGAAGCGAGCCTCAAGGTCGCCAAGTCCGCGCAGCGGCTGCTGTCGATCTTCACGCATGACCTGGAGCCGATGATCTACGGCGAGGAGCCCTTCCTCGAGGCGATCAAGCGCCTCGTGCTCGCCCGCTCGTACGCCAAGGTGCGCGTGCTGCTGTCCGACCCGTCGCGCGCGATGGTGGACAACAACCGCTTCCTCGCGCTTGCGCGCCGCCTGACCAGCTGCATCGATCTGCGGACCATGGGCCAGGAATATGCGGCCAGCGCCGGCGCGTTCATCATCGCCGACGACAAGGCCCTCGTATACCGGCTGCAGGCCGACCGCTGGGACGGCATCTCGGACATGAACGACCCCGCGGTGGTCCGGCGCTACCTCAACTTCTTCGACGAAGTGTGGAACATGAGCATGCAAGAGTCGCAGATGCGCCAGATGCTGATGTGATCGGCCGGCGGCACGCCCGTATAATCGGGGGATGCCGGATTTCCTGACAGATTCCAGACCCCGGGGCACCGTCATCGTCGGCATGTCCGGCGGCGTCGATTCCGCGGTGGCGGCACTGCGGCTGCGCGACGCGGGCTGCGATGTCCAGGGCTTGTTCATGTCCAATTGGGACGATGACGCGGCCTATTGCACCGCCGCCGCCGACTACCAGGATGCGCGCCGGGTGTGCGAACTGCTCGGCATCCCACTGCACCGCGCGAATTTCGCCGCCGAATACCGCAGGCGCGTGTTCGACCATTTTCTGGCGGAAATCGGCGCGGGACGGACCCCGAATCCCGACGTGCTCTGCAACCGCGAAATCAAATTCGGCGTCGCGCTCGACTACATGCACCGGCTCGGGGCCGCATGGGTCGCGACCGGACATTACGCCCGCGTCACGCACGGCGCCGACGGCGCGCGCCTGTTGAAGGCCGTCGACACCTCGAAGGATCAGAGCTACTTCTTGCACGCGATCGCGCCCGCGGCGCTCGCCCGAACGCTGTTCCCGCTCGGCGACCTGCGCAAGCCCGAAGTCAGGCGGCTCGCGCACGCCGCCGGACTCCCGGTCCATGACAAGCCCGACAGCACCGGAATCTGCTTCATCGGCGAGCGCCCGTTCGCCGAGTTCCTGAGCACCTACGTCGACGATGCGCCCGGGCCGATCGAGACCGAGCGCGGCGTCGTCATCGGCAGCCACCGCGGCCTGGCGTTCTATACGCTCGGCCAGCGCGGCGGCCTCGGCCTCGGCGGACGTGCCGACTCGCGGCCCGCGCCCTGGTATGTCGCCGCGAAGGACGCCGCGCGGCGCGCGCTGATCGTCGTCCAGTCCCCGGATCACCCGCTGTTGTTGACCGGCGAGTTCGAGGCGACCGACGCGCACTGGCTCGTTCCGGCGCCCGTCGGCGGGGAGTTCGACTGCGCGGTCAAGACGCGCTACCGGCAGCGCGACTTGAAATGCCGCGTCGCGGTGCGGGCGGACGGCCGCCTGCAGGTGCGGCTCGCCGAACCCGCGCGGGCGGTGACGCCCGGACAATATGCGGTTTTCTATGATGGCGACGTCTGCCTGGGCGGCGCGGTGATCTGGCGCCTCGGCGCCGGCGCCGCCACCCCCGGGCCGGGGTCGATCGCGTATAATGAAACGTTTGTGGCGGAGGGATCATGACGGACAGCTTCAAATCGCGCACCACGCTTGCGGTCGGATCACATCAATACGAAATATTCAGCCTGGCCGCGCTCGATGCGCGCAAGGTCGGCCGCCTGCCGTTCGCGCTGAAGATCCTGCTGGAGAACCTGCTGCGCTTCGAGGACGGCGTGAACGTCACGAAGCGCGACATCGACGCGCTGCTCGACTGGAATCCGAAGGCGCAGCCGGACTCGGAGATCGCGTTCACGCCGGCGCGCGTGATCATGCAGGATTTCACCGGTGTTCCCTGCGTGGTCGATCTGGCCGCGATGCGCGAGGCGATCGTGCGCCTCGGCGGCGACCCGGAACGGGTCAACCCGCTCGCCCCGGCGGAAATGGTGATCGACCATTCCGTGCAGGTCGACGAGTACGGCGCGGCCGATTCGCTCCGTCACAACAATGAAATCGAATTCTCGCGCAACGGCGAGCGCTACATGTTTCTGCGCTGGGGCCAGACCGCGTTCAGCAATTTCCAGGTCGTGCCGCCGAACACGGGCATTGTCCACCAGGTCAACATCGAGCGGCTCGCGCGCGTGGTGTTCAGCGATCATGCGGGCGGCGCGGCGCGGGCGTATCCCGACACGCTCGTCGGCACGGACTCGCACACGACGATGGTCAACGGTCTGGGCGTGCTCGGCTGGGGGGTCGGCGGCATCGAGGCCGAGGCCGCGATGCTCGGCCAGCCGGTGACGATGCTGATCCCGCAGGTCATCGGCTTCAAGCTGAGCGGCGCGCTGCCCGCGGGCACCACCGCGACCGATCTCGTGCTCACCGTCACCGAGATCCTGCGCAAGAAGGGCGTCGTCGACAAATTCGTCGAGTTCTTCGGCGACGGCTTGAAGAGCCTGCCGCTCGCGGATCGCGCCACCATCGCGAACATGTCGCCGGAGTTCGGGTCCACCTGCGCGATCTTTCCGATCGACGAGGAGACGATCCGCTACCTGCACCTCACCGGCCGGCCGGCCGAACAGATCGCGTTGGTCGAGGCCTACGCGCGCGCCCAGGGACTGTGGCGCCTGGATGGCGCCGCGGCGTCGGATTACACCGACGTCGTCGAACTCGACCTCGCCACCGTCGAACCGTCGCTCGCCGGCCCGAAACGCCCCCAGGACCGGGTGCCGCTGCGTTCGGCGAAGAACATCTCGCTGGCGAGCGTCGCCAAGCTCGCCGATGAGCGCGCGTCCAGGAACCCCGCCGCCGCGGGCCGGGCGACGACGACTCTCGGCGGCACCGCCGTCGAACTCAAGGACGGCGCGGTGCTGATCGCGGCGATCACCAGCTGCACCAACACGTCGAACCCGGCCGTGCTGGTCGCGGCGGGCCTGCTCGCCCGCAACGCGGTCGCCCGCGGCCTGCGCTCCAAGCCCTGGGTCAAGACCTCGCTCGCGCCCGGCTCGCGCGTCGTCACCGAGTACTTGAAGAAGGCCGGCCTGCAGGGCGATCTCGAGACGCTCGGCTTCTACACCGTGGGCTACGGCTGCACGACCTGCATCGGCAATTCCGGGCCGCTGAAGCCGGAGATCTCGGAGGCCGTCAAGAAGGGCGACCTGATCGCCGCCTCCGTGCTCTCGGGCAACCGCAATTTCGAGGGTCGCGTGCACCCCGAGATCAAGATGAATTTTCTCGCGTCGCCGCCGCTCGTCGTGGCCTACGCCCTCGCCGGCAGCATGGACGTCGATGTCGCGACCGAGCCCCTCGGCGTCGGCACGGACGGCCGTCCGGTTCACCTGAAGGACATCTGGCCGAGCGCCGCGGACGTCGCAGGCACGATCGCCGCTTCGGTCGATTCGGCCATGTTCAAACGGGGCTACGCCAACGTGTTCGTCGGCGACGCGAACTGGAACGCGATCAAGACGCCGGCCGGGAAAATCTATGACTGGGACGCCAAATCGACCTACGTGAAGAACCCGCCCTACTTCGACGGCATGACGATGACGCCCGCGCCGGTCGGCGACATCCACGGCGCGCGGGCGCTCGCGATGCTGGGCGACTCGGTGACGACGGACCACATCTCGCCCGCGGGCAACATCGCGCGCACGAGCCCCGCCGCGAAATACCTGCTCGCGCAGGGCGTGGCCGCCGCCGACTTCAACTCCTACGGCGCGCGGCGCGGCAACCACGAGGTGATGATGCGCGGCACGTTCGCGAACATCCGCCTGCGCAACCTGCTGCGCCCGGGCACCGAGGGCGGCGTCACCGCGCACCTGCCGGACGGCGAGGAAATGTCGATTTTCGACGCGGCGATGAAGTACAAGGCCGCCGGCACGCCCCTCGTGATACTCGCGGGCAAGGAGTACGGCACCGGCAGTTCGCGCGACTGGGCGGCGAAAGGCACGATGTTGCTCGGGGTCAAGGCGGTGATCGCCGAGAGTTTCGAGCGCATCCACCGCTCCAACCTGATCGGCATGGGCGTGCTGCCGCTTCAATACGCGAGCGGACAGAACGCCCAGTCCCTGGGGCTGACCGGGCGGGAGACCTTCAACATCACCGGCTTGAAACAAGGGGCCGCGAAGCTCGTCACCGTGACCGCGACCGCCGACGACGGCAAGTCCAGGGACTTCGAGGTCCGGCTGCGCATCGACACGCCGAAGGAGCTCGAGTACTACCGTCACGGCGGCATTTTGCAGTACGTGCTGCGCAGCCTGGTCCAATCCGGAAAAGGCGGCTCCGCCGCGTGACGGGCGGCGGCGCCGGGCGGGCGTCGCCGCGCCTCGCCGTGTTCGACCTGGACGGCACGCTGACGTGGCGGGACACGCTGGCGCCGTTCCTCGCGGGCTATCTGCGGCGCCATCCGCGGCGGCTGTGGCGGCTGTGGCGCGTGCCGTGCGCCCTGGGCGCGTATGTCGGCGGCACCCGGGACCGGGGCGCATTGAAGGCGCGCTTGATTCAAATCGTGATGGCGGGCGAGCCGCGCGCGGCGATCGACGACTGGGCCGAGGCCTATGTGCGCGGACTCGGCCCGCGCGGCGCGTTCCGGGCGGACGCGCTGCGGCGGGTGGACGTGCACCGCGCCGCCGGCGACCGGCTGATCCTGCTGTCGGCGAGTCCGGACCTGTACGTCCCGCGCATCGGCGCCGCGCTGGGATTCGCGGAGACGGTCTGCACCGGGGTGCGATGGCGGGACGACCGGCTCGACGGCCGGCTCGCGACGCCGAACCGGCGCGGCGCCGAGAAGCGGCACTGTCTCGCGGAATTGCGGCGCCGCCATCCGGACGCGGCCGTCACCGCGTACGGCAACAGCGCCTCCGACTTCGACCATCTGCGCGCCGCCGACCGCGGCGTGCTCGTCAATGCGCGTCGCCCGACGCGGCGTGCCGCCGCGGCGCTCGGGCTTGACATCGACGAGTGGCGTTGAAGCGGACGACCGGCCGCCGACCGCGCGCGCTTGAAACAAATCGGCCGGCGGCACGGTCTACTCTCCCATGCGCAAAATCGACACCACGCCGACCGACATCCGCCCCTCGGAGATCACCCCTCCCGAGGTCTACTTCTCGCGCCGCGCGCTGATGACCGGCGCAATCGGCCTCGCCGCCGCGCAGGCGGGCGGGTTGCCGCGGGCATTCGCGGCGGCGCCCGCCCCCGGACTCCTGCCATTCACGTTCGACCGGCGCGACAGCGTCGCCGAAGCGCCGAATTCGTTCGAGGACATCTCCACCTACAACAATTACTACGAGTTCGGCACCGACAAGTCGGATCCGGCGAAGTATGCCGGCGGACTGCGCACCCACCCGTGGAACGTCACGATCGGCGGCGCGGCCGAAATCACCGGAACCGTGCCCCTCGAGGACATCCTCAAGCCCCATGCGCTGCAGGAGCGCATCTATCGATTCCGCTGCGTCGAGGCCTGGTCGATGGTCGTCCCCTGGGTCGGATTTCCGCTGGGCGACCTGCTGCGCCGCTTCAAGCCGACCGCGAGCGCCAAATTCGTCGAGTTCAAGACGCTCTACGATCCGGCGCAGATGCCGGGTCAGAAGGTCCCGGTGCTGGGCTGGCCCTACGTCGAGGGACTGCGCATGGACGAGGCGATGCATCCGCTGACGCTGTTGGTCGTCGGTTTGTACGGCAAGGTGCTGCCGAACCAGAACGGCGCCCCGCTGCGCCTGATCGTGCCCTGGAAATACGGCTTCAAGAGCATCAAGGCGATCGTCGGCATCCGCTTCACCGAAACCCAGCCGGCCACGACCTGGGCCGGGGCGGCGCCGAACGAGTACGGCTTCTACGCGAACGTCAATCCCGCCGTCGATCACCCGCGCTGGAGCCAGGCGACCGAACGCCGGCTCGGCGGCGGCTTGTTCGCGCCGCGCATCCCGACGCTGCCCTTCAACGGCTACGGGCCGCAGGTCGCCGCCCTGTACCGCGGCATGGATCTGCGGAGATATTTCTGATGCACTGGCTGCGCCGGGTCCTGAAGCCCGTGGTGTTCCTCGCCTGCCTGTGGCCCGCGCTGCGCCGGGCGGCCGGGGCCGCGGGAATCGACGGCCTGTCGCTCGGCGCCGATCCGGTCGCCGCGCTGCTCCACGGCTGCGGCCGCTGGGGCCTGAATTTCCTGTTGATCACGCTGTGCATGACGCCGCTGCGGGACCTCAGCGGTTCGGTGTGGCCGCTGCGCTTTCGCCGCATGCTCGGCCTGTTCTCCTTTTTCTATCTTGTGCTGCATTTGACGGTGTACATACTGCTCGACCAGAGCGGGCGGCTCGGCGCCGTCTGGGGCGACATCGTCAAGCGGCCGTACATCACGATCGGCATGCTCGCGCTGCTGCTGATGCTGCCGCTCGCGCTGACGTCGACGGCCCGCGCGATGCGGCGGCTCGGACGCCGCTGGACCGCGCTGCACCGGCTGATCTACGTCATCGCGCTCCTCGGCGTCGGGCATTTCTGGTGGCAGGTCAAACGCGACATCCGCGAGCCGGCGCTGTACGCGGCCGGCCTCGCGGTGCTGCTCGGCTACCGCCTGCTGAAGCGGCGGCGCGGCGCGGCGCGCGTCAGCGCCGCACGTCCCGCAGCGCGTGGTGCAGCTGCAGCAACAGGCGCTCCGTCGTTGGCCAGTCGATGCACGGATCCGTGATCGACACGCCGTATTCCAGCGTCGACAGGTCCTTCGGAATCGGCTGACTGCCGGCCTTCAGGTTCCCCTCCAACATCAGCCCCACGATCGAGCGGTTGCCGTCGACGATCTGGGTCACGCAGTTCTCGGCGACCAGCGGCTGCAGCGCCGGGTCCTTGTTGGAATTCCCATGGCTGCAGTCGACGACGATGTTGGCCGGCAGCTGCGCCTGCGCGAGTTCCCGCTCGGCGAGCGCGATGCTGACCGCGTCGTAGTTGACCCGTCCGCCGCCGCCGCGGAGCACGACGTGCGCGTGCGCGTTGCCGCGCGTGTGAAAGACCGCCGACTGGCCCTGCTGCGTGATGCCGAGGAAATGGTGGGGCCGGCGCACCGACTGCAGCGCGTTGATCGAGGCGGCGAGACTGCCGTCGGTGCCGTTCTTGAACCCGACGGGCGTGGACAGGCCGCTCGCCATTTCGCGGTGCGTCTGCGACTCGGTGGTGCGCGCGCCGATCGCCGTCCAGGTCACGAGCTCCGACAGGTACTGCGGCATGATGGGATCGAGCGCCTCGGTCCCCGCGGGCAGGCCGAGTTCGGCGATGTACAGCAACAACTCGCGCGCGAGATTTATCCCCTTTTCGATCCGGAACGAATCGTCCATGTCCGGATCGTTGATCAGGCCCTTCCAGCCCACGGTCGTCCGCGGCTTCTCGAAGTACACCCGCATGATCGGGAACAAGGTCGAATCCACGCGCGTCGACAACTCCTTCAGCCGGCCGGCGTACTCCCGCGCCGCGGCGACGTCGTGGATCGAACAGGGTCCCACGACGACGAACAGGCGCGGATCGCCGCGGTCGAGTATCGACCGGACCACCTGTCGCGAGCGGTTCACGGTGGCCGCCCCCCCCTCGGTCATCGGCAGGCGGCGCTTGACCTCCTCCGGGGTCGCGAGCAGTTCGCTGGAGAGCACATTGACGTTCTGCAATTGGTCTTGAATGTTCACTTTCGGGCCTACATCGAGGTTCGGATCGTCCAGAGTTCCGGGAAGAATTTCAGCTCCAGGGCCTTGGTCAGGTAGGAGACGCCGCCGGTCCCGCCGGTGCCGCGCTTGTAGCCGATGATCCGCTCCACCGTCTTCACGTGGGCGAACCGCCACAGCTGAAACTTGTAGTCGAGATCGGTCAGCCGCTCCGCCAGCTGATACAGGTCCCATTCCTTCTCGGCGTTGTGATACACGCTGAGCCAGGCCGCCGCAACCTGCTTGCTCGAGCGATACGGCTGCGTGAAATCCCGGTCCACGGACTCGGGCGGCAGGTCGAATCCACGCCGGCTGAGCAGGCGCAGCACCTCGTCGTAGAGGCTCGGGCTGCGCAGCGCGCGCTCGAGCTGCTCATGGCTCTCGGGGTCGGTGCGGAACACCTTGATCATGTCCGCGTTCTTGTTGCCGATCAGGAATTCGATCAGGCGGTACTGGCGCGACTGGAAACCGGAGGACTTGCCGAGCGTATTGCGGAACGCCGAGTAGTCCGAGGGCGTGATGGTCGCCAGCACGTCCCAGGACTGCAGCAGCTGCTGCTGTATCGTCGAGACCCGCGCCAGCATCTTGAACGTCGGCCCGAGATCGTCGCGCCGCACGCAGTCGATGATCGCCGTCAACTCGTGCAGCACGAGCTTCATCCACAGTTCGGACACCTGGTGGATCACGATGAACAGCATCTCGTCGTGCTGATACGACAGGGGATGCTGTGCATCCAGCAGCTTGTCCAGGTTCAGGTACTGGCCGTAGCTCAGGGATTCGGTCAAATCCCAGAAGACTTCCTCGTCGCTCAAATCGACGAAGGGCTTGATCGGCGGGCTGGGGTCGCTCACGGCGCGGCTCAGGCTTCCAGGACCCAGCCGGGCACGACGCGCCACCCCGCCAGCAATTCGCGGTCCAGCCGCCGATAGTCCGGTTCCAGCGACTCGACCAGCCGCCAGAAGCGGCGCGAATGATTCATGTGCGCCAGGTGCGCAAGTTCATGCACGAACAGGTAGCGCACGACAGCCGCGTCCAGGAACAACAGCGAGCAGTTCAGGCTGACGGTGCGGCGGCTGGAACAGCTGCCCCAGCGCGTCCGCTGGCAGCGGATGGCCACGCGGGCGACGTCGAAATTCAATTCCGCGGCGAGCTGCAGCAGCCGCGGGGCGAGGCGCGCGGCGGCCGCCTCCTTCAGCCAGGAACGCAGCAGGGTTCGCGCGGCGGCCGGATCCGCGGCGGTCAGTTCGAGCCGGTCGGCATGGGCCGCGAGCCGGCCGCGCGGCCCGGTGCGCCACTCGACCGCGAAGCGCTCGCCGCTCAACGGAAAATTGACGACCGCCGGCACCGCTTCGGCCGGGCGGACAGCGCAACGCATCGCCGCGACCTTGCGGTCGATCCACGGAGAATATTGGCGCACGAAATCGAGGACCGTCTTCGGCCCAACGCCGACCGGCACCACGATCTCGACACGCCCGCCGACGTGCACCCGCGCGGTCAGGCGGCGCGCGCGCGCGCTCACGCGGACGGCGAACGGTTCGCTTGCGGTCCTGGTATCGAACAACGACAACTGCATGCGTCGAAATGATACCAGGGTTCGCGCCCCGCGCCGGCTCAGCGCGCCTCGAGCCGGGCCAGCTCCCGGCGGGCGGCCTTGTAATCCGGCGCCGCGATCAAGGAGCGCTCGATCCAGTCGCGGGCGCCCTGCACGTCGCCCGCGTTCAACAGCTCGCGGCCGAGCGCCAGGTAGGCCTCCGCATGGCCCCAGCCGGGCGCATCGACCTGCGTGGCCGGCGACTGCGTGAACAAGCGCGCCGCGGTGCGCAGGCGCGCGAGCGCCTCCGCGTAAGGCGCCGAGCCGGGCTGCGCCCGCGCCAATTGCCCCTGGGCCATGATGAAGACCACACGGGGATTGTCCGGCGCGAGCCCGTAGGCGCGGCGCAGGAGTTCCCGGGCCCGGTGACGGTAGAACATCGACTCGAAGCGGCGCAGCGCCGCGAGCTGTGAATCGCACGCCGACTGCAGCGCGAGCGCCTCCACGCTGCCCGGGGAGCGCTCCAGCACCGCCGTCAACTGGCCGGTGCAATCGGCCGCCGCCGCCTCCGCCGCGCGCTCGCCGTGCCGCGCCAACGCGAGTTCGGCGTAGCGATAATCGGCGTGTGCGAGGTCGTAGCGCAGCGCGGCCCCGCCGTCGCCGGCGGCGACCCGGGCCGCGAGACCCTGCATCAGGTCGCGCAGACGGTTGAGATCCTCCGTCTGGTAGGCATAGAGGATCTGCGCCTGCATGTCGCCGCCCCGCTGGGCGGCGCAAGGCGCGGCCGCGGCCGCGATCGCCAGAAAAAGGGCCGCCCGCATCAGATTCATCGTCCGTCCGCTCCCCGTGTTCGCGGCGCTCACAGCCGCGGATACAATGCGCCCGGAACCTACCACACTCCGGTGAAAATCTTGAGCATCGAGTTGATCGATATCGGCTCCAACCTGACCCACGAGAGCTTCGCGCCCGACTTAGGCGCGGTGATCGCGCGCGCGCGCGCGGCCGGCGTCGTGCAGCAGGTGGTCACCGGCGCCGACCTGGCGGGCTCCCGGCGGGGGGGCGCACAGGCCGCCCCGGCACCCCGCCCGCGGGTGGGGCCCCCGGGGGGGGCAGCGCAGTT
>VFSW01012702.1_pt1 | contig 11738 bp, 10 predicted proteins | sample 5358111 | NCBI WGS metagenome assembly VFSW01 (sample SAMN11554181, study PRJNA540505) | mine drainage metagenome | isolation source: sediment from site ElyBrook_90M | place: USA: Ely Copper Mine, Vershire, VT | collected 2017 | reverse complement strand
CGTTCGCCGCGTCGGCGCCGCCAGCCGCGCCGGATGCGTGAGCAGGATCGGCTGGCATGTCGTCCCTTGGCTGGCTGTCATAGGCGCTGACCGCCGCATCGAGCGTCCGCTGGACGAGCGGGGCCACATCATAAAGCGGCCCGGCGAGGATGTAGTGGACGCTATACGCCTCATCGGCGACGCTGGGCCGCTCGACCCGCGTCTCGGCGGTCTGCCAGATCAGCGTGACGCGCATCCGCAGCGCGTCCAGCAGCGCGGCGCGGGCGCGCGGCGTGGCGCTGGGGTAGTCGAGCTGGGCCAGCGTCTGGCTGGCGCGTTCGAGGTGGTGCAGCAGCGTGCGCCGTCGCGCCTCCGACGGATGTGCGGTGAAGACCGGGTGCACGCTAAGCTGCGCCAGCGTCGCCCGCAGTTCGGCCAGCGTCGTCCCCTGCGCCCGCAGCGTCGCCATCGTCTCGGCGATCGACTCGTGCGGCGGCGTGGCCGCGCGCTCGCGGTCAGCCAGCGTGCGGATGCGCTGCCGCTCCTCGGCGACGTTAATCAGATGGAAGTAGACGCTGAAGGCGCGCACCAACTGGGCCAGCGTCGCCGTCGGCTGGGCGTCGGCCCAGGCCAGCAGGTCGGCCTCCTGGGTGGCGGGGGCGGCGCCCGGCGAACGCAGCGCGATGGCGGCATTGCGGATATGCTCCACGGCGTCGAAGATCGCCTCGCCCGCCTGCTCGCGCAGGACGACACCGACCAGATCGCCGAGCATCCGCACATCATCACGCAGCGCGTCAATCGGCGCCGCCCGCAGCGTTGGGTCGGTCGTGGCGCCCGCGCTCTGGCGCCCGTCGCGCGGGGGCGCGCTGATGGGCGCGGGTCGTGTCTCACCGGATGTCAACGGCGTCCCCTTTCCAGGGCGAACCTGCCAGACTGCATAGGGTATCGGCTGGGGATCGGCGTTGTCCATCGCGCGCCCTTGCGCGAGTGTACACGTATCGTTGTGTGCTATGGCAGGGTCGCAGCGCCCGCCACACGTCTTGGCGAGAGTATACCGCATACGACAAATTTCGGATAGGGGTCGTGATGTCTGCATCAGGGCGATTTCAACCGTCCGCCTGCTCATTCGGCGGCGCTTCCGACCACGCGAACCAGCGGATGTGGCCTCCTGGTGGGCCACATCCGCTGGTTTGGCAGGTTGGCTACCGACCCATCGCGCGCATCGTGTTTGCGATCTGTCCGATCTGCCTGTAGTGCTGGCGTTCATGGATCGCCAGCCGTTCGGTGTAGGCCAACACGGTGCGTGTAAGTGGTTTTCCTGCCCCTGTCACCGTCGCCATGCGCGCCCAATCCGCGCGTGGGAGCGCATCGAGGATGGCCAGCAGATCGGCGCGTTGCGCGGAGAAGGCGCTAAATGACGGCGCAAACTCCAGTTCGAGATAGTCCGTCTGCTTAATCCAGGCGGTGGGATTGATCGCCCGAAACGTCAGCCCATCCTCAGCGAGAATCGCGCTGATGCAGCCACCCCACACGTCGGAGCAGGAGCGCAGATGGGCGAGCACATCGTTCGCTGACCACGCATCGGGGGCAGGCGCCGCCCGCAACTGCGCTGGCGTCAATCCGGCGGTGAGCGCGGCGATGCGCTCCGGCGCCAACGCAAGCAGCGCCAGCGCCTGCTCACGCGTGAATGAACTCATCGGCACGAGTTGGCCTCCATCATGCGTGAGTGATCTTCGCCAACCACGCGCGCATGTCTGCCTCATGCTCCTCGTGGAAGTGACCGAAGAACGACGCGCCGTTGAATGCCTCGCCCTCAAGCCAGGGGAAGCGCGCGGGGTCGCGAAGATCGGCCTCGTCAAAGGCGCCGAGCGTCTCCACCAACTGCTCGAAGACCGCGTGCGAGTCGTCTAGCACATCGGCAAGCGGACGGTCGCGGTTGGCGAGGTAAATCCACTCGTTGATCTCATCGTCGGATTCCAGGTTCGCGGGCCAGAGCGGCGGGGGTGGTGGTTCGTGGCGCAGCGCCGCCCGGAAGCGTCCCACCGAGCGGCGACGCCAGCCCGTCAGATGGGCGACGATGTCTTTGATTGACCACCCGCCCGCAACCTCTGGCTGGGTCATGTGATCCTCGCCGATCTCGCGCAGCAGCGCCTCCAACTGGCTCTGTTCACTGCTCAGGTCAGCCAGAAGCTGCGCTTTGTTAGTGTTGTTCTCCATAGCTCCGTCATGCCCTCCAAATGTTATTTTACGCCAAAGGGTGGCGCCCCCATCGCGTGGCGCGGTGAGAGCGAAACCCATAAGCAGTATCACATCTGAAGCGGACAGAATCAGCCCTGATTCACTGCGTTGTCCCTGACATTCACAACGGCTCTTGAAATGTCCCGAAGCGATTTCGTTCACATTATGAATGAAGTGGCGCGCGCTATTGCGTTATCAAGAATTGTGTGCTAGAGTTGAATTTAGCTCTAGCGATTGGGGCTATTCATGATTCAATGACACGATTCAACGAGGAGGGCGTACCCATGAGACCAGGACCAGAAGGTCAGCCCAAACCCACAGAACCAGAACCCAGACCCGGCAGTGGTGGCCCGAACCAACCAGGTAGCGGCGGCGGCCCGCGACGCTAGCCGCACTTCATTTCGGTTAGCATACCCTTTGGCGGTATGCGCTGCGAGCTAGTTAACATTCCCGTCTGCGCCTATTCCATGCCTATTCCATCTCGTGTGGGAAAGGCGCAGACTGCATGTCCTCAATCACGGCCAGGTCAGTGCTAGGATGACTTTCTCCCGTCTCGCCAACGTGTATCACAGCATTTCTCGAACGGGGAAAACCGCCTCTAGCACACTCAACTTCAATGATTGAAGCTATTGGATTCGGGAGGCTCTACATGCAAACTCAAGATGCGCACGCGTTTGATTTGTATCGGTTAGGGCGGTATGCCGAGGCGCTCCCTCAGTATGAATCACTGACGAGAAACAACCCGCGATCAGACACGTATTGGGCATATCTCGGCTTGATTCGCTTATCACTCCATCATCCCGATGAGGCTCGAACCGCCATCAGCCAAGCGCTGACGATCAGCCCGCAGAGCGCGGTCGGAACGGCTGCGCAAGGGCGTCTCTTGTTGCGGGATAAACGCTACGAAGAAGCATTACAGCTCGCTGACCGCGCAATTGCAACGGATCCAACATGCGCAGAAGCCCACTATTGCCGTGCTATGGCGCTCGCGGGCATGACCAACTTCTCCCAGGCGCTCAGCGCCATAGACAGCGCGCTCGCCGCAGATCCCAAACTCATAAAAGCCATCGCGCTCAAAGGCCGCGTACTAACTATGCTGGAGCGGCATACCGACGCGACCCACACCTGTCAGCGCGCGACCCAATTGGCGCCGCAGATGGCAGTAGCCTGGGAAAATCTCGCAATCGCGTACGTATCGGATGAGCAACCACGCAAAGCGTTGCCAGCAATCACAACCGCATTACAGATCGATCCCCAAGACCCCGATGGATGGTTGATCAAAGGCATTGTTCACGGCGCCTTGCGGCAGAACTTAGCGGCGATGGCAGCCGCACGCAAAGCCAAAGAGCTCGATCCTACAGACGACTCGGCGCAGGAACTTCAAGGTCTGGTGGCTGACGACATGCGGGGGCAGGCGGCTCATGTAGGAACGGCGGTTGGCAAAGGCGCGCTCGCTTTGGTTTGGGGCATGGTTCGCGCCATTTTTTCGGGCTTCTAATGCCCACCACGTTCCCCCGCCACGACGAGCGGTTATCACAGATCATCATTACATCGCTCATCGCCAGACCTGCGGGGGAATCGTTATGCGAGTCCAGGATGCCCAGATGCGGCGCGCAGCCATGACGGCTGATCGCGCCCCTTCGCATGCCCACTCGCTCGTCGGCTCCCCCATCGCGCAGCCTATCGTCGCGCCAGCCTCGGCGCGTGTCTCTGCTTCCACCACCACCAGCGCGGGCGCCCTGTTGGGCGCCGTCGTGGCCGTGGTGTCCCTCAGCGTGCTCTATATCAGCCTTATTAGCCTTCTCCTTCTTAGGCGCCCCGTCGTGCTGAGTCGGCGCATGGCGGGGCAGCGGAATCACGACACTCGTGTGACGCTGGAAAGACGCGCAGATCGCTGACGCTCTGCTGAACCGTTGAAGGTCCCTTAAAGAAAAGGGCTTCCCGCGTGGGAAGCCCTTTTGTGCTTTGTACGCCCCATCACACCTAGCAAGTCCGACTCCCCCGCACGCGCCCCACATGTGGGCGCCCACCTTTCCCATCAGCCCAGTTCAGCCCATCATCGGCGTTTCATGATCGCTCAGATCATCCAGCTGAGTCAGCATAGGGGAGAATCTATCCGTGGTCAGCGCAACATCCACCGTCACGCACGAACGTGACCGCGCCAGCGCGCCCGACGCTAGTCGGCGCCGCTCCGCCGCGACGATCAGCCCGGCCAACCCGGCGGCCAACCCGACCGAAGCCACCACCGCCGAACGAACGTCGCAACGGCAGACCGGCGCGCGTATCATCTGCGACGCGCTCGAACAAGAGGGCGTCGAGGTCTTGTTTGGCTATCCTGGCGGCACCATCATGCCGTTCTATGACGCCCTGGCGACCGCGAACCTGCGCCATGTGCTGGTGCGGCACGAGCAGGGCGCCGCGCACGCCGCCGACGGCTACGCCCGCGCCAGTGGCAAGGTCGGCGTCTGCGTGGCGACCAGCGGCCCCGGCGCCACCAACCTCGTCACCGGACTGGCGACCGCCTTCGCCGACTCGATCCCCGTCGTCGCCATCACTGGGCAGGTCGCCCGCCATCTGATCGGCACCGACGCCTTCCAGGAAACCGACATCATCGGCATTACCCAACCCATCACCAAGCATAGCGTATTGGTACGTTCGGTCGAGGAACTGGCCGACTGCATCCATCAAGCCTTCGCCATCGCGCGCAGCGGACGCCCCGGCCCGGTGCTGCTCGACATCCCCAAGGACGTGCAACAGGCGACGACCGATGCGCCGCCGCCCTTCACCCCGCGCCAGCCCGCACGCCGCCCCAGCGCAACCGCGACCGACGCCTTCGCCACCGCGATTGGCGAGGCCGCGACGTTGATTGACACGGCGCAGCGCCCGCTGATCCTGGCCGGGCATGGCGTATTGCAAGCAAAGGCGGGCGAGGCGTTGGTCGCCTTCGCCGAACGTTCCGGCGTCCCTGTCGTCACCACACTGCTTGGCCTCAGCGCGATCCCCGAATCGCACCCGCTGGCGCTAGGCATGCCGGGCATGCACGGCCTCGCCGAGATCAACCACGCCATCCATCACGCCGACCTACTGATCGCCGTCGGCATGCGCTTCGACGACCGCGTGACCGGCGACATCCCCCGCTTCGCCCCCGACGCGCGCATCATCCACATTGACATTGACCCGTCGGAGATGGGAAAAGTGCTGGCCCCCACCGTCCCCGTCGTCGCCGACGCCCGCGCCGCGCTGGAGGCGCTGACCCCGCGCATCGCTCACCGCGACCACAGCGACTGGCGCACTCGTATCGCTGAATGGAGCGCGGAGACGACGAAGAGCCAGCCGACTGTAGCGGCTCCTTCGCCCGCAACTGAGACCGACGCCGACCGCTCACCGACGCCGCCGGAGATCCTAGCGGCGATCCGTCAGGCGACCGGCGGACGCGCCGTGTTGATCACCGACGTGGGGCAGCATCAGATGTGGGCCGCCCGCTTCTACGGCTACGAGCATTTCAACAGCCACATCACCTCCGGTGGCCTGGGGACGATGGGCTTCGCGCTGCCAGCGGCGATGGGCGCCGCCTTCGCTCGCCCCGACGCGCCGATCTGGGTAGTCGCCGGGGACGGCGGCATCCAGATGAACATCCAGGAGCTGGCGACCATCGCCGAGGTTGGCGCGCCGATCAAGATCGCCATCGTCAACAACGGCTACCTGGGCATGGTGCGCCAATGGCAAGAGTTCTTCTACCAGCGCAACTACTCCGAGACACGCATCACCGGGCCGGATTACGTGAAGTTGGGGGAGGCGTATGGCGTCCCTGGCTTCCAGGTGACACGCGCCGATCAGGTCGCGGATGTGGTCGCCGCTGCGATGGCGGTGGATGGCCCAGCCATTATTGACTTCGTGATCGAACGCGAAGAGAACGTCTTCCCGATGGTGCCGCCGGGCAAGCCCAACGTGGATATGATCCACCATGCGCCGTCAGCGCCCACCACGGCGACGCCCGCCACGCCAGCCGCCGCGCCCCGACCCGCCAGTGGAGGACGCCATGCTGAGTGAGACGCTACCCCTCGTCGGCGCTGAGCGTGGCGCTGCGCCAGCGCGGCAGACGATCGTGGCGCTGGCGCAGCGGCGAGCAGGGGTAATCGAGCGGATCGCCAGCCTGCTCCGGCGCCGCGCGCCGACCTTCACCACGCTGACCGTCGCGCAGTGCGAGTCGCCAACTCAATCGCGGGTCACGATTGGCTTCGAGGGCGCGCCGATGGTCGCCCAGCAACTGGTCGAACACCTGCGCAAGCTGGTGGATGTGAGCGCCGTCACGCTGCTCACCCCAGCCGCTGGGCAGGAGGGCGCCGTCGTTCGCGAGTTGGCGCTGGCGCGCATCACCTGCTCGCCGCAGAACCGCCGCGAATTGATTGACATCGCCCACCTCTTCGGCGCCCGCGCGCTGGCGGTGGACGAGGAGGCGATCACGCTGGAGATCTGCGGCGACGCCGCGACGATTGATAGCGTCCTGCTGCTGACGCGCCCCTTCGGCCTGCAATCGCTGACCCGCACCGGCGGCGTCGCCCTCTGGCGCGCACCCGCCGACGACGAAGACGAGGCGCCGTCAACCGACGACGAGTGAAGGCGCCGCCCGACGACAGCGACCGACGACAGCGACCGACGACAGCGACCGATGACAACGACCATCGTCCCCAAAACTCCCTCCCCTCATGGGGGAGGGACAGCCCCACCAAAGGTGGGACAGGGTGAGGTTATTCTCCACCATATGAAAGGCACAGACTCACATGGCAAAGATGTATTATGACGCCGACGCGGACGCCGACGCGATCAAGGGCAAGCGGATCGCGGTGATCGGCTATGGCAGCCAGGGCCACGCCCACGCGCTCAACCTGCGCGATAGCGGCTGCGACGTGCGCGTTGGCCTGCACGCGGGCAGCGCCAGCCGCGCCAAAGCCACCAACGACGGCCTGCGGGTGATGTCGGTCGCCGAGGCCTGCGCCGAGGCCAACGTCATCATGATTCTGCTGCCCGACCAGAACCATCGGGAGGTCTACCAAAGCGAGATCGCGCCCAACCTGGAGGCTGGCGATCTGCTGCTGGTCGCGCACGGCTTCTCGCTCCACTACAACCAGATCACGCCGCCGCCGACGATTGACGTTGGGCTGGTGGCTCCGAAAAGCCCCGGCCATATGATGCGCCGACTCTATCAGGAAGGCACGGGCGTACCGTCGCTCTTCGCCGTCCAGCAGGACGTGACGGGCGAGGCGGAGCGGCTGACGCTGGCCTACGCCTGGGGCATCGGCAGCACGCGCGCGGGTGTGCTGCGTACCACCATCGGCGAGGAGACCGAGACCGATCTCTTCGGCGAACAGGCCGTGCTCTGCGGCGGCGTCACCTCGCTAATCCGCGCGGGGTTCGAGACGTTGGTCGCGGCGGGCTATCAGCCGGAGCTGGCCTACTTCGAGTGTATGCACGAGATGAAACTGATTGTTGACCTGATGTATCAGGGCGGCATGAGCTATATGCGCTACTCGATCAGCGACACCGCCGAGTATGGCGACTACACCGCGGGGCCGCGCATCATCGATGAGCATGTGCGGGAGACGATGGGCGCGGTGCTCTCCGACATCCAGGATGGCAGCTTCGCCACTCGCTGGATCGTCGAGAACCAGGCCGGACGCCCCAGCTTCAACGCGATGCGCCGCCGGGGAGCGGCCCCCCCCATCGAGCAGGTCGGCGCGGAACTGCGCGCGATGATGCCTTGGCTGCGCCCCACCAGCGCGGCGCCCACCGAGGCTGCGCCTGCAAGTGACACCGCCAGCGACGCGCCCGCCAGCGAACCCCAGATGACCGAACAGACGCCCGATGTTGGCGCGCCAGAACCCCTCGCCGCCGCCGTTGGCGCCGAGTAGGCTCAGTAGGAAGAAGAGAAACGACGATGGAATATGATGTGCGACGCGCAATCAACTGGTCTGACGCCCTGACCGGCGCCTTTGACTTTACTGCCAACCCAGCCGCCAACGGCGCGGCTAGCGGCGACGCGAACGCGACGCGACCGACGAACCCTATCGGCGAGCGTGAGCGGTCGGCTCAGCCCCGCGCTGAGGTCGCCACCGAAGAGTGGATGGATGTCGCGCCGATCGGCGCCATCGTCGCCGCCCAGGGACAGAGCGAGGAGGCCGAGGCAGCAGCGGCTGAGCAGCCAGCGTCCGAGGCGGCAGAGGCTGCTTCGCCCAACGGCGCCCCGCCGGTCGCGCAGACCGACGACGCCGATCAGGCGCCTAAGGGGCAGCCCGACGCCAAACGGGTGATCATCTTCGACACCACCCTGCGCGATGGCGAGCAATCGCCGGGCGCCAGCATGACGACCGCCGAGAAACTGGAGGTCGCGGCGCAGTTGGAGGCGCTGGGCGTGGATGTGATCGAGGCGGGCTTCCCTGCCGCCTCGCCCGGCGATCTGGCCGCCGTCCACGAGATCGCGCGGCGGGCGCGCAACGTCACCGTCGCCGCGCTGGCTCGCGCCAACCAGGGCGACATAGACGCCTGCCGCACGGCGCTAGAGCCGGCCCAGCATCCACGTCTGCACATCTTCATCGCCACCTCCGAGATTCACATGCGCTACAAGCTGAACCTGACCCCCGACCAACTCTTGGCGCAGGTCTCTGCAATGGTGACATATGGGCGCCAGTTCTTCGAGGAGATCGAGTTCTCCGCTGAGGACGCGACCCGCAGCGACTGGGCGTTTCTGACGCAGGTCTACGGCGCCGCAATCCAGGCGGGCGCCACCATCGTCAACGTGCCGGATACGGTGGGTTACAGCACGCCAAACGAGTTTACCGCGCTCTTCGACTACCTGCGCGCCAACACACCGGGCGCCGAGAACGTGATGTTCAGCGCGCACTGCCACAACGATCTGGGCATGGCGACCGCGAACACGCTGGCGGCGATCATGGCGGGCGCGCAACAAGTCGAGGTCACGATCAACGGCCTGGGCGAGCGCGCGGGCAACACGGCGCTGGAAGAGGTCGTGATGGCGCTACGCACCCGCGCCGACGCCTTCGACGGCCACACCACGCGCATCGTCAGCGAGCGCCTGACGCCGATCAGTCAACTGATCAACCGCATCACAGGTATCCCCGTCCAGCCGAACAAGGCCATCGTCGGCTCCAACGCCTTCGCCCATGAAGCAGGCATCCATCAGGATGGCATGCTGAAGCATAGTGGCTCCTACGAGATTATGGATCCCCAGTCGGTTGGCTGGGGTTCGTCGCGTCTGGCGCTGGGCAAGCATTCCGGGCGCCACGGCTTCGACGCGCAACTGCGCAAGCTGGGCTTCCGGCTGCGTGGGCCAGAGTTGCAGCGCGCCTACGACGAGTTCATCCGGCAGGTGGACGAGCGCAAATCGGTCAGCGACGCCGAACTGGCCCAGATCGCCGAGCGCGCCCAACAGCCCGTCCCCGTCAAGGCGTAGGGTTATCGGTGGTGTTTGTGGGCTGAAGTTTAGAGAGTGATATGTATCATGGGTTACACAATGGCGGAGAAGATTCTAGCCCGCCACGCCAACCGCGCAACGGTGCGCGCCGACGACCTGATTGACGCGCGCGTCGATCTGGTGATGGCCAACGACATCACCGCGCCGCCCGCCGTCAAAGAGTTCGAGAAGATCGGCGTTGAGCGCGTCTTCGATCCGCAGCGGGTGGTGCTGGTCTCTAGCCACTTTACCCCGGCGAAGGACATCCAGTCGGCGCAGATGGTCAGCGTGATGCGCAAGTTCGCCCGCGAGCAGAAGACCCGCTTCTACGAGGTTGGGCGCGGCGGCATCGAGCATGTGGTGCTGCCGGAGCAGGGACTCGTCGCGCCGGGGATGCTGGTGGTCGGCGCCGATTCGCACACCTGCACGTATGGCGCGCTGGGCTGCTTCGCCACCGGCATGGGGTCTACCGATATTGCCGTGGCGATGGCGACCGGCGAGGTCTGGCTGCGCGTCCCGCAGACCGTCCGCATCAACTTCCACGGCAAGCTGCCGATCTGGGTCGCGGCGAAAGACCTGATCCTCTACGCCATCGGCAAGATCGGCGTGGACGGCGCCCGCATGGCCGCGCTGGAGTTTGGCGGCGAGGCCATCGCCGATCTCTCAGTCGAGGGGCGGCTGACGATGGCGAATATGGCGGTCGAGGCAGGCGGCGTCGCGGGCCTCTTCGCGGTGGACGACAAGACGCGCGCCTTCCTGAAGGACCGCGCCCAGTGGCCGTGGGAGGCAGTGGACGCCGACCCCGACGCCAACTACGCCGCCGTCTACGACTTCGACATCTCTGAGATTGAGCCGGTGGTGGCCTGCCCCTACGAGCCGGGCAACGTCAAGCCAGTGAGCCAGGTGGATCGCGATCCGATTGATCAGGTCTTTATCGGCTCATGTACCAACAACCGCATCGAAGACCTGCGGATCGTGGCGAGCATTCTGCGCGGCCACAAGATACACCAGGACATCCGCTGCATTATCATCCCCGGCTCGGTGACGGTGGCGCAGCAGGCGCTGCAAGAGGGGCTGATGCAGGTCTTCATGGAGGCGGAGGCGGTCGTCTCGACCCCCGGCTGCGGGCCGTGCCTCGGCGGCTACATGGGCGTCTTGGGGCCGGGCGAACGTGCTGTCTCCACCAGTAACCGCAACTTCCGTGGGCGGATGGGCCACCGCGACGCGCAGGTCTACCTCGCCAGCCCGGCGGTCGCGGCGGCCTCGGCGATCTTTGGCCGCGTCGCCAGCCCGGCGGAGCTGGCCCCGGCGGGATTTGGCCCGGTGGCAGTGAAGGCGCCCGTTGCGCCCGCGCCCAAACGCGCACGAAAGGTGGCGGTGAAGTGAGCAAACCAAGTAAGCCGAGCAAATCGAGCAAGCCGAACAACACGGCAGCGACCGCAGCCAGTGACGCACAAACATCCGGCCTGACGGTCAGCGGGCGCGTCTGGGTCTTCGGCGACAACATTGACACCGACGTGATCATCCCGGCGCGCTACCTGCTGACCTCCGACCCGGTGATCCTGGCGCCGCACTGCATGGAGGACTTCGACGCGACCTTCGCCGCCAAGGTACAGCCCGGCGACATCATCGTCGCGGGGAACAACTTTGGCTGCGGCTCCTCGCGCGAGCATGCGCCGATCGCGATCAAGGGCGTCGGCATCGCGGCGGTGATCGCAAACTCGTTCGCCAACATCTTCTATCGCAACGCCATCAATATCGGGCTGCCGATCTTTGAATGCCCAGCGGCGACGGTGGGCGTGCAGCAGGGCCAGCAGGTCAGCGTCAATGTGGAGACCGGGCATATCGTCAACCTGACGACTGGCCAAATCTTCAACGCGCAGGCCTACCCAGACTCGATCCTGCGCATCATCCGCGCCGGTGGCCTCGTCGCGGCGACCCGCGAGAAGCTCGCGGCGGCGGCGCGGGCCTAACCCCCGGCCCTTCCCCCAATTGGGGGAAGGCGAGCGCAGCAACCGCACCCCCCGCCCCGCTCCCAGAAGGAGAGGGGAGG
>VFSW01012701.1_pt1 | contig 11738 bp, 12 predicted proteins | sample 5358111 | NCBI WGS metagenome assembly VFSW01 (sample SAMN11554181, study PRJNA540505) | mine drainage metagenome | isolation source: sediment from site ElyBrook_90M | place: USA: Ely Copper Mine, Vershire, VT | collected 2017 | reverse complement strand
GCATGTAATGGTGGCTGATCCAATTCGAGAACCGGTCCGCATCCGATAATTTGTGGCCGCGTTCCAGCTTCTTTTGATAGGTTTTATCTCCTACCTGTTCATAGAACTCTGCCCGGTCCTGGGCCGCCCCCAGCGAGACCAGCAAGTCCTGCTTTGTGAAAGGCCAGTTCAACTGGTAAGGGCCGATTTTCACCAAAGGAACCCTGGCCTGGAAGGATTCCTGCAAAACCGGGTCGGTATCGACATTTAATAAAACCAGTTGGTGAGGGATCACCGGCTGGATTTCATCCAGGTACTCTTTGGCTTGATCGCATTCAGGGCAGCTTCCTCGGATATACAATGTAACTGTTAACATAACCTTGCTCCAACCATTCTAATCATTGTCAATCCCCGTGAGGTTTATAATCCAAAATCGATAAAGAAACCAAACTGGTTTAATGTGGCAAATTTACCTAAAACCAGGAGGACGCCTACCAGAATCATCACTCCGCCCATGCCTATTTCAACGTAGTGCATCACCTTGCGATGGTTGCGCAGGATATTGGTGACCCATCCAATCCCCAATGCGGCAATCAGGAATGGTACGGCTAATCCGGCAGAGTAGGCCGAGAATAACTTCACCCCTTGAACGATGGATCCGCCGTTCATCGCCATGGTGGCAATTGCGCCAAGCACAGGCCCAATACAAGGAGACCAACCCGCCGAGAAGGCCACACCCATGAAAGCTGATGAAAAGTAGCTGCGCTGGCGGTCAGCCCGGTTCTGAGGGCGCAGATCGTATTCCAGAAAAGGGATACGGTAAATTCCGGTCATATGGATCCCAAAAATTATAACGATAAACCCGCCTATCCTGCCGATCCACGGCCGGATATCCGATAGCAGCCCACCCAGGGCTGAGGCTGCCACACCGAGCGTGATGAAAACCAGGCTGAAACCGATCACGAAAGCCAGCCCATGCGAAAAAATGTTCCAACGATTGGCGGGGTTTTCCGACTGCGAAACTGCCGCCGACCTGCCCCCCAGGTAGCCGATATAAGCCGGCACGAGAGAGAAAACGCACGGTGATAGAAAAGAAGCCAGGCCTGCCAGAAAGGCCAATCCAACAGTTACACTCATTCTAGAACCTCAACCACCGACCCGGCGGGTGGCCATTTCTCACTAATGTCAATTTCCCCAGGATATAAGGATACATGTGGAATAGTCCAGCGGAAGACCCATTTCGCATCCTCAGGCCTCAGATTGATACAACCGTGCGACCTGGGCACGCCAAAATCATTATGCCAATAGCAGGAATGCACCGCTACCCCACCAATCGCAATGATAGATGTCCAGGCTACCCCAGACCAGTTACCGGTCACCGGTCCACTCATATAAAGAGAAACCAACTTTCGAGAAATGGGATGCGGTCCAACCGGCGTTGACCAGGTATCTGACGGATTTCCATCTTTATCGTATTTTCCACCAGAGGAAATCGTGCAGAAAAAGACTTCCTTCTTATTTTCATAGGCAGTCAGGGTCTGGTAATTTAAATCTACCTGGATCAGCTTATCTTCAACGTCGGGGGATATGGGCGCAATCTCCTCTTCGGTGATTGGACGAAATGCTTCAGCTGGCGCCCAAAACAGGTCACCATAGCCATATCTCTCATTGATTTCATAGAGGACCTTGCCATCGTCCCCGGTTTTCATATTGTCTACCCACAGCACCTGGCTGTAATAAAACCTGAGCAAGTCAAAGCCTTTGGCTCTGACCGGTGGGTTGCCAATTACCAGGTCTACGTAAGGAACTGTAACCTCAACCCACATACCTTTCCCCAGCGAGGACTCAGGTAATGAAGCTACCGGTTGGTTGGGATGGTATGCCACCGGTTGTAAACGGGGAGCATAAATATAGCCATCTGGTGTTTCAGCCCACACGCTGCTGCCTACTCCCGGGTTTTCGCCGACCACATCCCGCAGCCAAACCACAATTTCATCGTCATAAATTTCTTTAACGACGGTGCCCTCAACCTGTGGTTTTGCCCGAATTGACACCTTACCTTTACACACCCGTCCCATTCGTTCGGCATCCGGCCAATCCGTTTGGGACTGCGCCCATTTAAACCAGGGCTGCAGATAGATTGAGCCCAGGCCAAACGCTCCAAATTTTAGAAAATCCCGACGCGATAATCTATTCATAATTCCTTGCCAACATTATTGAATCAAGGCAGCCAGAAATAGCCCAGGATGACTGCCACTGCCGGTACAGTCAGGTTGTCGATATCTTTGTAGGGAAGCGACTCGGCTACCGCTCCAATCAAGGCGATTCCAGTAATTGCGAGGAGATAATTCGAGAAAGGACCCGCAAATTTTCCTGCCAGAACGTAAACGGCCAGGATGGCTGTCGTAAACACCCATCCTCCCACGAACATGGAAACCGACCCGGCGATCGATTTCCGATTGGACCATGGCAGGGATAAGCTGCTCAAACGCGTACCGACGATGTCCGCCAGGCCGTCGCCTCCGCATAATAACATCAGCGCCACGATCCCGATGGGTGAATCATACCAGAAAACAATCGTAATAATAACAAACACAATCCCATAAAATAATGGCCCGCGCAAAATTTCTCTTCTATCGCCGCTGCGCGACATGGCGTCTACCGCCGCCTGGTCTTTCATAACCCCCAATCCAACCAATGCGAACTGGATGGTGATGGCCAGAGGGACCAGGGCCGCCAGATAACGGCTGAGGGGCGCGGCGGGGAAAAGCAGCCAGCAAAGCACAAAAATTGGCCCGGTGCCCATATGAATAATTTTCCGGCTGAGGGGTCCGCTGATCAGCCCGCGGTGAGCCAGAAAATCATTTAAGCGAAGCCAGGCCAATGCCAATAAAAATGTAATTGCGGTTGCGATGATGGTTCGGAGTAGTTCCATGGATTTTCCTAGTCACGCGAGTGGACCTGTCGCTCCATTTCCCTTTCAGCGTCGCGTTTGGCCATTTCAGAACGTTTGTCGTACAGTTTCTTGCCTTTGGCAATCGCGATATCTAACTTAGCCCGGCCCTCTTTTATATATACCCGAACAGGGATAACGGTTACGCCCTTCTGGCGCACGGCATCCCACATTTCACGGATCTGCCGGCGGTGCAGCAGCAATCGCCTGGGCCGTTTGGGGTCGTGATTATTCCGGCTGGCCGGGTCATAGGGGGCAATGTGGGCATTCATCAGCCAGGCTTCCCGCTCATCAACCCTGACATACGCTTCAGAAAGACTGATTTGCCCGGCGCGAATCGATTTTATTTCGCTTCCATGCAGTGAGATCCCGGCTTCAAAGTGCTCTAACAGGAAAAATTCAAAATGAGCCTTTCGGTTGGTGGCGATGACTTTATTTCCATCTTTATTCCCATCTTTGTTTCCCATAGCGTCATTCTAACATAACTATCCCCAGCGTAGAATAGCCAGTCCAGCCAACCCGCGTAAGATGGCAAAGATCAACAGCGAGACTGCGGGGCTGGTGAGTGTGGCAATCGCAGGACCGATAAAAGAGCCCAGCAGAACCGCCGCATTGAACGCCAGTGAATACCAGGAAAGATGGGTAGCCCGGTCAGAATCGGGGATATATTCCAGTAAATAATTAAATAACGCCCCGCCTGCCATCGCCCAGGCAATGCCACCCGTCACCGAGGCAACGAAATATAAAAATTCTCCGTGGCTGAGGCCGATAAAAGCCGGGTAAGTGGACATCAGTACCAACCCCAACCCGATGGTCTTCTTATTCCCGAGCCTTTTGGATACTCTTTCAAACTGCATCGACCCAATAAAAACTGCCGTGCTAAAAATGCCGGAACCCAGGCTCAATACCGCATCCGAAAAATGCAATACATTGACCGTATAAATAGGAAAAACCGGGATTGCCACGTATTGGGCAAAATGAAAGAAAAATAGCAGCAGAATGACCGTTCCAAACGGGCCTTCGAGGATATCGAAGCGCAGGCCTTTGAACGACCGGATAATCCCAGGAATAAATCCATTCTCACCAGTCTGCCCGCTCCCCGGTAGCGTGACAGTCCTTTCTGGTAAGCTTTTCTCCTCCCGCACGGGGTATATTTTCAGCGGGTGGATCATCCCAAGGTGCACGCAGCTCAATATCGCCCCGATAAAACCCATAACGAATACCACCTGGTAGCCCAGCGGGAATTCGAGCCGGGTCAATATCTGACCGGCTAATAGGGTAGAGATAACGGTTGTTACAGATAGGAGCGCATTGCGGATCCCCACCACGTGCCCACGCCATTCGGGCGGGACAACCTCGGCAAATAAGGCATTAAACCCAATCGCGATGCCGGTCCCCGGGATGCTCATCAGTAAAGAGGCTACGATAATCATCCAAATCTGCCGTTGGGGATAAATCAGGATGGGCAAGAAGGCAAACACCAGGTAAAACAGGCGCTGCAGCAGCCCTGACCAGAAGACAGCCCGATCGATCGCCAGCTTACCCAGCCAGATGCCTGCGGGAAGGGCCAGTAACAGGTTCACAATCGCCGGTCCGGCGTTGATCAGGCCAATTTGTTCACCGGTCGCGCCGATGCGGGTGGCATAAATGACCAGGAAGGCAATCGTGGTACCGCTCAACACACCCCACCAGACCACATCCATGTACAGATGTTTGAAAATCGACCGGTATTCTTTTGGCACATCCCGCGTCGATCGATAGATTGAAAGCCTTCTCAACCAGTCATTCATGGGCAGGTTTGGTATAATCCTCCCTTATGTCTACTTCCAAACCCAACCTTCATTCGCAATTCCTTCTCGATCCTTCGGTTATTTTCTTGAACCACGGTTCTTTTGGGGCGACTCCTCGTCCGGTATTTGAGGCTTACCAGCGCTGGCAAAGGGAGCTGGAAAAACAACCTGTCGAATTCTTAGGGCGGCGCGCTCCCGATCTGCTCCAGAGCTCACGGGCTGTCCTGGCCAGGTACCTGCGAACAGATTGCTACAACCTGGCTTATATTCCCAACGCCACAATGGGTATCAACATCGTTGCACACAGCCTCCACCTGGAACAGGGAGACGAAGTGCTGGCGACCAATCATGAATATGGGGCAATTGATAAAACCTGGACTTTCTTATCCAAAAAGAACGGCTTTAAGTATATCAACCAACCGGTCCATACGCCAGTATCCTCGACTGAAACGGTTCTGGAGGATCTTTGGGCCGGCGTCACCCAGAACACGCGGGTTATTTGCATCAGCCACATTACCTCACCCACCGCTTTGATATTTCCTGTCCAGGACATTTGTCGCAGAGCCAGGCAGGCCGGCATTTTGACGGTTATCGACGGAGCACATGCCCCAGGCCAGATCCCGTTATCACTGGACGAAATAGGAGCTGACTTCTATACTGGCAACCTGCACAAATGGCTATGCGCTCCTAAGGGGTCGGCCTTCTTATACGCACACCCGGACGTCCAATCGCTTGTCGAACCTCTCCCCGTCAGTTGGGGCTGGCAAAGCGAAAACCCGGGGCCCTCTCTTTTTGTCGATTACATCGAACGGACTGGCACCCGTGACCTGTCTGCCTATCTGTCCGTGCCGGATGCGATTGATTTCCTCGAGCAGAACAATTGGGACGCCGTCCGGTTACGCTGCCATTTACGCGCCTCGGAGGCCAGCCGCCGGGTGAAGGCTCTAACTGGCTTGCCTGCCTTATCGCCTGACTCTCCCCAATGGTACGCTCAGATGATTTCGATCCCATTGCCTGCCCAGATAGACGTAAAACAGCTTCAGATCGATTTACGGAATGACTTTAAAATCGAAATCCCGGTGCTGTGCTGGAATGGCATGAATTTTATCCGTTTATCCGTACAGGGATATAATACAGAGAAAGATATCGATTACCTTATTTCTGCTTTGACCTTCTACCTAAAATAATGTCACGTGATCTCAGAAAATATTCAAGTCAAACTACCCTCCGCCTGGTGCTTGGCGGCGCTGCCGTGGCGCTCCTGGTCGGCGGAGGTCTGGTATATCTTATTTACGGTCCGGGCGGCACCGGAGGCTTTGTTTTAGCCTGCGTGGGAATCGCCTTTTTTCCAATCATCCTCATTTTGATCTTTCTCCAGATAATAGACTGGATCGTCAAACGTGCTAACCGGGAGTGAATCCTTCGTCGTAGCTGAAGGAGATTGGACCTGCCGGGTTCAGCCGGCTCTTTTCCAACCACCAGGCAGCCTGATTATTTTCTTGCACGGCTGGACAGGCGACGAAAAATCAATGGGGATCTTTGCTCGGGGGTTGGATTCTTCCTGGTGTTTCTTCCCGCGCGGGCCGGTCAAACTCGCCGAAGGCTTTGCCTGGGTGGACACACCATCGATATATTCAGCCCACCTGTCACAGTTCTGGCCGGTTGCCCAGATGCTTTACAATAAGATCTGGATTTGGATTAATGCCTACCAATTGGCCAATCTGCCGGTTTACCTGGTAGGTTTCAGCCAGGGCGCGGCGATGGCGCTTGCATTAGCCGTTCGCTACCGACTTTTCCACCGCACTGCCGTGCTGTCAGGTTTCTTGCCAGCGGGTGGAGACGAATTCCTGCAAAATCATTCCATCTCAGGGAAAGAATTTTTGGTTGCCCACGGAAGGCTCGATGAGGTTGTACCGGTTGACCTGGCCAGAGAAACTTTTCAAACCCTGGACCGCGCCGGGACTGCCGTCGATTATTGCGAAGAAGATGTGGGGCACAAGCTTAGCAAAAACTGCTTCGACAGGTTGAGGTTGTTCCTGACCCGCTGAGCTTTAGAATCTATCCTAAATATCGAGAGTTCACTTTTTTATATTCAAAAAACCTGCGATTTTTTGAATATAAAAAAGTGAACCTCCGGCTTTTCGGATAGGTACTTAGCGTTGGAATAGTGAAACCAACCCCAGGAAGATACCTATGGCTATGGTGACAATAATCAACAAACCCATGGGCAGCCTGGAGACTACTCCTGGCGCCGCCGATTGGAAAGTCGGGATTGCCAGCGGCGGAGGTGGAGTGAAGGTCGGCAGGCGTGTGGGTGCAGAAGTAACGATAAATTGGGCTGCCAGGGTCGGGTCGATCGTCGGAGTATACAGCGGCGTGGGCCTACGCGGCGGTTCGACCACCGGCAACTGGCCGGGCGATATATCTACCAGCGGCGAATAAACCCAGGCCAGACCTCCCGGTATCCCCGGGTATTCGATCATGATCCAATCTCCCCCGGACGAAACACCCTTTGCCGGAGCCTGTTGTCCTGACAACAAGACTCCTACCTTTGGGTAAGCGGTCCCCGGTCCCCCGCGCACATTGATCTGCTCTTGATCCAGGCGAACGGTGATGAATTGGCCTGTCGGTGTCCCGGTGACGGTCGCCATGGCTACCGTAGCGATCTGCTGCGGGTAATCCGCCCGGGCCGGCATCGAAAAGAACAAAGAACCCATTATTACCAAGAAGAGGACAATTGCTCCTCCTGCTTTTTTTTGCATAACAACTCCTGGAAATTCCCAACAAATTTTAGTAATTGTTTTTGGTAATTTTGATTATAATCCAATGTATGGATCAAAGAGTCTATCACGGAAATATTAAACCAGAAGATATAGCGCGCAGCCTGATCGGCCACTTCAACCGGGGAAATTTGCACGTCCAGTCGGTTGGAAATGGCCCATCCATGGTCGTCCAGATTGCCACATCCTCTCAACCCGCTTCAGGCGGGCAAACTGCTCTAAGCGTGACTGTGCAGTCCTTCGAAGATGGCGTCTCAATCCAGGTAGGGCAGCAGGCCTGGTTAGGTGTGGCTGCCAGCCTGGGAGTATCGGCCTTCGCCGCTCTGCGCAACCCGTTTGCGCTGTTGAGCCGGCTGGATGATATCGCCCAGGATATCGAGTACATCCAACTCTCCGACGAGGTCTGGAAAGTAATCGAAGATACTGCCCGCACTCTGGCTTCCACCCACCAGCTTTCTCAACGCCTGCTTCGCATCGAATGCGAATATTGTGGCACAGCCAACCCTGTCGGAGAAGCGCAGTGCATCGCCTGCGGCGCACCGCTCGGGTCAGCCCAACCCATTACGTGCGGCAAATGTGGTTATGTGCTCGTGCATGGGGAAAAGAACTGCCCGAATTGCGGGGCAGTAATATACCGGTAATTTTAGAGGGTTTTCTTTTTTATATGTGCAAAGCTAGGTCTTGCACATATAAAAAAGGAAATTAGGATTAATCATTAAAGTCCCAGGTTGCGCCAGGACCGGTTATCCTTATTAATAAACTCGTCAGACCCAGGCGGCCCCCATGTGCCGGCTTCGTATACGGGTAAATGACGGACAGAATAGGTTTGCCAGGCTTCCAGAATGCGGGTGGTGAAGGCCCACTGCGCCTGCACCTCATCGCTGCGGGTAAACAGGGTTGCGTCGCCAATCATGCAATCCAGCAGCAATCGCTCGTAAGCCTCGGGTGGCTCGATTCCGAAAGTCTCTTCGTAATTAAAATCCATTTTAACCGGCGAAATTTCGTTGCTCTGCCCGGGAATTTTCGCGCCAAAGGTCAGAGTAATCCCTTCATTGGGCTGCAGGTTCAAAATCAAAACGTTAGGTGCAGCCCCCGCCAGGTTGCGCCAGTTGAACATTGATAACGGCGCCTGCTTGAAAGTGATTGCCACCTCAGTAAGCCGGGCGGGTAACCTTTTACCGGAGCGGATATAAAATGGCACACCCGCCCAACGCCAGTTATCGATCAATAACCGGGCAGCCAGGAAAGTCTCGGTGATAGAGTCGGGCGGCACCCCATTCTCGTCTTTATAACCCGGCACGCGCTTATCCTCAATTACGCCTGAAACATACTGCGCTCGATAGGTGTTGATGATGGCATCGTGGTCTCGTAAAGGTCGCAAAGCTTTTAATACTTTCACCTTTTCGTCACGTACGGCATCCGCATTGAAAGCTACCGGGGCCTCCATGGCGGTGAGCGTCACAAGCTGCAAAATGTGATTTTGAAACATATCCCGGATAACGCCGGATGTGTCATAGTAACCAGCGCGGGTGCCAACGCCATTAGTTTCGGCAACGGTGATCTGCACATGGTCAACAAAGGCCCGGCTCCATAATGGTTCAAAGATACCGTTGGCAAAACGCAGCATCATGATATTCTGGACAGTTTCTTTCCCAAGATAATGGTCGATACGATATACCTGGTTCTCTTTGAAAACTTTATGGACTTCATTTTCCAGGTTTTGGGCAGATACCAGGTCCCGGCCGTAAGGTTTTTCGATAACGATCCTCGTCCAGCCAGCCTGTCCATTACACAGATCTTGTTTCTCCAATTGGCGAATAATATCCACGTACGAATCAGGGGGAGTCGCCAGGTAAAATAAAACGTTCTTTACCCTCAATCCTTTAATCAACGCATCCAGCCTGGCATAACCATCCGGATCGTCAAAGGTTGACCTGACATAATGAGCGCCGTCCAGTATTGCCTTCAAAATCCCTTCATCCAAAGGTTCTTTTTTACCAAATTCAACCACCCCTTCTCGCAGTGTTTGCCTCAGGAAATCATCGCTCCAATCTCGCCTGGCAAACCCAATCGTGTAAACCGGCATGGGCAGTCGCCCGGCCCGGTGTAATTCGTATAAAGCCGGCATTAATTTCCGGCGCGTCAGATCTCCCGTTACCCCAAAGATAATAATTGCGATACCCTCAGGCATCATTACTGGCTCGCTACTTGATTCGCTCATTTAATCTCCCTATCCTGTTCTGCGATGTACTAAGTAACCTGGCAAATGTCACATTGTCAAAGTAAGTTTACTCATATAATTTTACCTATATTTTATTTAATAAACATTAAGTAAGTTAATGAATATTATACAACCTGCCTATCCTAAAAATCCGAAGGCCCGCTTTTATAGATGTAAAAAGCTGCGCATTTTACAACTATAAAAGTAATTTCTCGATTTATAGGATAGGTCTACAGTGAACTCCGATGTTTTCAAAAGAAAACCGGTTTACTATTGGCGCACGGGTCAACATCAACTAAAATAAAGGTATACCTAGGAGAACGACATGTCTGACCATCCTCTGCGGATCTTTTCCGGCTCAGCCCACCCATCCCTGGCTAAGGAAATAGCTTCACTTCTTGACGTCAAATTAGGAAAATCCTGTACTTTCACTTTTCCGGATAGTGAAATTCACGTGGAGATCGACGAAGCAGTTCGAGATCAGGATATTTTCTTTATCCAACCCTGCCCCCCACCGGTAAACAACTATCTCATGGAACTCGTTTTTTACCTGGATGCTTTCCGGCGTGCCAGCGCGCATTCGGTGAGTGTGGTCATCCCATATTTCCCATATGCCCGCCAGGATCGCATGACGGTCGGACGCGAATCGATCAGCGCCCGCGTGGTAGCCAACCTGCTTGAAACCGAAGGGGCCAGCCGGGTAATTTTTGTAGATATCCACAACCCTGCGATTCAAGGTTTCTTTAACATTCCTGTCGACCCACTGACCGCCATCCCTGTCCTGGGAACCTATTTCCAGAAACCTGAATTCAAAAATGCCGCCATAGTCAGTCCGGATGTGGGTAGAGCGGGCCTGGCCGGCAAATATGCTGAATTCCTTAATTTACCCCTGGTGGTCATGCACAAAAGGCGCATGTACCAGGAAAAAAAGGTCATCACCACGCACGTCGTGGGTGATATTGTCGGTAAACGGCCTATTCTCATCGATGACGTAATCGCCGGTGGCAGTATTTTAGACCAACTGGATGGCTTATATGAAAACGGGGCTGAAGGCAAGGCGGTCTTTTCGATCACGCATCCCATTTTGGTGCCAGCCGCCATTCGGAAATTGGAATCGGACGACCGCATCGAGAAATTAGTCGTAGCCAATACAGTCCCCGTCCCACAGAAATATCGTCGCGGTAAAGTCGAGGTCCTGTCGATTGCCCCCTTACTGGCAGAAATCATCAACCGCATCCATCGAGGGATCAGCATTACGGGAAATCCTGGAAAAAGCTCAAATTCATAGAAAGGGATTTTAACAATGATCACTATCGTAACTGATACCTTATCCTGCATGTCGTTGGATGAGGCCCGCCAGTTGGGCATTCCTTACGTTCCCCAAATTATTATCATCGGTGAGGATAGTTTCCGGGATGATACGGAAATAGACTCCAAAACCTTCTTGAGAAAACTGAGGACGTCGCCTATTTTGCCTAAGACCGCCGCTCCTCCGCCTGAGCTGTACAAGCCTATTTTTGAAAAATATGCTACCCCAGGCAATACCGTTATCGTGCTTTGTCCATCCGGACTGATCAGTGGAACCGTGCGCGGCGCCACCGTGGCAGCCCAGGATTATCCTGAGGCAGACATCCGCGTAATCGACACCTTGATAATCGCCACCGGGCTGGGCTCACTGGCCAGAAAGGCGGTTGAATGGGTTAATTCGGGGTTAGACGCCGACACGGTCGTGGCAAAAGTTCAGGAAATGGCCAGCCGCTGGCGGGTATATTTCCTGGTAGACACGCTTGAATACCTGTACAAAGGCGGGCGGATCGGGGCAGCCCAGGCCCTGGTTGGGAGCATTCTACAGTTCAAACCCATTCTGACCCTTAAGGAAGGCCAAATCGACTCAGTCGAGAAACAGCGTACCAAACGCAAAGCCCTGCTGCGACTGCACGAATTAATCTGTCAGGATTGTCCTAAAACCGCCGAATCTTTTATTACCGTTCTGCAACTGGCGGCCGAAGCCGAAG